>Ga0207679_10000034_pt1 | contig 147162 bp, 128 predicted proteins | sample KBSC73metaG_FD_184320 | JGI IMG/M metagenome (GOLD analysis project Ga0207679, IMG submission 184320) | Corn rhizosphere microbial communities from Kellogg Biological Station, Michigan, USA - KBS C7-3 metaG (SPAdes) (version 2) | ecosystem: Host-associated > Plants > Roots > Rhizosphere >...
GGACTGTTTGACGTGTTTTTCTGCCATCACTTCCTACGAACGATCGACGTGAGCAAACCTGACTATGGTCCATAATGTGTCAACCATGTCCCCGCACATGTGTCCACCATGTGTCCGGTCCATACAGGCTTTTCCAAAGTGACCCGCCGTAAGGGCGGAACCGCCAGTGGCCGTTACCGCAGAAACGGATATGTACACGAAACCCCCACCCCCAAAACAACGGATATGCCCACGATCACTCCTTATCCCCCCCATAATTCATAATCGACAACAACCGAATCGGCACCCGCACCAACTCCTCCGGCCCATGAGGAATTTCCCCCTCAAACGTCAAGCTGTCCCCAGCCTCCATCCGATACAGCTGATTGCCATGCCGATAAATCAACTCCCCCTCCAGCAAATGCAAAAACTCCGTCCCCGGATGAGCAAAGGTCGGAAACTCCTCACTGGCGTCATCCATGCTCACCATGTACGCCTCGAAACTCTTCTTCGGCCCGCGCGTATGGTTGAGCAGGTGATAGGTATGCCCCTTCTCGGTCCCCCGGCGCACCACTTCCATGCCCTGGTCAGCCTTGACCAGCAAGGCGCTGCCATCCTGCTGGTCGTATTCGCTGAACAACTTCGATAACGGCAGCCCGAGCACATCGCACAGGCGGCTCAAGGTATCGAGGCTGGTGGACACCTGGGCGTTCTCAATCTTGCTCAACATGCCCTGGCTGATATCGGCAATCTTCGCCACGTCGGACAGCTTCAGGTCCTGGGCCTGGCGCTGGCGTTTGATCTGCAGCCCCAGGTATTGCTCGAGCTTGAGGCGCGGGGCGGTTTCGGTGGACATGATCATCGGCTCCTGCACGGTTTCCGTTCAGTAATATTATTTTCGCACTGGGAAAGTGCAAGGTCTGGCGCTTGAAGGCCACCCCGCTGTACGTATTCCTGCGGGGAAAAGAATTTTCCCATATATACAGCACAAAAGCGCTTTCACCGGCACATCAATCCGCCGCTCGCGAATCTGGCAAGGGTATTGCATTCCTGTTGGGAAACTAACTTTCTTTTTAGGAATAAAAAGACAGCCTAGGCCCACCCACACGGTTTTGCCTTTCGCGAGGAGTGACACGCAATGTTGCCAGCAGAAACCCAGCGCATCATCGACAAGCACGGGATCAAGTACGTGCTTGCGCAGTTTGTGGATATACACGGGGCGGCCAAGACCAAGTCGGTGCCGATCTGTGGGCTCAAGACCGTGGCCGAAGAGGGCGCGGGGTTCGCCGGGTTTGCCATCAGCGGCATGGGCATGGAGCCTCATGGCCCGGACTTCATGGCGCGCGGCGATCTCTCGACATTGACCCCGGTGCCCTGGCAGCCAGGTTATGGGCGCGTGGTGTGCGTCGGTCATGTCGACGGCCAGCCCCATCCCTACGACAGCCGCTACGTGTTGCAACAGCAGGTGCAGCGCCTGCAGGACAAGGGCTGGACGCTGAACACCGGCCTGGAACCCGAATTCAACCTGATGCGCCGCGACGAGCAGGGCAAGTTGCAACTGGTAGACCCCAGCGACAACCTCGACAAGCCTTGCTACGACTACAAGGGCCTGTCCCGTTCGCGGGTGTTCCTCGAGCGCCTGACCGAAGCCTTGCAGGCGGTGGATTTCGAGGTCTATCAAATCGACCACGAAGACGCCAACGGCCAGTTCGAGATCAACTACACCTACAGCGACGCCCTGACCTCGGCCGACCGTTTCACCTTCTTCCGCATGGCCGCCGGCGAGATCGCCAATGACCTGGGCATGATCTGTTCATTCATGCCCAAGCCCGACCCGAAACGCGCCGGCAACGGCATGCATTTTCACCTGTCGATCAGCAGCGCCGAGAACAAAAACCTGTTCCATGACGCCAGCGATCCGAGCGGCATGGGCCTGTCGAAGCTCGCCTATCACTTCGCCGCCGGTTTGCTCGCCCATGGCCCGGCGCTGTGTGCGTTCGCCGCGCCCACGGTCAACTCGTACAAGCGCCTGGTGGTCGGCAACTCGTTGTCCGGCGCCACCTGGGCCCCGGCCTTTATTGCGTTTGGCGCCAACAACCGCTCGGCCATGGTGCGCGTGCCGTATGGCCGCCTGGAGTTCCGCCTGCCGGATGCCGGTTGCAACCCGTACCTGGTCAGCGCCGCGATCATCGCCGCGGGCCTGGACGGTATCGATCGCCAGTTGGAAATCGACCACGTCTGCAACGAAAACCTCTACAGCCTGAGCCTTGAGCAGATCGCTGAACGCGGCATCAAGACCCTGCCGCAATCCCTCAAGGAAGCCTGTGACGCGCTGGAAGCCGACGCGCTGTTCGCCGAAGTACTTGGCCCGCAGATCGTGGGCGAGTTCATCAAGCTCAAGCGCATGGAGTGGGTGGAGTACAGCCGCCATGTGAGCGACTGGGAAATCCAGCGCTATACCGAATTTTTCTGACACCGTGTGACGGAGACTTGTTATGTGTGGAATCGTAGGCCTGTACCTGAAGAATCCGCGGCTGGAACCCCAGCTCGGCCAGCTGTTTGAACCCATGCTGCAAGCCATGACCGACCGTGGCCCGGACAGCGCCGGTTTTGCCATCTACGGCGATGAAGTCGCCGATGGCTGGGTCAAGCTGACCCTGCAAGCCACCACCGAAGCCTTCGATTGGAAAGGCTTGATGGGCGAGCTGGAAGGGCGCCTCGGCTGTTCCCTGGACTGGTTCCAGAACGCCAGCGCCGCCGTATTGAAGATCCACGCCGACGAAGCCCCGGTGCGCCAGGCCCTGGCCGAACTGGCGCCGAGCGTACGCATCATGAGCGCCGGGCAGAGCATCGAGATCCTCAAGGGCATGGGCCTGCCCGAGGAGATTTCCCAGCGCTTCGGCCTGGCGAGCATGCAGGGCAGCCACATCATCGGCCACACGCGCATGGCCACCGAAAGTGCGGTGACCATGGAAGGCAGCCACCCGTTTTCCACCGGCGCCGACCTGTGCCTGGTGCACAACGGCTCGCTGTCCAACCACTTCCGCCTGCGCCAGGAACTCAAGCGCGAAGGCATCCACTTCGAAACCGACAACGACACCGAAGTCGCCGCCGGCTACCTGACCTGGCGCCTGCAACAGGGCGACTCGCTCAAAGAGGCGCTGGACCATTCCCTGGAAGACCTCGACGGCTTCTTCACCTTCGCCATCGGCACGCGCAACGGTTTTGCGGTGATCCGCGACCCGATTGCGTGCAAGCCGGCGATCCTCGCCGAGACCGACGACTACGTCGCCATGGCCTCCGAGTACCAGGCGCTGTCGAGCCTGCCAGGCATCGAGAACGCGCGGATCTGGGAGCCGGCACCGGCCACGTTGTACATCTGGGAACGCCAGTCGGCATAAGGAGCGCACACATGAAAACCATCGATCTTTCCACCGCCACCGTGCGTGACCTCAACCAGGCGCTGCACGCCCAGGCCATCGACAACGAATGGCGCGTGATCCATTCCAACGGCAAGCACAACCTCGCGGTGGGCGTGAACCAAGCCGTGTCCATCGATATCGAGGGCCACGCCGGCTACTACTGCGCGGGTATGAACCAGCAGGCTTCGATCACCGTGCACGGCAATGTCGGCGTGGGCTGCGCCGAGAACATGATGTCCGGCTCGGTACGGGTCAAGGGCAGCGCCTCTCAGGCGGCCGGGGCCACGGCCCATGGCGGTTTGCTGGTGATCGAGGGCGATGCGGGCGCGCGTTGCGGGATTTCCATGAAGGGTATCGACATCGTCGTCGGCGGCAGCATCGGCCACATGAGTTGCTTCATGGGCCAGGCCGGGCGTCTGGTGGTGTGCGGCGATGCCGGCGATGCGCTGGGCGATTCGCTGTACGAAACCCACATCTACGTCAAAGGCACGGTGGAGTCCCTGGGCTCGGACTGCGTCGAAAAAGAGATGCGCAGCGAGCACCTCAAAGAGCTGCAAGAGCTGCTCGACCGCGCGGGTTTCGCCCACCAGGCGGCGGACTTCAAGCGCTACGGCTCGGCCCGTCAACTCTACAACTTCAAAGTCGATAACGCCTCCGCGTACTGATCAGGAGCTCCACCATGACTGAACAAACCCCTCCGGTCCTGCGCGAGTCGGCCACCTTCGACCGCCTGACCATCCAGGAAATCCAGCGCGCCGCCGAAACCGGCATCTACGACATTCGCGGCGGCGGCACCAAGCGCAAGCTGCCGCACTTCGATGACTTGCTGCTGCTTGGCGCCAGCGTGTCGCGCTACCCGCTGGAAGGCTATCGTGAGAAGTGTGGCACCGACGTGATCCTCGGCAACCGCTTCGCCAAGAAGCCGATCCACCTGAAGATCCCGGTGACCATCGCGGGCATGAGTTTCGGCGCGCTGTCGGCCAATGCCAAGGAAGCCCTGGGCCGTGGCGCGACCATCGCGGGCACCAGCACCACCACCGGTGACGGTGGCATGACCCCGGAAGAGCGCGGCCAGTCGCAGCACTTGGTGTATCAATATTTGCCGTCGCGCTACGGCATGAACCCGGATGATTTGCGCAAGGCCGACGCCATCGAGATCGTCCTCGGCCAGGGCGCCAAGCCCGGCGGTGGCGGCATGTTGCTGGGCATGAAGGTCACCGAACGCGTGGCCGGCATGCGCACCTTGCCCATCGGTGTGGATCAGCGCAGCGCCTGCCGCCACCCGGACTGGACCGGGCCGGATGACCTGGCGATCAAGATTGCCGAGCTGCGCGAAATCACCGATTGGGAAAAACCGATCTACGTGAAGATCGGCGCGAGCCGGCCGTATTACGACGTGAAACTGGCGGTCAAGGCCGGTGCCGATGTGATCGTGCTCGACGGCATGCAAGGCGGTACCGCCGCGACCCAGGAAGTGTTTATCGAGCATGTGGGCATTCCGATTTTGTCGGCCATCCCGCAAGCGGTACAGGCTTTGCAAGAGATGGGCATGCATCGCAAGGTCCAGTTGATCGTGTCGGGCGGGATTCGCAACGGTGCCGACGTGGCCAAGGCCATGGCGATGGGCGCGGATGCGGTCGCCATTGGTACGGCGGCGCTGATTGCCCTGGGCGATAACCACCCGAGGCTGGACGCGGAACTGAAAAAGATCGGCTCGGCCGCCGGCTTCTACGACGACTGGCAGAACGGCCGCGACCCGGCCGGTATCACCACCCAGGACCCGGAGCTGTCCAAGCGCCTCGACCCGGTGGAAGGTGGGCGGCGGTTGGCCAACTACCTGCGGGTGATGGTGCTGGAGGCGCAGACCATGGCGCGTGCGTGCGGCAAGTCGCACCTGCACAACCTCGACCCCGAGGACCTGGTGGCGCTGACCGTGGAATCGGCCGCCATGGCCCGCGTGCCGCTGGCCGGGACCAGCTGGGTGCCGGGTTCGAGTTACTGAATTACCCCCCCTGTGGGAGCGAGCTTGCTCGCGAAGATCGTCAACGATAACGCTGGCACCCTGGATGAACGCGTTGCCTGGACGTTTTTCGCGAGCAAGCTCGCTCCTACACACTTCTGTTGCAGGAGCTTTGAACATGGTCAATCGTCTTCTCGGCAAATCCCTCTTCGGTTTATTCGCGGCCGGTGCCTTTGCACCCTTGGCGTACGCTGCTGATGCACCCACCTTGAACACCGGCAGTACCGCCTGGATGGTCACCGCCGCCGTGCTGGTGCTGTTCATGTGCTTGCCGGGGCTCGCGTTGTTCTATGGCGGCCTGGTCCGCGCGAAAAACATGCTTTCGCTGTTCACCCAATGCTTTGGCATCGCCGGGTTGGTGGGCGTGCTGTGGGTGATCTACGGCTACAGCATGGTGGTCGACACCACCGGCATGGTCGAAGGGCAGGTGACCTTCAACAGTTTTGTCGGCGGCCTGAGCCGTGCCTTCCTGGCCGGCATGACCCCGGAGAGCCTGGTGGGGGATATTCCGGAAGGGGTCTTCGTGACCTTCCAGATGACCTTCGCCATCATCACCCCGGCCCTGATCGCGGGAGCCTTTGCCGAACGCATGAAATTCTCGGCGGCGCTGCTGTTCATGGCCATCTGGTTCACCCTGGTCTATGCCCCAGTGGCGCATATGGTCTGGGGCGGTTCGGGGGCCTTGATGCATAACTGGGGTGTGCTCGATTTTGCCGGCGGCACCGCCGTGCACATCAATGCCGGTGTGGCGGCACTCGCCGCGTGCCTGATCCTCGGCAAGCGCAAGGGCTACCAGAACACGCCGATGCCTGCGCATAACCTGAGCCTGACCATGGCCGGCGCGGCGATGCTCTGGGTCGGCTGGTTCGGCTTCAATATCGGCTCCGGCGGTGGCCTCAGCGGTACCTCGGGCATCGTCATGCTCAATACCCAACTGGGCGCGTGCGCCGGGATTCTCGGCTGGATGTTCACCGAGTGGTTCAAGGTCGGCAAACCCAGTGCCCTCGGCCTGGCCAGCGGCGCGTTGGCCGGCCTGGTGGGGATTACCCCGGCGTGCGCTTATGTGGGGGTGGGGGGGGCGTTGGCCATCGGTCTGCTGTGCGGGGTGTTCTGCTACTTGAGCGTGACGGTGTTGAAGCGCCGTTTCGGCTACGACGACAGCCTTGATGTGTTCGGCCTGCATGGCATCGGCGGCATGATCGGCGCGGTGTTGACTGGCGTGTTCTGTGTACCGTCCATGGGGGGCCTGGTGGAAGGTGTGACCATGGGAGGGCAGGTGGTTGCCCAGCTCAAGGGGGTGTTGTTGACCACGGTGTATTGCTTTGTGGTCAGTTGGATCATTCTCAAAGTGGTCAATGCCCTGGTCGGCTTGCGGGCCCATGAGTCGGTGGAAGAGATGGGCCTGGACCTGGCCGAGCACAACGAGCGCGCCTACAACCACTGAGAACCCTGTAGGAGCGAGCTTGCTCGCGAAGATCGTTAACGATAACGCGGGCATCCTGGATGACCGCGTTGCCTGGACGTTTTTCGCGAGCAAGCTCGCTCCTACAGGTGCAGCGCCGGCGCTCGGGGCAGGGCTTTGCGCTGCAACTGGCTCGCCACCAGGGTGTTCTTCAGCCTGCGTGCCCATGAGTCGGTGGAAGAAATGGACCTGGCCGCCTAAAACCACTGAGAACCCTGTAGGAGCGAGCTTGCTCGCGAAGATCGTTAACGATAACGCGGGCACCCTGGATGACCGCGTTGCCTGGACGTTTTTCGCGAGCAAGCTCGCTCCTACAGGTACAGCGCCAGCGCTCGGGGCAGGGCTTTGCGCTGCAACTGGCTCGCCACCAGGGTGTTTTTCAGCAGGTAGGCAATCGTCATCGGTCCCACACCGCCCGGCACCGGCGTAATCGCGCTGGCGACGGTGCGGGCGCTGGCATAGTCCACATCCCCCACCAGCCTCGTGCCGGTCTCGGTGGTGATGCGGTTGATCCCGACATCAATGACCACTGCGCCAGGCTTGAGCCAGCTGGCGTCGATCAATTGCGGCCGGCCGACGGCGGCGACGACGATGTCGGCCAAACGGCACAACGCTGGGGCATCGACGCTGCGTGAGTGCACCACGCTGACCGAGCAGTGGGCCTGCAATAGCAGGGTCGCCATGGGTTTGCCGACGATGTTCGAGCGGCCGATGACCACCGCGTGCAAGCCGCTCAAGTCGCCGCAGGTTTCGTGCAGCAGGCGCATGCAGCCGCTGGGTGTGCAGGGCGTGAGCACCTCGATGCCTTGCACCAGGCCGCCGACGTTTTCGCGGTGGAAGCCATCCACGTCCTTGATCGGGTCAATCGCGTGGATCACCGCTGCCTCGTCGATATGCGCCGGCAGTGGCAATTGCACCAGGATGCCGTTGACCGACGCATCGGTATTCAACTGGGCAAGCAGGTCCAGCACCTGCGCCTGGCTGGCATCTTCCGGCAGCCGGTATTCCAGGGAGCGAATCCCGGCTTCCTTGGCCCGCAGCAGTTTATTGCGCACGTAGACGTGGCTGGCCGGGTCATCGCCCACCAGCAATACCGCCAGGGCCGGGTAGATCTGCTGCGAGGCAAGCAGCAGGACCTCTTCGCGAACCTCGTCGAGCACCTGGGCGGCGATGGCCTTGCCGTCGATATCGCGGGCAAGCGTGGGGAGAGAGCTGGTCAAAAGCGTCACCATTGTCTGGGGAAATTAAGGAGCTGAGGGATAACAATCCCTCAGCCATAGGCAGGCCAGAAGGCTCAGGCTACCAGTTGATGGCAGGCATACACCACCAGCACGCCGGCCACCAGCGTGGCGTAGGGCAGCCAGCCGGCGCGGCGTTGGCCGTCGTCGGCCTGGATATACAGGTCGGTGAGCATGGCGGCGGGGAAGTGGCCCTTGTCCTGCACATAGTGGCGGTAGCAGAACACCGGCAGGATCAGCAGCGCCAACAGCAAGCCGGTGACCAGCGTGCCCGCGCCCCAGATATCCGCGCCCAGGCCCATGCAGGCCAGGTTGACGAAACTCAGCACGCCGCCGGCCGCCAGCAGCACGGTGGGAGCTTTGTACGGGCGTACCCAGTCGGGGCGGTCCAGGCGGTGGATCCAGCCGGCATTGAGGTTGAGGAAGTTGAAGATGATGTAGCTGACGTTGGATGCCGCCAGCACGAACACGTAGTCCGACATCAGCAACAGCAGCAGGTTGAATGACAGGTCGGTCCACATTGCCGCCGTCGGCGCACCATGCTCGTTGGTGCGCCCCAGGTACTTGGGCAACCAGCCATCCACCGAGGCCTGATACAGGGTGCGCGACGAACCGGACATCGAGGTCATGATCGCCAGCAACGTCGCCAGCACCAGCATGATCAACACGATATTGGCGACCACCTTGCCGCCACCGATGCTGTCGGCCATCACCTGGCCAACCCCCATGCCGCTGTAGATCGCGGGCGAGAGCAGGCCGCTGTACACCGCCGGCGTCACGACTGCGCCACTGGCGTCGAGCACCGCCGGGGTCACCAACTGGCCCAGCCCCAGGCTGCCCTGGAACGCCAGCGGTACCAGGGTGAACACCAGGATGCACAGCAGGCCGGCGTAGAAGATCGCCTTGAACGTGTCGCGCTTGGGGTCCTTGAATTCGCGGGTGTAGCACACCGCCGTTTCAAAACCGTAGGTGGACCACGCCGCCATGAACAGCCCACCGGCCATCAGCGACCAGCCGGAAATATCCCAGGGCCCATCGATGACTTGCCCGGCCGCGTCATGGGCCAGGGGGTAGAGCGGCAGGAAGTTGGCCTGGGCCGCATCCCCGGTGAACAAGGGCACCACGCCCACCAGCAGCAGCGGAATCAACGAGGTGACGCCGAGCACCAGGGTCAGGCGCGCCGAACGCAGGATGCCGCCGTGCTGCACGGCAAACACCGTGAGCAAAATCAACAAACCAATGGCGAACGTCGCGTTGATGCGCAGCGACAGACCGCTCTTGACCCAGCCCAGGTCCAGCAGGGTCAGTTGCCAGGTGTTGATCAACGCATCGGCGGGAAACAGCGCCGTGAGGATATACCCCGCCGCCAGCCCCGAGCCGATGGACAGCACCGGTGACCAGGCCAGCCAGTTGCACCACACCGACACCGGCGCGATCAGCTTGCTGTAGCGCACCCAGGCCACCGCGCCGTACACCGAGGCGCCGCCGGATTTGTGCGGGAACAACCCGGCGATCTCGGCGTAGGTGAAGGCCTGGATAAACCCGAACAGGATCGACACGATCCACACGATCCACGCCGGCTTGCCCACCGTGGCGGCAATCGCACCGATGGAGAACAGCACCAGCGCGGGCACGCCACTGGCGACCCAGAAGGCCCCGCGCCAATCGATCTTGCGGTGCAGGCTGCCCACCGAGCCGGCAGCCTGCGGTACAGCCTCGAACGTCGTCGCTTCCATCTTCGTATTCCCATGTCTGAATAGCGGTTAGGTTGGGGCAGTCAAAATGGGGTGGCACACACGTTTCGGGACGATCAGCTACGTACCCGGCTTTTGTCCGGGTCGTAGAAAATCGCTGCGCTGACCGTGGCGCTGATGCGCTTCTGCAGGCCATCGACTTTGCCAATCTCCAGTTCAGTGCCGGGCTCGGCGCAGCTCACGTCGACCCGGCACAGCGCGATATTGCTGGCCAGCAGCGGTGAGCGGCAGGCACTGGTGATTACCCCGACCTGGGCCCGGCCCTGGTACACCGGGTCGCCATGCCGGGCCGTCTCGTTGCCGCTCAGGTGCAGGCCGACCAGCTTGTGGCTGGGGTGGGCGCTGCGCCGCAACAGGGCATCGCGGCCGATGAAGTCATCGGTCTTGCTCTTGAGCGGTACGCTGAAACCGATGCCCGCCTCGAACGGGTCGGTCTGGTCGCTGAACTCGTAGCCGGCAAAGATCAGCCCGGCTTCGATGCGCAGCAGGTCCAGGGCCTCCAGGCCCAGCGGGACCAGGCCCAAGGGTTGGCCGAGTTGCCAGATGCGGTCCCACACCCGTTCGGCGTCTTCGGGCTGGCACCACACCTCAAAGCCCAGCTCGCCGGTGTAGCCGGTGCGCGAAATCATCAACGGGCAGCCGTCGAAACCGTCCAGCCGGCCGACCAGGAAGCGGAACCAGCCGAGGGTTTCCAGGCTCGGCTGGGTGGGTGGGGTCCAGACCATCTGCTTGAGCAGCTCGCGACTCAGGGGCCCTTGCACCGCGAGGTTGTGGATCTGCTCGCTGGCGGACTTGACCCACACCTTCATGCCCAGTTTCTGTGCCTGCTCGCGCAACCAGACGCCGGCGTAGTCTTCGCCGCAGATCCAACGGAAGTTGTCCGGGCCCAGGCGCAGCAGGGTGCCGTCGTCGAGCATGCCGCCGTGGGCGTGGCACATCGCCGAATACACCACTTGGCCCACCGCCAGGCGCCGCACATCGCGGGTCAGGCAGTACTGCAACAGGGCTTCGGCGTCGGGGCCGATGATTTCGAATTTGCGCAGGGCGGTCAGGTCCATCACCGCCACCCGTTCGCGGCACCCGAGGTATTCCTCGGTGGCGCCGTAACCGTCGTAGCGCAGCGGCAGCCACCAGTTGCGGTAGTCGGTGAAGCTGCCGGTGAGGGCGCTGGTGCGTGAGTGAAACGCGGACTCACGGGTGAGAATCGGGTCGGCATCCGCCGTGGTTCGAGTGCTCATGGCGATGGAAAAACGCTCCTTCTCGCTGTAGATGCGGACATGGATATCGGTCGGGTTCCAGCCATTGGCCGGGTCGATGTCATCCGGGCACGACGTACTGCCACACAGCAGGTCGGTCATGGCCCGCAGCAGCACGTAGTCACCGGGCCGCGACCAGGGCTCGTCCAGGGTCATCTGCTGGTGCGCATCAATCCCCGTATTGAAGAAAAAGTTGATCGCCGGCCAACCGTTGCGGGCCTGCACGCCATAGGGCGCAAGGACCTGGCTGAGGTTGTCGCTGCAGTTGTCGTGCCCGAAATACCCATGGGTTTCGTAGTAGCGCGCCGCGCAGGCCAGGGCGAATGAATCGTGGCGCCCGACGGTGTCTTGCACCACCTCCAGCATCGGTTGCATGTGGCGGTCGAAAAACTTCGAGAACAGCCCCGGTGCCGGGTAGGCGCTGCCGTTCAGGGTGCGCGTGACGGTCTGGTCCAGCTCCAGCTCCACGCCGCGATCCAGGGCACGCCGGTCGAGGGCGACGAAGTCCGAACACTGGCGGCCGGCCACATCCAGCACCTGCACGTACTGGCCCTTGGCAACGGTGTAGCTGCGGGCCGTGCCCGCGCGCAGGGTGAATTCGTCCAGCACGTCGCCCAACGGCTCGGGCAGGTGCGGTACCAGCAGCGGCGACGGGTTGGCCCGCGTCACCCGCAGGCGCAGCTCGCTGGGCCGGTATTGCCGGTCGACGGCGGTGGCCTCGGCGGGCGCGGCGACGATCACCAGCAGCGCGTCCTGGGCGACAAACTGCCGGCTGTGGCCGGGCGGACTGTCGGTGTCCCACAGCGAGGCGGCCAGCGGCAATGCCTGGGCGTCGATGCCGCGCCGCTGGAGCGCCAGGCCGATACGCCCTGGCACACTGCACGCCGTTGACCCGCTCAGGCCCCAGCTCGCCAGGGCGCTGCGACCGCCGGCGTCGAGGGCCAGCAGTGCGCAGGGTTGCCGGCCTTCGACGTCGATCACGTGCAGACCGTCGCCAGGCTGCAAGTCCACCAGGGTCACACCGCCGGCGGCCACGCGGTAGCGCTCCAGGTTCGGCGCGCGGGCAAACAGCCCGGGCTCTCGGGGATGGGAAATACGCGGTGCATTCATCATCAGCCGACCGACTTGATGGGCGTCGCGGGCGCGCCCAGGTACGCTGCCATCGAATCATCCAGGGCCTGCAACCACGGCGTGTGGTGGGGCGGCGACTGGGTGCCGGTCATCAGCGAGCGGTAGGACTTGTCGCGATAACCCATGATGTTTTCCGCCTTGTCGTGCTTCCAGTGCAGAAAGGTTTCGTTGACCCCGGCGATGTCGAAATCCGGGTAGTCGGTGGCGTCCACCAGGTGCTGGATATAGGCGCCCTGGTATTCGAACATCTGCTGGTTGGTTTCCAGGGTCTGTTCCCGCGCGTGCCATTGCTGGCTGTCGGCGACCATCTCGGCCTGGCTGGGCAGTGGGATGCGCCCGAGGATCACATCGCGGGCATACCAGGCCTGGGCATCGAACATGTTGAAGGAGTACCACTGGTCCTGCATGCCGAGGTAGATCAGGCGGGGGTTGGGTTCCCAGAACACGCCCTTGTAGAGGTTCATCGGCCACAGGCGGTTGTCGGTCTTGAGGCTCAGTTCATCGGGCAGGAATGGGAAGTGGTGCTTGTAGCCGGTGCACAGGATCACCGCATCGATGTGCTTGCTGCTGCCGTCGGCAAAGTACGCGCGGTTGTTTTCCAGGCGCTGGAGCAGTGGTTTTTCTTCCCAGTTGTCCGGCCAGGCATAGCCCATGGGGGCGGTGCGGTAGCAACTGGTGATGCTGCGCGCGCCGTATTTGTAGCATTGCGAGCCGATATCCTCGGCCGAATAGCTGCTGCCGACAATCAGCAGGTCCTTGTCCTTGAACTCCAGGGCCTCGCGAAAATCATGGGCATGTAGGATGCGCCCGGCGAATTGCTCAAAGCCTTCGAAGTACGGCACCTTGGGCGTGGAGAAGTGGCCGCAGGCGTTGATCACGTAGTCGAATGCTTCGCAGGTCAAGGTGTCGGTGTTGTAGTCGTGGGCATACAGGCTGAAGCGCTGGGTCTGTTCGTCGAAGGTGACTTGGCGCACCACATGGTTGAAGCGGATGTAGTCGCGTACCCCGGCTTTCTCCACCCGGCCCTTGATGTAGTCCCACAGCACCTCGCGCGGCGGGTAGGACGCGATGGGCCGGCCGAAATGTTCTTCAAAGGTGTAGTCGGCAAATTCCAGGCATTCCTTGGGGCCGTTGGACCACAGGTAGCGGTACATGCTGCCGTGCACCGGCTCGCCGTTCTCGTCGAGGCCGGTGCGCCAGGTGTAGTTCCACATGCCGCCCCAGTCCTGCTGTTTCTCGAAGCACACCAATTCGGGGATGGCGGCACCTTTGTCGCGGGCCGACTGGAACGCGCGAAGTTGCGCCAGGCCACACGGGCCGGCGCCGATGATTGCAACACGTAGGGTCATGAGCGTGCCTCCTGAAGGGTTCAGCGAAAGATCACTGTCTTGTCCTGGTTGATGAACACCCGGTGTTCCAGGTGGTATTTCAGGGCCTTGGAAAGGGCCACGGTTTCGGTGTCGCGGCCGATGGCGACCAGCGAGTCGGGCAAGTGGGTATGGTCGACGCGCTGGATTTCCTGCTCGATGATCGGGCCCTCATCCAGGTCGCTGGTGACGTAGTGGGCGGTGGCGCCGATCAGCTTGACGCCACGGTCATAGGCCTGGTGGTAGGGCTTGGCGCCCTTGAACCCTGGGAGGAACGAGTGATGGATATTGATCGCCCGCCCCGACAGGTGCTGGCACAGGCCGTCAGACAGGATCTGCATGTAGCGCGCGAGCACCACCAGGTCGGTCTGGGTGTCTTCGATGATGCGCATCAGCTCGGCTTCCTGGCTGGCCTTGGTGTCCTGGGTGATCGGCAGGTAGATGAAGCGGATGCCTTCGCGCTCGGCCATCGCCCGCAGGTCCAGGTGGTTGGAGACCACGGCGGTGATGTGCATGTCCATCTCGCCCTTGCGGTGGCGGTAGAGCAGGTCGGTGAGGCAGTGGTCGAATTTGCTGACCATCAGCAGTACGCGGGTCGGTTGGCGTGAGCTGAACAACTGCCAGTGCATATCGAACCCGCCGGCCAGGTCGCCCAGGCCTTCGCGCAGGGCGCCGATATCGCCGCTGACGCCGGTGTTGAAGCGGAACACCGCGCGCATGAAGAACTGCCCGGTGAACTCGTCGTCGAACTGCGCCAGCTCGCTGATGTAGCACTGCTGCCGGGCCAGGCAGGCGCTGATCGCGGCGACGATCCCGGACGCCGCCGGGCAGGTGATCTTGAGGATGTAATGTTCGCGGGAGGCGTCCATCGAAGGCTCCTGAATACAGTGAAGGAAGGCTCAGCCCTTGGCCGTGCGCTTGGTTTTTTGCGGGTCATCGAAGGGCAGGGCGTGGGTGCTGGCGCTGGCCTCAAGGCTGCCGCGCACCTGCACGGCAATACCGGGTTCGGAACAGGCGACGCTCATGCGCGCGATGGCCATCGAGCGTTTGCTCAGGCGCGAATACATGCCGCAGGTGATCACGCCGACTTGCCGGTTGCCCTGCCACAAGGTGTCGCCGGCCTCAGCGGCACGCACGCCCTCAAGCAGCACGCCGGTGATCTTGAAACGCTCCTGGCCGCGCAGGCGCTGGTGTTCTTCGGCGCCCCGGAACGCGCTTTTGCCCGGCGAAACGGTGAAGTCCAGGCCCATTTCCCAGAGGGTGTCGCCGGCCTTCTGGTCGGCGAAGGGGTACATCTGCGAGTTGTCGTAGGGGAAGAACATCAGCGAGCTTTCCACCCGCAGCCAGTCCAGGGCGGTGAAGGCGCAGGGGATGATCCCCAGGCCGGCGCCCTGTTCGAGGATGCTGTCCCACAGGAACGGCGCGTCGGCGGCCTTGCAGAAAATCTCGTAGCCGCGCTCACCGGTGTAGCCGGTGCGGGAGATCATCACCGGGCGCTCGAACAGGCGGGTTTGCAGGTGGTGGAAGTACGCCAGTTGGCGGATGCCGGGCACGTGTTCGGCGAGGAAGTCCACCGCCAGCGGGCCTTGCAGCGACAGGTCGTGCAGGTCGTCATCGAACAGCACCGCCACTTGCCGGCCCAGGGCCGAGCGCACCAGCATTTCATGCCCGCTGCCGGCGCCATGCACCACCATGAACGCATTGGGCCCGGTGCGGTAGACGATGCAGTCATCGACGAATTTGCCGTCCTCGTCGAGCATCGAGGCGTACACCGATTTGCCGGGGTAGAGCTTGGCGATGTCGCGGGTGGTCGCCCACTGCAACAGGCTCTCGGCGTGGGGCCCCACGTAATGGACTTTTTTCAGCCCCGACACGTCCATCAGGCCGGCGCGGGTGCGGATCGCTTCGTGGTGGTCGGCCAGTGCACTGCTGTAGGTCCAGGCGGTGCCCATGCCGTTCCAGTCTTCAAGGTTCGAGCCAAGGGCGCGGTGCCGTTCGGCCAATGCAGAGATACGCCAGGAGTGGGTCATGTGATGCTCCTTGTCGGGAAAATGAGGTCACGCGAGTGGGTCAAACTGGCTCAGCCACTCGACCAGCGTGCGGCGGTAGCGGGTCATGCCCTTGTAGTCGGCGATGGGGTCGGGCAGGTCGCGCAGCACGCGGTGCAGGCGACAGCCCCAGCCGGGTTGCGTGACCAGCTCGTCCAGGCTGATCAGGTAGGTACGGATGCTGAACATCACCGCGTGGCTGCGCGGCAGGCGCGCCATCACTTGCAGCTCGACCCGCAGGTGCACCTGCTGCCCGACGTTCTGCGCGGTGATCTGGCCGCGATCGGCGCCCCATTGATGGAACGTCTCGGGGGATGAATCCAGGCGCGGGTTGATGGTCAGGGTCCAGTTCAAGCGCCGCACGGGCTGGCCGACCTGCAGGTTGAGCAGGTACTTCAGCGCGCGGTCGAACACGCCCATCTGATGGGCCATGGGCACCGGTGCGTGCCATTGCTTGAAACTCATGCCGGCATCGAACGCCAGCGACCAGTCGGCCGGGCTGGTGACCAGGCCGGCGTCCATGTACAGGTCGCCGTCGCGCTGGTCGAGCAGGGCGAAATCCCCCTGCACCTGACGGCCGATGTACTCCAGCGGTGCGCAGGGCAGGCTGGTGGCGTCGCCGAAGATGAAGGGCTGGTCGATGTCCAGCAGGTGGTTGCGCCAATGCCAGTGCTCGCCGTCTTGCGTCAGGCTGAACCACTGCGGGTAGTCGGCGGCCAGGTGCTGCATGAGCATCTGCAACGCATCCCAGGCCGCCACTTGCATGTGCGGCATCACCAGGTAGCGGCGCGGGTCCTGGTCCAGCACCAGGGCGCGCTCGGCCATTTCCGAGCGGTAGTGCTCGTCGATGTCGAAGGCGTGCTCATAGATCGAGCCGGGGTCGCGGGAGGTGGCCGGTTCGATATTCACCGAGTACAGGTAGCTGTCCTCGATGAAGGGAAAGGGGAAGCGCCGGATCGCCGCCGGGCTGTTGCGAAAGCTGAAATCGTCGCGATAGCTCAACACGGGGCTCGATTGCAGGGGCATATCACTCACTCCTAGAGGTCCAGCGAAACGCAGGGGCCGTGGCCGCGTGAGACGCAGGGCATCAGAAATTCGGCCTGCTCGGCCGGGCTGAGGAAACTGTCACGGTGTTCGATGGCGCCGCCGTTGTGCCGGGTGATGCACTGGCCGCAGACCCCGCCACGGCACAGGTTGGGCACCTGTAGTCCTGCGTGCTCCAGGGCTTCGAGCAGGCTTTGCTCGGCCTCGACCCGCAGGCGCCGGCCGCTGCGCAGCAGGTGCAGGTCGAACGGCTGGCCCGGCTGGGCACCCTTGAAGGCTTCGGAATGCACGCGCTTGGGCGACCAACCGAGGCGGGTGGCCTCAAGCTCGACCGCGTCTAGCAGAGACTGCGGGCCACAGCTGTAGACGTGGCTGCCCAGTGGCCGGTTGGCGAGGATCCGGTTCAGGTCCGGGCGCCGTTCGTAGCTGTGCAGGCGCGGGCCGAGGCGTTGTTGCAACTCGTCGAGATAGGCGTCGCTGAGGCCCGGGCGGAACAGGTAATGCAGTTCGAAGTCGGCCTGCTGCTGTTCCAGCGCGGCGATATAGGCCATGAACGGTGTGATACCGATTCCGGCAGCGATGAGGATATGCCGGCGCGCGGTGCCGTGGGGCGCGAACAGATTGGCCGGCGGCGAGAGCTGCAAGGTGTCGCCGACCTGCACCTGCCGATGCAGGTACTGCGAGCCGCCACGCGAAGCGTCTTGCAGGCGCACGGCGATGCGGTAGTGGTGCAGGTGCGCCGGGTCGCTGGTCAGCGAATAGGCGTTGCGCACCGTGCCGTCGGCCAGCGGTAGATGCACTTGCACATGGCTGCCGGGCGAGAAGCCGGGCAGGGTACCGTCGCAGGCGGTCAGGGTGAGTTCGCGCACCACCGGCGTGAGCATTCTTGCGGCGCTGACCTGAACCTTGAGGGCCGCGCTCATGGCTGGAACCCTGCATAGGGCTGGTCGGGGTTGTGGCACACGCCGAGGTAAGCCCCCAGGCGCCGGGAGAAATGCGTACGCACTTCAAGCCCGACGTGGCAGCCGATGCAGTTCAATGAGGGCGCTGGCCCGGCAGCCTGGGTCAGGCCACAGTGGGCGCAATACACCTGGCGTAGGCCGGGCGTGGCGCAGGTCATGCTGATCTCGTCGTCTTCCAGGCCTGCGGCGCGGGCTTGCGCATGGATACGCCAGACAAAGGCTTCATCTCCCAGCAGGTAAAGCCGGCACCCCACGGTGGCGCTGCTCAATGCCTGTTGCAGGCGGCGCGCGAAGTCGGGTTGTTCGCCGTTCAGCAGTACCGGCTGGTCCAGCGTGGCGACCACCTCCGTGCAGGCGGTCGCCGATTGCATCACCACGATGGGGCGGCTGAGGGTGTGCGTCATGCGGGCTCCTCCAAGGTGCGTTTTGTTTCCTGTTGGGAGAGATACTTTCCTATGGGGAAAATCTTCTCAATCTGGAAAAAGGGCTATGCCTTTGGAGATAAGCCTTGCCCCAAGGGCGTTCGGGGCATGGAAGTTGCTGGGCTTGAGGTCACGCCGAGCAACGGGACGGGGAGTTATCGAAGAGTGCGAATACGACCGCAATGGTGGCCGCTCTGGTTGGGGCCTGTGCGCCGCGAACAGGCGCGCAGCGTGCGCCGGCTGTTGGCCGGGTTGCCCCTGCACGCTGACGGTGCCTTGTCGGATTTCCTGGACCGTTTCGACGCACTGCTACCCCGCGCCAGGCTCAACCTGATCCTCGGCGGCGAAGACCTCAGCCCGACACGCCGCGCCTTGATCGAAGGCTGCCAGGACGCCGCGACCTGCCCCTGGCGCAATGCAGCCGTGGCGCAAACGCCCCAGGCCTGTGGCCCGTGCCGGCAACGCGGTGTGCATCGCCTGGTGTGCGCCTTGCCCGAGGGCCAGAAGGGCGTGTTGCTGCTCGACACGCCCAGGCGAGCCGGTGCCAGCTGGCGCCAGTTGTTGGAAGAGGCGGCGCAGGCCGTCGGCGTAACTGTGCGCCTGCGCGGCCACGCCCGTGAGCAGCAGCGCAAACAGGCGACCTCCCGCCACGGTGCCCTGGCCCGTGAGCTGCACGATTCGGTGGCGCAGCAGTTGGGTTACCTGTCGTTCCAGGCCCATGGGTTGCAGTCGCAGTTGGGCGCGCCAGCCCTGCACGACCTGTGTGCCGGCCTGAGCCAGTTGCAACGCCAGGTGCGCGAGCTGATCACCAGTGCGCGCCTGACCATGGACGGGCGCTCGCTGCGCCAGGCCCTGGCCGATTCGGTGGCGGAGTTCTCGCGGCGTTGCATCATCGTGTTCGAACTGGACAACCGCCTGCCGGACGATGCCCTGGGCCTGGAAACTGAATTGCAGGTCTTGCAGATCATTCGCGAGGCCCTGGCCAATGCCGTGCGCCATTCCCACGCGCGGCACGTGCGCATTGAGCTGCGCCAGACCCAGGACGGCGACGCTTCAGTGTCGGTGGAAGACGATGGCATCGGCCTGAGCCCGGCATCCGACGAACATAATCATTTCGGCCTGGCGATTATCCGCGAGCGCGCCGCCAGCCTCGGCGCGCGCCTGAGCATTGAAACGATCCGCCCGCACGGGGTGCGCGTGCACCTTGGCCTGCGCCGCCACCACGACCTGCCACAGGGGAGTCTCGATGGACTGCACGACCTTATTACTGATCGATGATCACCCATTGTTTCGCAAGGGCCTGGCGCAGTTGTTCGACGCCAGCGACGACTTCGAAGTGGTGGGGCAGGCAGCCAGTGGCCGTGAAGGCATCAACCTGGCCGTGAGCCTGACGCCGCAACAGGTCCTGCTCGACCTGCACATGCCCGGCCTCAGCGGTTTGCAGGTGCTGGATGAACTGCGCCAGTTGCGCCTGGAGTGTCAGGTGGTGGTGCTCACCGCCTCGATGGACCGCGCCGAGCTGCTCACCGCCTTGCGCCTGGGCGCCAGCGGCTATGTGCTCAAGGAAACCGAGCCCGAGGCGTTGCTGGCGTATATGCGCAACTGTCACAAGGGCGCGATCGTGCTGGACTCGACCCTGATTGCCTTGCTCGCCGACCAGGCCGAGCCTGCGCCGGCGTGTGAGGCCGCGGGCAGCGAAAACCTCACCGAACGCGAAGGCCAGACCCTGGCGCTGATCGCCGCCGGCATGAGCAATAAACAGATCGGCCGGGAATTGGGGATCAGCGACGGCACGGTGAAAATCTATGTGCGCAGCCTGTTGCAGAAGCTTGGCCTGCATTCACGGCTGGAGCTGGCGGCCTGGGTGCACAGCGGCGCCTTGATGAAACACGAGGAGCGCCATTAAATGAGGGATAGCCCTGAAGCGTTTGCGCCCCTGCCGATTGACCTGATGGATTGCTTTCCCGCCGCCTTATTGCAACTGCGCGACAACGGCCAGATCGCCCACTTCAACCTGGCCTGGGCCGAGCTGATGGGGCCGCCGGGTGCCGAGCGCAACCTGATGGACTATGTGCACCAGGAAGACCGCCCGCTGTGGCGCCAGGCCCTGAATGAACTGCGCCGCCGCCCCGAGACCTCGTTCAACCAGCGCCTGCGCTTCGTGCACCCCAGCGGCGAGCTGCGCTGGTTCGAGATCAGCCTCAAGCGCGGCCCCCAGGGGTTCTATCTGGTGGCCAGCGACATCACCGCGCATAAACGCCGTGAAATTGCCTTGCAGGCCAGCCAGCGCAGCAGCATGAGCCTGCTCGACAGCATGCCGGGGCTGATCTACCGCGGGCGCAACAACCGCGACTGGACCATGGAATTCGTCAGCGCCGGCTGCCTGGAGTTGACCGGCTACCCCGCCGAGCGCCTGGTGGACAACCATGAGTTCACCTACAACAGCCTGATCCTGGCGCAGGATGCCGACTACGTATGGCGCGAGGTGCAATATGCGCTGTCACGGCATGAGCCGTTCGAGCTCAATTACCAGATCCGCTGCGCCGACCGCTCGATCAAGCACGTGTGGGAGAAGGGCGTGGGGATTTATGCCGATACCCGCGAGGTGCTGGGGATCGAGGGGGCGATTTTCGAGCGCAAGCTTTAACGGGTAAACGCCGTTCAAATGTGGGAGGGGCGGTGCGACGATTCGACTTGCCCCCGATGGTGGAGTGTCAGTGGATGCATCTTTGGCTGACACACAGCCATCGGGGGCAAGCCCCCTCCCACAGGGATCTACTGTGATTTCAAATAACGGAGCTATCCATGCAGCTTTTGATGGAAATGGCTGCCGCAGAACCAAACACCTACACAGATCCAAATGTGGGAGGGGGCTTGCCCCCGATGAGGGAGTGTCAGTAGATGCATCTGTAACTGAACCACAGCCATCGGGGGCAAGCCCCCTCCCACAAGGGTGACTCAGTGCGCGCCGGCGGCTTTGTTCAGGTCGCTTTCAGCCCATTCGGTATACACACACGCATCCGCCGTGGCCCAGCGCACGCGCACCGGGTCGCCGGCCTTGAGGGGCATGCCCGCGGCAGACAGCGCCTTGACCGTCATCGACGTGCCGCCGAGGGTTTTCACCGTGCAGGTCTGGCTTTCGCCGAGGAACAGCACTTCACCGACGATGGCCGACACTTCATTCCAACCGGCGGCCAAGGGCTGTGCGGTGGCCTGTTCGACGCTCAGCGCCAGGGCTTTTTCCGGGCGCACCATCAGCAGTACCTCCTGCTCGGTGTGCAGGCCGCTGGTCAGTCGGATCGACAGGGATTGGCCTTCGAACGACGCCGCTGCATTGCCCTGGGCCTTGAGCTTGAGGAAGTTGGAGTTGCCCAGAAACGACGCGACAAAGGCGTTCGGCGGGTTTTGATAGAGGTCGAAGCCGCTGCCCAGGCCGACGATCTTGCCGTGGCTGAAAATCGCGATGCGCTGGGACAGGCGCATGGCTTCTTCCTGGTCGTGGGTCACGTAGACGATGGTGATGCCCAGGCGCCGGTGCAGTTGGCGCAGTTCGTCCTGCAGGTCTTCACGCAGCTTCTTGTCGAGGGCGCCGAGGGGTTCGTCCATCAGCAGGATGCGCGGCTCGTACACCAGCGCGCGGGCGATGGCGACCCGTTGCTGCTGGCCGCCGGACAGTTGCGAAGGGCGGCGATGCGCAAATTGCTCAAGCTGCACCAGCTTGAGCATGGCGTCGACGCGCTTCTCGCGTTCGGCGCTGGCCAGTTTGCGAATCGCGAGGGGGAAGGCGATGTTGTCGCGTACCGATAGGTGCGGGAACAGCGAGTAACGCTGGAACACCATGCCGATGTCGCGCTTGTGCGGCGGTACGTTGACCAGCGATTGGCCGCTCACCAGGATCTCGCCGCTGCTCGGTGTTTCAAAACCGGCGAGCATCGACAGCGTGGTGCTTTTGCCCGAGCCGCTGGAGCCGAGGAAGGTGAGGAATTCGCCGTCCTTGATATCCAGCGAAATGTTGTCGACGGCGGCAAATTCGCCGTAGTGCTTGTTCAGGTTGCGCAGGCTGACCAGGGGTTGGCCATGGCTTCGCGCGACATCGTTGATCACTGCACTCATGTTCTTCTCCTCGGCGCTCAGGCGCGGGTTTCGGTACGCCGGCGAACGGCGGCGGCAATCACCATGACCAGTACCGAGAGGCCGATCAGCAGCGTCGAAGCGACGGCGATCACAGGCGTCAGGTCCTGGCGCAGGGTGGTCCACATTTTCACGGGAAGGGTTTGCAGGGTCGGGCTGGCCATCATCACGCTGAGCACCACCTCGTCCCACGAGACCAGAAAGGCAAACAGCGCACCGGCCACCATTCCTGGGCGAATCGCCGGAAAGGTCACCTTGAACACCGCCTGCAAACGCGAGGCGCCGCAGATCACCGCCGCGTCTTCGATCGACTGGTCGAACAGCTTCAGCGAGTTGATGATCGAGATGATCGTGAACGGCAGCGCGACGATCACATGGCTGACCACAAAGGCGAACATCGTGCCGGTGTAGCCGAGCTTGAGGAACAGCGCGTACACCGCCACGGCGATGATCACCAGCGGCACGATCATCGGCAGCGTGAACAGGCCGTAGAGCAGCTCACGGCCGGGGAAACGCCCGCGCACCAGGGCAAACGCGGTGGGCAGGCCCAGGGCGACGGCGAACACGGTGGTCAGCACCGCCACCTTGAGGCTGGCCATCGCGGCATTCATCCAGTCGGCGTTGGAGAAGAACTGGCCATACCATTTCAGCGTCCAGCCCGGTGGCGGGAACACCAGCCATTGCGACGAGCCGAACGAGAGCAGCACGATGAACACGATCGGCAGCAGCAGGAACAGGCCGATCAAGCCGGTGGTGGTGTAGAGGCCCAAGCGCATCCTGCGGCTCATGGCATTGGGAGTCAGGAGCATGACGGCTTACCTCGCGTTGCTGGCGCCAACCGGGGATTCCGGCTGAAGCTTCAGGTAGAAGTAGAACAGCACCAGGGTGATGAAGATCAGCAACGCGGCGCCGGCACTGGCCAGGCCCCAATTGAGGAACGATTGCACCTGCTGGATGATGAACTCGGGCAGCATCATGTTCTGCGCACCGCCGAGCAGCGCCGGGGTGACGTAGTAACCGAGGGACATCACGAACACCATCAGGCCGCCGGAAAACAACCCCGGCCGGCACAGCGGCAGGAACACCCGGAAGAAGTTGGTCCACGGGCTCGCGCCGCAGATCGAGCCGGCCTGCAGGATCATCGGGTCGATGGCCTGCATGGTCGCCTGCAACGGCAGCACAATGAACGGGATCATGATGTAGCTCATGCCGATCACCACGCCGGTGAGGTTGTGCACCATCTCCAGCGGCTGATCGATGATGCCCATCGCCATCAGCGCCTTGTTGATCACCCCGGAGGCTTGCAGCAAGACCAGCCAGGAATAGGTGCGGGCGAGCAGGCTGGTCCACATCGATAGCAGCACGATGTTCAGGATCCAGCGCCCCCAGCCGCGCGGCACCAGGGTAATCGCCCAGGCCAGCGGGAAGCCCAGCAGCAGGCTGAACAGGGTCACCAGGCCCGCCACCGAAAAGGTGTTGAGCAGCACCCGTGCATAGGCCGAGTTGGCAAACAGTTGTTCATAGTTGCCCAGGCCCGGCACCGGCTCCAGCACGCCACGCAGCAGCAGGCCGATCAGCGGCGCCAGGAAGAACAGGCCGAGGAACAGCAGGGCCGGGATCAGGTTGCTCGACCCCCGCCAGCGCTGCGCCAGGGACGGCGCACCGGCCTTGGAGGAAACCGCGCCGGCAGCGCCGAGGGCGCTCCCGGTCGGTGTGGTTGCCGTCATTTTCATTTGACTAGCCATTCATTCCACCGTGTCGCAATGGCCGGACCGTTCTTGGCCCAGTAGGCGAAATCGAGGGTGATCTGATCCTTGACGTAGGCGGTCGGCAGGTTCGGCGCCAGCACCGAGTCGAGGCGCTGCACACTGTCGATGTTCACTGGAGCATAGGCGGTCAGGTTGGAAAAGTCGGCCTGGCCTTTGGCGCTGCTGGCACTGGCCAGGAACTTCATCGCGGCGGCTTTGTTCTTCGTGCCTTTAGGCACGACGAGGATGTCGGCCATCACCAGGTTCTGCTTCCAGCTCACGCCCACTGGCGCGCCGTCTTCCTGCAGGGCGTGGATGCGACCGTTCCAGAACTGGCCCATGCTGACTTCGCCGGAGGCCAGCAGTTGCTGAGACTGTGCACCGCCGCCCCACCAGACGATGTCTTTCTTGATGGTGTCGAGTTTCTTGAAGGCGCGGTCCAGGTCCAGCGGGTAGAGCTTGTCGGCCGGTACGCCGTCGGCGAGCAGGGCCAGTTCGAGCACGCCAGGGCTCGGCCATTTGTAGAGGGCGCGTTTGCCGGGGTAGGTCTTGGTGTCGAACAGCGCGCTCCAGTCCTGGGGCTTGCTGGCGCCGAGCTTGCCTTCGTTGTAGCCGAGCACGAAGGAGAAGAAGAACGAGCCCACGCCATGGTCGGAGACGAAGCGCGGGTCGATCTTGTCGCGCTGGATCACCGAGAAATCCAGGGGTTCGAGCAGGCCTTCGGCGGCGGCGCGCAAGGCGAAGTCGGCCTCGACATCCACCACGTCCCACTGCACGTTGCCGCTTTCGACCATGGCCTTGAGTTTGCCGTAGTCGGTGGGCCCATCCTGGACCACGGTAATGCCGCTGGCCTTGCTGAACGGGTCGGCCCAGGCCTGCTTCTGCGCATCCTGGGTGCTACCGCCCCAGCTCACGAAGTTGATGCTTTCGGCCGCCAGGGCCGCGTGGGTGGCCGTCGCCAGTAAACCGGCAAACAGCACCGCGGTTTTACGTTTGTTCAACACCATGTTCACGCCCTCATTTGTTTTGTTATTGAGCGGGCTGGTAATGCCCGCCTATCGGGAGCAGTAGGTCAATCAGGGCCTCAGTCGGGGCCCCAAAAGGCGACCGTGCCAAGGGCTGTTATTGGTGCTATCCCTGGCGGGCGCACTTGGCGAAAGCGTTCGGTCTATGGAATATCATATTATGGTATTCCAAACTTTGTGCAAGCATTTTGCCTTACCGGTTATCCGTCATTCGGTGAAGGGAATGCTCTCGACCACCTCCAGGTCGTAGCCGGTCAGCCCGGCGTATTTGAGGGGCGGGCCGAGGTGACGCAGCTTGCCGACGCCGAGGTCCTGCAAGATCTGCGCCCCGGTACCCACTTCCGAATAGATGCGCGACTGCGAACGGTTGAACTGGCGTGGCGCCTGGGTCAGTTGCGGCACACGCTCCAGCAGCGCCTGGGACGACTCATGGTTGGCCAGCACCACCACCACGCCGCAGCCTTCGGCGGCGACGCGTTGCAACGCGGCCCACAGGGTCCAGTTGGACGGGCCGCTGTAGTCGGCGCCGACCAGGTCGCGCAGCGGGTCGATCACATGCACGCGCACCAGCGCAGGGGTATCGCGGCGCAACTGGCCCATGACCATTGCCATGTGCACGCCGCCGTCGATGCGGTCTTCGAAGGTGATCAGGCGGAACGTGCCATGCACGGTGGGCAAATCCCGTTCGCCAATGCGCACCACGGTACGCTCGGTGCTGAGGCGGTAGTGGATCAGGTCGGCGATGGTGCCGATCTTGATCCCATGTTTGCGCGCGAAGATTTCCAGGTCGGCGCGGCGCGCCATGGTGCCGTCGTCGTTCATCACTTCAACGATCACCGAGGCCGGTGTGTGCCCGGCCAGGCGCGCCAGGTCGCAGCCGGCTTCGGTGTGGCCGGCGCGGGTCAATACGCCGCCGTCCTTGGCGCGCAACGGGAAGATATGCCCCGGTTGCACGATGTCGGCTGGCCCGGCATTGACGTCAACGGCCGCCGCCACGGTGCGCGCGCGGTCGGCGGCAGAGATGCCGGTGGTCACGCCGCTGGCGGCTTCGATGGACACGGTGAACGCCGTACTGAACACGCTGCCATTGCTCGGCACCATCTGCTCGAGGCCCAGGCGCTGGCAGTGTTCGTCGGTCAGGGTCAGGCAAATCAAGCCACGGGCTTCGCGAGCCATGAAACTGATAGTCTCGGCGGTGCAGCAGGCAGCGGGCAGCAACAGGTCGCCTTCGTTTTCCCGGTCTTCGTCGTCCACCAGGAGCACCATCTTGCCCTGGCGATAGTCTTCGATGATGTCTGCGATGCTGTTGAAGGGCATGTCAGTGTGCTCGTTTTGTTGGTTGTATGTATTATGGTATACCACAAAAACTCAACAAGAGGATGTCACGATGAAGGCTTACTGGATTGCCCATGTGGATGTGTCCGACGCAGAGCAGTACACGCAGTACACCCAACGCGCACCGGCAGCGTTTGCCAAGTTTGGCGGGCGGTTCCTGGCCAGGGGCGGGCGCAGCGAGGCGATGGAAGGCGGGCCGGCACGGCAGCGCAATGTGGTGATCGAGTTCGATAGCTACGAGCAGGCGGTGGCGTGCTACGAGTCTGCTGAATATCAGGAGGCGAAGGGGTACCGTGAGGGGGCGGGGGTGGCGCAGATCGTCATCGTGGAAGGGCTGGCGCCTTAGGTCATCAGGCCAAACATAGGACCAAATGTGGGAGGGGGCTTGCCCCCGATGGCGGTGGGTCAGCCAACCTCTCTGCCAACCGTGCCGCCGCCTTCGAAGCCTCGCTAAAGCTCGACATCTCCCACAGGGGATTGGTGGTATCCATGCGATCTACCGCCGGGCTGCTTTCTACCTGCCAACAGCGGGCCAGTGTGGGAGGGGGCTTGCCCCCGATGGCGGTGGGTCAGTCACCTTATTCAGCGGCTGACACACTGCTATCGGGGGCAAGTCGAATCGTCGCACCGCCCCTCCCACATTTGGTCCGGTGTTTGGCTGTGAGATCAGCGGATAAAGTGGATCTTGCCGCTGTCGTCATTGCCGATGTAGATGCCATACACCCCGGCCTGGCGTTCCTCGATATACCGTTCGAGGATCTGCCGGATCGCCGGGTAGTAGATGCTGTCCCAGGGAATGTCCTCGGGTGCGAAGAACCGGTAGTCGAGGGTTTCCGGGCCGAACTGGCCGGTGATCTCCAGCGCGATGGCGCGGAAGATGATGTACACCTCGCTGATCGTCGGCACGCTGAAGATCGAGTAGGGCGAGACGATTTCCGCGCGCACGCCGCTTTCTTCCCAGACTTCGCGCAACGCGGCTTGTTCAGTGGTCTCGCCGCCTTCCATGAAGCCGGCCGGTAGGGTCCAGGTGCCGGGACGGGGCGGGATCGCCCGTTGGCACAGCAGGTATTTGCCGTCCTGCTCGATGATGCAGCCGGCGATGATCTTGGGGTTGATGTAGTGGATATAGCCGCAACCCCGGCACATCAGGCGCTCATGCGTATCGCCCGGTGGCAACTGGCGACCGAGGTCACTGCCGCCGCATTTCGGGCAATAGCTTGGGCTGAACATGGTCAGTGGCCTATGCGCGGTTCTTTGAGCGCGATGGGCAGGGTGATCTCTGGAATCTTGCCGGTCTCTTCCTGCTTGCGCTTGAGGTAATCCAGGGCCACGGCAGCGGCTGCGCGCACGTGATCGACACAGGCTTGGTGCGCCGCGAGCGGGTCGCCGCTCTTGATTGCCTGGACCATGCGTTCCATTTCCTGGTTACTGGCGCCGCGGCGGTTTTCCTGGGACACCGAGGTGGCGCGCAGGTAGCTGATACGCGCCTGCAACTGGCGCAGTTGCGTGGCCGCCACGTGGTTGCCGGAGCCTTCGAGCAAGACGTCGTAGAAGCCTTGCACCGAGTCGATCACCTGTTGCAGTTCGCCGTCCTTGAGGGCCTTGCGGTTCTCCTCCAGGGCTTTTTCCAGGGCCTTGATGTCCTTGGCCTTGGCGCGCAGGGTGAACAACTGCACGATCAAGCCTTCGAGCACGCAGCGCAGTTCATAGATGTCGACCGCGTCGGCCAGGGTGATGATCGCGACCTGCGGGCCTTTGGCATCGGCAAACTCCACCAGGCCCTCGGACTCCAGGTGACGCAGGGCTTCGCGCACCGACGTGCGGCTGACGCCCAGGCGATCACACAGGTCGCGTTCTACCAGGCGGTCGCCCGGCAGGAGCTGGAAGTTCATGATGGCGCTGCGCAGTTTCTCCAGCACGATTTCGCGCAGGGTGACCGGGTTGTGATTGACCTTGAAGCTGTCGTCGAGTGGCAGGCGTTTCATGGGGTCTGCTCTGAAGGTGGCTGTCCCTGCAAAACGAGCACCGGCAGCGGTGCTCGATCGATCAAAACAGCCAAGGGTTAACGGGTGGCCTCTGCATCGGCTTCGGCGAAAGCTTCCCGGGCCAGCCGGAAGCTGTCCACGGCGGCGGGAACCCCGCAATAAATGCCGACCTGAAGCAGAATTTCGCGTATTTGTTCACGACTCAGCCCGTTACGCAAGGCGCCACGTACATGCAGCTTGAGCTCGTGAGGTCGATTGAGGGCCGAAATCATTGCCAAGTTTATCATGCTGCGTTCTTTAAGCGACAAACCCTCACGGCCCCACACATGGCCCCAGCAGTACTCGGTGACCATCTCCTGCAAGGGCCGGGTGAAATCGTCGGCATTCTCGAGGGAGCGCTGCACATAGGCTTCGCCCAGCACCTGGGTGCGGATTTTCAGGCCCTGCTCATATTTGTCGTTGCTCATCGTACTGTGCTCCTCAGGCCAGGGTGGGCAGCGGGCCCAGCTTGCCTTTGTGGTAGATCATCGGCGTGACCGGTTGCGCGGGCAGGATCAGGTTCTTCACTGCGCCGACGATGATCGCATGATCACCGCCATCGTATTCGCGCCACAACTCACACTCGATGATCGCCGTGGCCTTGGCCAGCAACGGGTTGCCCAGGTCGCTGAGGTGCCACTCGATGCCCTTGGCCTTTTCCTTGCCCTTGCTGGCGAAGGCATAGGCTTCGGCGGTTTGGTCGGCCGACAGCAAGTGAATCGCAAAGCGCTTGCTGTCGCGCAGCACCGGGTAGGTGTCCGAGGCGTAGTTGGGGCAGAACAGCACCAGGGCCGGGTCGATCGACAGCGCACTGAACGCGCTGGCGGTAATGCCCACGATGCCGCCGTCCGGGTCCAGGGTGGTGACCACCGTGACGCCGGAGGGGAACGAGCTCATGACGTCTTTGTAAATGCCGGGTTCGATCATGGTCGGGGTCTCTTAACGCATCACAAAAGGATCAGGCATGGGTGCCTGGGAGAGGTTGATCCACACCGTCTTCAGCTCGGTGTAGGCCAGCACCGAATCGATGCCGCTTTCGCGTCCGTAGCCGCTGTTCTTGAAGCCGCCGATGGGCGCCATGGCCGAGACGGCGCGGTAGGTGTTGACCCAGATGATCCCCGAGCGCACGTCCCGGGCCAGGCGGTGGGCGCGGCCCAGGTCGCGGGTCCAGATGCCGGCGGCGAGGCCGAACTGCGAGTCGTTGGCGATCGCCAGGGCTTCGGCTTCGTCCTTGAAGCGGATCACCGAGGCCACCGGGCCGAAGACTTCTTCCTGCATGATCTTCATCGAGTTGCGGTCGCACTCGAACAGGGTCGGCTCATAGAACCAGCCGGCCCCCAGGTTCTGCGGGCGCTTGCCGCCGGTGCGCAGGCGCGCGCCTTCGGCGATGGCGTCGGCCACCAGGCCCTCGACCACGGCCAGTTGCTGCGCAGTGGCCATGGGGCCCATCTCGCTGGCATCTTCCTGGGGGTTGCCGATGCGAATGCGCTGGGCGCGCTCCACCAGGCGCTCGACGAATTCGTCGTAGATCTCGTCCTGTACCAGCAGGCGCGAACCGGAGACGCAGCTCTGCCCGGAGGCGGCGTAGATCCCGGCAATCGCGCCGTTGATGGCGCTGTCGAGGTCGGCGTCGGCAAAGATGATATTCGGTGATTTACCGCCCAGCTCCAGCGATAACTTGGCGAAGTTCTCGGCACTGCTGCGCACCACATGGCGCGCCGTGGCTGCACCGCCGGTAAAGGCGATCTTGCGCACCAGCGGATGGCGGGTGAGGGCGGCCCCGGTGCTTGGGCCGTAGCCGGTCACCACGTTGACCACGCCCGGCGGAATCCCGGCTTCAAGGGCCAGGCGCGCGAGTTCGAGGATGGTCGCCGAGGCATGTTCCGACGGCTTGATCACGATGGTGTTGCCCGCCGCCAGGGCCGGCGCCAGCTTGATCGCCGTGAGGTACAGCGGGCTGTTCCAGGGAATGATCGCGGCGACCACGCCCATCGGTTCATGCACGGTGTAGGCAAACAGGTCGGGCTTGTCCAGGGGCAGGGTGCCGCCTTCGAGTTTGTCGGCCAGGCCTGCGGTGTAATGGAAGAACTCCGGCAGGTAACTGACCTGGCCACGGGTCTCGCGGATCAGCTTGCCGTTGTCGCGGCTTTCCAGCTGCGCCAGGCGTTCCTTGTTGTCGGCGATCAGGTCACCCAGTCGGCGCAGCAGTTTGCCCCGCGCGGTGGCGGTGAGGCCGCGCCAGGCCGGGCTGTCGAAGGCCTGTTGCGCAGCCTGCACCGCGCGTTCCACGTCGGCTTCATCGGCATCGGGCAACTGTGCCCAAGGTTCGGCCAGGGCCGGGTTGAGGCTGTCAAAGGTCTTGCCGGACAAGGCATCGACCCATTCTGCGCCGATGCACATCTGGAAGCGTTCAAGCGTCATGCCACGATCCCCTTTATCGGGTGTTGTTGGGAGTGCGCCGTCTGGAGGAAGTCCAGCAGCAGCTGGTTGACCAGGCGCGGCGATTCAACCGGCATCATATGCCGTTGCTCGGGCAATACCGCCACGGTTGCGCCGGGAATACGCTCCGCCAGTTGGCGGGCCATCTGCGGTGTCGAGCCGGGGTCCAGCTCGCCGGTGGCCACCAGGGTCGGCACCTGGATGCTGCCCAGGTCGTCGGCGCGGTACATGTCCTGGGTCGCGAACAGCTCGTAGGTGGTCAGGTAGCCCTGGGGGTCGTTACCGGCCAGGGTCTGGCGCAGCGCGGCGATCTGCGCCGGGTTGGCCGCCTGGTATTCACGGCTGAACCAGCGCGAGAGGGCCGCTTCGGCATTGGCATCCGGCCCGTGCTCGGCGGCCTGGGCGGTGCGCGCAATCACCCCGGCGCGCTGTTCGGGGCTGCGGTTGAACACGCTGTTGAGCACCACCAGGCTGTTGAGGCGTTCCGGGTAGTGCAGGGCAAAGGCGCGCGCCACCAGGCCGCCCATGGAGAAACCGATCACCGTCGCCAGGGGCAATTGCAGGTGATCGAGCAGCTCCAGCAGTTGGTCGGCATAACCGAGCAGCGGTGTGCCGCTGTCCGGGCGCGGGCTGGCGCCATGGCCGAGCATGTCATAGGTGATCACGCGGTAATGGGTGGCCAGGCCAACCACCTGGCCGCCCCACATCTCTTTATTCAGGCCCACGCCGTGGATCAAAACCACAGGCTGGCCTTGGCCGGTCGCCAGGTAACTGGTGCCAGCCGGGGTACGTTCAGCGGTGAGCCGAATCATGGAGCGCTCCTGCATGCCTTTTTTGTTGGAGTGACGGTCTTGGCTTACTGGGCTTTTTCCGCCGCCAGCTCTTCGAGGTCGATGTAACGGTTGCCGATGCGCGGGTGCAGGCGGCCACCGTCTGCGCAGCCCAGCACCACCACGATTTCATCGGCGCGCGGCGCGTCTTCGATCTGCATTTCCAGGGTGATGTAGTGCGAGCGCAGGCCTTCGTCGTCCTTGTGCATCATCGGGATCTGGATCGACGTGCCCGGGCCACCGCGTTTGTTGGTGAAGCTCAGGTAGCTCTTGGCCTTGACCGCTTCGCGATAGTGGTTGCCGAAGCGCAGGGTATGGATGATCGCCGACGCGTGTTCGATCTCGCCGTCAGCCCCGACCACGGCGGCCTTGCCGTAGGCTTCGATCTTCTGCGCGCCACCAATGATGCCCACCAGGCGCTCTACCATCAGTGCACCGAGGTCCGAGCAGTTGGCACGGATCTCCGGTTTCAGGTCTTCGACAAACCCGCGACCCAGCCAGGGGTTTTTCAACACGACCGCCAGGCCAACCATGGTGACGGGAGTGTCAGAGGCCTTGCCGCCTTCAATAAAGGTTTCTTCTACGTAGCTGACGATCTTGCGGATTTCGAAACTCATGAGCTGCTCCGTCGGGTGTGAGTGGGTCCGTGTATGATGGTATACCATAATACCTTAAGTGCAAGAGCCAGCGATGGGCCGTCGATAAATACCGCGACAAAAGGTCAGGTGGTGCACCTTTTCAGGGGGGCGAGGCGTGTGCTCGGGACGCCTGGCTCAGCAGGGCGAGGGAGCGCCAATGAGCGCGGACCGCCCAGCGATGATCACTGGGCTTGCGGGTGGGCTGGAGGCGTGCGTCAGGGCTGCGCGCGCGAGGCCGGCATGGCCGTGGCGCGGATATAACGTGCCGGCGACGTGCCCAGGGTCTTGCGGAACATGCTGATGAATGAGCTGACCGACTCATAGCCAAGCGCTTCAGCGGTGCGCTGTACCGACTCGCCTTCGGCCAGGCTTTGCAGCGCTACGATAATTTGCCATTGCTTGCGCCACTGACCGAAGGTCAGCCCGGTTTCACGTTTGACCAGGCGGGCCAGGGAGCGCTCGCTCATGGCCACTTGGCGTGCCCACTGGGCCATGGTGCAGCGGTTGGACGGGTCCTGGGCCAACCCGCGCGCGATCACGCGCAACTGGGCCGTCGCGGGCAGCGGCAGGTACAACTGTTCCGTCGGGGCAAGTTCCAGCTGTTCGAGCAGCACACTGGCCAATCGCGCGTTGGCACACGCTGGCGGGTAGTCCTGGGCCTGGGCGCTGAGGTGCAGGATCAGCTCCAGGATCAGCGGTGACAGCACCAACGTACAGCACTGTTGCGGTAGCGCCGCCGCGCCGGGCTCCACAAAAACAAAGCCGACTTTACCGTTGGCCGTGACCCGGTTGCTGTGGGCCACGCCACCCGGAATCCACACGCCGAACCCTGACGGCACCATCCACACCCCATCCTCCACCGTGCACACGATGCCGCCGTGATAAGCCACTACCAGCTGGCCTTTGCGGTGGGTGTGTACGGGAAACTCGGTGTCGTTGCGCTGGGCGCCCAGCATCAATGCCACGGCAGGTTGGTCGAGGCGATCGAGTTCGAACTGTTCAATCGTGGCGTGATTTGTCTCGTGCATGCCCCATCACCGCAATTTGGCTGAATTTGATTATATTCTGGCAGCATACTCAATATCGGCAAGGGTGCGTATTACCTAACATCGTCAGCAAGGCCATCGCGTTGATGGTCGACGGCGAGACCCACCGATGCTCAGCGAAATCACGATTGCCAACCTCTATATCCCGCCTTTGCTGGTTTACCTGGGTGTTTCAGCCCTGGTCTACGGGCTGCTGGAACGCACCATCCGCCGCTGGCTGGAGTGGGCCTGGCACCCGAGCCTGGCGCGTTTTTTTGTCTCGCTCATCATCCTTTCGACGTTAGTCCTGATGGTCTAAGCGAGGCGCCATGTCTATCAATAACCTCTTCAAGACGCTCGCCACGCTGGTACTGGGGCTGGTTGCGCTGCTGTTCTGTACGCAGTTGTGGCGAGCCTACGTATTGGCGCCCTGGACGCGCGACGGACGTGTCAGTGCGCATGTCATCCGGATGGCCCCGGAGGTGTCCGGCCAGGTCGAACACGTCCTCGTGGGGGATAACCAGTGGGTCGCCAAGGGCGCGTTGCTGTATCGGATCGATCAGCGCGCCTATCTGCTGGCCCAGCAACAGCGCGCCGCAGAGCTGGCAGAGGCACGTAGCGTGTTCGCGCAACGTACGGCACAGCTCCAGCGCCGCAGCCAACTCGGCGATGCGATTGCACGGGAAGAAACCGATAACGCGGCGCGGGACTTGGCGGTGGCCAAGGCCCGCCTGGAGGCGGCCCAGAGCCAGTTGGCCCAAGCCCGGCTGGACCTCGAGCGTACGACCATTCGTTCGCCGGTCGATGGTTACGTGACTCAACTGCGCCTGCAGCCAGGTGACTACGCCGTCGCCGGCACGACCAATGTGTTTGTGGTCGATGCGCACAGCTTCTGGGTCACTGCTTACTTTGAAGAAACCAAGCTCCCCGGTGTGCGACTGGGGGCCGCCACGTCGATCAAACTCATGGGGTTTGCGCCTTTGCTTGAAGGCCATGTCGCCAGTATCGGGCGGGGCATCGCCGATGGTAACGAGCTGCGCAGCGAGGGCGGTTTACCCCAGGTGGCCCCGACGTTCAGTTGGATACGACTCGCCCAGCGGGTGCCCGTACGGATTGAATTGGACAGCGTGCCCCCAGGCGTGGAGTTGGCGGCGGGGATGACGGCCAGTGTCGAAGTGAGTGAGGCCGGCGCCGAGCGACATTGGCGGCTGTCACGCTGGCTTCAGGCATTTATGTGATGAAGGGCCGCCTGTTGAGCGTGTTGAGTGGGCTGCCGCTGCCATGTACACCGCAGACGCTGGGCTACGTGTCGCGCAGTGTCGCGGCGGCCACCCTGGCCCTGTGGCTGGGCTTGCAACTGCACTTGGATGCGCCGTTCTCGGCGGCGTCGACGGTGTTGCTGCTGATTCACCCGATCCAGGGCGCCGTGGTCGGCAAGGGTTTCCATCGTGTGCTGGGCACGCTGGTGGGGATCGTCGCGGCCTTCGTGCTGACCGCCCTGTTCGCCCAGAAAATGCTGCTGTTTATCCTTGGGGTCGGTGTGTGGCTCGGTCTCTGCGTCGGTGCCATGACGGTGCTGCGGCACTATCACGCTACCGCGGCCGTGGTCGCCGGTTACACCGTATGCCTTGCCCTGGGCCCGGCGATTGTCGCTCCCGAGCAAAGCTTCGAGCATATCGTGACACGCGGTACGGCGGTGGCACTCGGGGTCTTCAGCCTGAGCTTGGTGGCGACGCTGTTCAGCCGCAAGACCGTCGAGCAGAAGCTCAATCGGCTGCTCATCAGCGTGACGTCCCGCACGATACGCTGGCTGGCGATTCGGTTGAGTGGCGAGCAGGACGCGCACCCGAGCCTTGCCGCTCGGCCACTCTCGCTTGAGATCAGCCAGGTAGATGATCTGCTCGGCATCGGCCGGGGCGAGTCCGCGCTGATCCGCTCCCGGCTGCCGACGCTGCAGGCGGGGCTTGCGTACCTGCAGGGCGTGGTCCTGGCCGAGAGTACGTCCCATCGGTCTGCATTACCCGCCATTGCCCGCATTGGCCGGGAGCTGCAACCGCTGGGCGAAGGGCTGGCCGACGCCACGCAGGATTTTTCCACGGCAGCCGAGCGCGTCAGGGCCATGCAACATTGGCTGGCGGGTGATCTTGAGCGGCACGCGAGCGATGCAGAGTACCTGGATGAATCCTTGGCAGACCTGTGCAGCGCCTTGTTGAGTTTTGCCAGCCTGCAACGCAATACCCAAGTGCCTGCCCGTGCAGTGGGCTTTCACCGACACTATGGGGACGCGCTGCGCAACGGCCTGCGAGCGTTGCTGGCGATTTTGGCGACGGCGGCCGTCTGGTACCTCACCGGCTGGGACCAAGGGCCAACGCTGTTGGCGGTCGTGGGGCCATGTTGCACATTGCTGGCCACCAGCGCCGCACCCACCCAGGGCATGCGCGGTTTTATCAAGGGCACGCTCTACGGCATCCTGGCGGCTGCGGCCTGCAAGTTTCTGCTGCTGCCTCACATCAGTGGGTTTGCACTGCTCAGCGTAGTGCTCGCCGCGTTCTGGATATTCGGCATGCATGCCACGACCCGACCGCGCCATGCGCTGCAAGGCATTGCCTACCTGATCGCGTTCAATACCCTGGTCAGCACCGGGGAGACGGCGCACTACGACTTTGTCGAGTTCGCCAATCAAGCACTGGCCTGGATGGTGGCGCTTGCCGTTTGCCTGCTGGCTTTCCAACTGTTTCCGAAGAAATCCGCCAGCCCCATACGGGCACTCAGGCAGGCGCTGGAGAGGGACACACGACGCTTGCTGCGTCATGGCAGCCGATTGGATAGGCTCGGATGGCAGGCGAAGCAACAACATCGAGTGGTGTCGTTGCTGGCCTTATTGGGCGCAGATCAGCCACAGGCTGACCCAGCCGGCTATGTGTCGTTGCAATTGAGCCGGAGCCTGGGGCGGCTGCAACGCAAGACCGGCCAATTGGCGCCGGGGTCGGCGATTGCCGAATGCGCGCAAAGGGGCGCTCGGCGACTGTCCAGGCATGCCTTGAACACCGCAGTGAACGCGGCCCAGGCCCGGCGAACGGCGAAATCGATGCACAGGCTGGGTGCCGCGCATCTCGCTGCGTGCTACGAGGAACTGGCTGGGTTGTTGGAACAGTACGGGCGGGGCCCTGACCATTCGATGAATGAGCGGGCACGCCCGAATGCCAGTCAGTTAAGAGATAGAACGAGCAAACAGTAAGTAACCTGTGGCGAGCGGGCTTACTGTGGAGCGGGCTTACTGTGGCGAGCGGGCTTGCCCCGCGTTGGGCTGCGAAGCGGCCCCAAAACCTAACGATTTAATATGCCTGGATAAACGCGGCGGCCTTATTGGGGCTGCTTCGCAGCCCAACGCGGGGCAAGCCCGCTCGCCACAGTAAGCCCGCTCAACACAGTTACAGTGTTCCTCCTTAACTGACAGGCACGCCCTGTACGCAAGATTATTTAAACCTTCTCACTGAGCGACAGGTCGATAGCTGGAGATACTTCGCCAGGTGAGGGAACGTCAATGATAGGGGTTGTGATACCTGCCCATAACGAAGAACGGCATATCAGCGAGTGCCTTGCTTCTGTGCGACTTGCCAGTGAGCATCCGGCGTTGCGGGGCCAGCGGGTTGAGATACTGGTGGTGCTGGACGCCTGCTCGGACGGCACGGTCGAGCAGGTGGCGGCGCGCGGGGCGAGCATGCTCGAGGTGTGCTTTCAGAACGTCGGCAAGGCCAGGGCCGTGGGCGCTGAGCACTTGCTGGAGGCGGGTGTGCAATGGCTTGCCTTCACGGATGCGGACACACGGGTGCCCCGGGATTGGCTGGTGCGCCAGATCGAATGTGGCGCTGACGCGGTGTGTGGCACCGTCGAAGTGGACAGTTGGAGCGAGCATGATGAGAGCGTGCGCTCGCGCTACCTGGAGCTGTACCAATTCATCGAAAACCATCGCCACATCCACGGTGCAAACCTGGGCCTGAGTGCCGATGCCTACCGCAACGCCGGTGGCTTTCAACACCTGGTCACTCATGAAGACGTGCGGCTTGTGGCCGACCTTGAGCGGACCGGCGCGCGAATCGCCTGGACCGCCACCAACCCGGTGATCACCAGCGCGCGCCGCGACTACAAGTGCCGTGGCGGCTTTGGCGAATACCTGATGTCCATGCTTGCGCCCCACGGCCCGGAGTTGCCTGCCGGCGGCCCGCCGCTGGTTACTCTTTGACGTCCATGAATTCCTTGGCCCACGCCACATAGCTTTCCGGCAGGGTGTAGGTATGCGTCAGCTCCGTGGCGCTCAGGTTCGAGGTGCTGTGGGTCAGCTGACGCTGGGCCCGCAGGCTGTCGTAGGTCGCCTTGATCGACGCAAAGTAGGCGCCATGGCCGGCCACGATCACGCGCACACCCAAGCGGGCCAGGCGCTCGGCGTCATTGAGCTTGGGGTTGCCATAGGTCACCAGCATCAACGGTACCGTGAGGTTTTCCGCGATTTTCTCCAGGTGCTCGAAGTCGCTGATACCCACCATGCAGATGCCGTCGGCACCGGCTTTTTCGTAGGCCTTGGTACGTTCAATCACGGCTTCGGTGGGTAGCACGCCGGCGTTGGTTCGCGCGATGATCGACAGCTCGGGGTCGACCCGGGCTTCGAGGGCGGCCTTGACCTTGCCGATACCTTCCTCGACGGAAATCAGGTCGGTCGATTTGCGCCCGAATTGCGCCGGCAGCAGGGTGTCTTCAATGGTCAACGCCGCGACGCCGGCACGTTCCAATTCTTCGACGGTGCGCATCACGTTCAAGGCGTTGCCGTAGCCGTGGTCGGCGTCTGCGATGAACGGTAACTGGGCAACACGGCCGATGCGGGTGGCCTGTTCGACGAATTCGCTCAGGGTGATCAACGCAAAGTCGGGCGCCGCCAGTACCTGCAACGAGGCGACGGAGCCGCCGAGGATACCGACTTCGAAACCCAGGTCCGCCGCGATTCGCGCGGACATCGGATCGAAAACAGATGCTGTCTCCACGCATTTTTGTGCGCCAAGCAGTTCACGGAAATTACGACGAAGAGCGGAGTGGGACATTTTTGGCATGATCTATCCTGGTGCTGGTCATCGTCGAAGTACGATCAATGCCTATTCATAAACCAGCGAGACTACCACGCGCCAAAATACAGAGTCATGACGTTTGAGAATAGGGTATGCGCCACGCACATACTGATGCACCGTTATAAAGCACGCCTGTTTTCCTGATGCCTGTCAGGCCCCTGCACTGCGCCCCGAAAGAGCGCACCGCGCTTTTTTCACTGATGATTTTTTGCCTGCCCCTGCGATGCTTCGCGACCTTGTCATGCCCGCAAGGGCGGTCGTGTGATGCCTGGAAATGGATGGCGATGAAGTGTTCGCGTGTGGATTGACGTTAAATACACAAAAGTCCATTATGGAATTATAAGTACAAAAAATGCTCGCCGGCGTCACCTTTTCTTCACTCTTGCCAAACCAACAACAACTTGCGAGAACACGATCATGAAGAAGCGCTCCCTTATCACCGCCCTGGCCCTGAGCCTGCTCGCTTCCAGCCATGTGCTGGGCGCCGAGAAAACCCTGCGCATTGGCATCGAGGCGGCTTACCCGCCGTTTGCCTCGAAGACCGAGGACGGCAAGATCGTCGGGTTCGACTACGACATCGGCAATGCGCTGTGCGCGCAGATGAAAGCCAAATGCGTGTGGGTCGAGGGCGAGTTCGACGGGCTGATTCCGTCGCTGAAAGTGAAGAAGATCGACATGGCCTTGTCGTCCATGACCATCAACGAGGACCGTAAGAAGTCGGTGGATTTCAGCCACAAGTATTACTTCACCTCATCGCGCCTGGTGATGAAGCAGGGCGCGGTGGTGGATGACCAGTACGCCAGCCTCAAGGGCAAGACGGTCGGCGTGCAACGCGCCACCACCACCGATCGTTATGCCACCGAGGTGTTTGAACCGCAGGGCATCAACGTCAAGCGCTACAGCAATAATGAAGAAATCTACATGGACCTGGCGGCAGGGCGCCTGGACGCGATCTTTGCCGACACCATCCCCCTGAGCGACTTCCTGTCCATGCCGCGCGGCCAGGGCTACGCCTTTGTCGGCCCGGAGCTCAAGGACCCGAAATACGTGGGCGAGGGTGCCGGGATCGCAGTGCGCAAGGGCAATACTGCGTTGGTCAGCGAGTTGAATGCGGCCATCGATGGCATTCGTGCCAGTGGCGAGTACCAGAAGATTTCCCAGCACTATTTCAAGTCGGATATCTACGGCGATTGAGCGTCATAGGCGGGCAAAATGCGGGAGCAAGCTTGCTCCCGATAACCATAGGCATCTACACAACTTTTCAGCCCCTGACCAATCTCCCTGTGGCCAGCCCGATCACCACACCAGCGCTATTTTCCGGGCGTTCAGCCCTTGAGTTCCTTCAAGTGCTTGTAGACCGTCGCCCGCCCCATCCCCAATACATTGGCCACATAGTTCGAGGCGCTCTTGCCCTTGAAGGCGCCTTCGGCATGCAGCGCCAGTACCAGCTCGCGCTTATGATCTCGGGTCAGCAGGTTCAGGCTCAATTGGCGTTCGCGCATCCACGCATGCAGGAAGGTGTTGATGCGTTCCTGCCAGTCATCGCGAAACAGCGAATCCGGTTGCGGGATCAGCTTGCTCGGTGACAGGAACAGGTCGAGCGCGGCCTTGGCATTTTCGAACAGCGAGATATTCAGGTTGATGCACAGCACCGCCAGCGGGCGACCTTTGTGGTCGTGCAGCACGGTGCTCAGGCTGCGAATTTTCTGGCCGTCCCAGTTGAGCTTTTCGTAGGGACCGATATTCACTTCGCGCACATCGTCGGACAGCATGTCTTCCAGCGCCGAGTCGTCGCCAATGGCGCGTTTCGACAGGTTGTTGGCGATGTAGTCGACCTTTTGCGTGCGCAAGTCGTGCAGCACGGCCTCGGCATGGGGAAAGAACAGCGTGGCGATCGCATCGGCGATCGCACGGAAGTTCTGCAGGACCTTGTCTTGTTCAGCGGTGTTCATCAATGGGGCTCCAGGCGCTCGGGGGAGAGCATACCAGCGTCCAGGCCGAACCGCGCCAGTGGCTCCGGCAACGCCGCGCCGCGCACCAGGGCCGCGCTGGCCTGGCCCATGGCGGGCGAGGTCTGGATGCCATAACCGCCTTGCGCCGCGACCCAGAACAGGCCGGGCACCCGAGGATCGAAACCGGACAGCAAGTCACCGTCGTGCACAAAACTGCGCAGGCCGGCCCAGGTGCGGGTCGGGCGTCGGATGGTCAGGGTGGTGGCCTCTTCGATCTGGTAGATCCCCATGGCGATGTCCAACTCTTCGGGCTGGATGTCCTGGGGTTCCACCGGGTCGGCGTTGGCCGGTGAGCCGAGGAACATGCCGGCGTCGGGTTTCATGTAGAAGGCTTCGTCGAGCGCAACCAGCATCGGCCAGGCGTGGCTGTCCACGCCCTCGGGGCCGGCGAAGATAAACGCTGAACGGCGCTTGGGTTGCAGGCCGATGGAAGCCGCACCGGCCAACCCGCCGATATGGTCGGCCCAGGCCCCGGCGGCGTTGATGATAATTGGCGCGGTGAAGGTTTCCTGTTGGGTTTGTACGTGCCACAGGCCGTCGGCGTCACGGCTCAGGCCCAGCACGTGGTGGTCGGTTCGCACCTCGCCCTGGTGGCGGCGGATACCGCGCAGGTAGCCCTGGTGCAGGGCGTCGGTGTCGATATCGCTGGCGGTCGGGTCATAGATCGCCCCGTGGACTTTTTCGCGACGCAGGATCGGCAGCCGCGCGCAGGCTTGGTCGGCACTCAGCTGTTCGACCTGCGGCACGGTGGCCTTGGCGCTGAGGTATTGGCGGTTCAACTCGGCCGGGTCGCCGATGAAGTCCACCGTCATCTCGCCCCGTGGCGTCAGCAGCGGGTGCTCGCAGAACCCGGCGGGCGGATTGTCGAAAAACTCACGGCTGGCCAGGGTCAGCGCCCGCACTTGCGGGGTGCCGTAGGCGGCGGTGTAGAGCGCCGCCGAACGCCCGGTGGAGTGATAGGCGGGGTGCGATTCACGTTCCAGCACCAGCACTTTGCCGTGGGGCGCCAGCCAGAAACCCGTGGAAGCGCCGGCGATGCCGCCACCGATGATGATGAAGTCTGCGTGGCTCATGCTCGTCTCCTGATAGGTGGGGTCAGCGCTGCAACTGATAGAGCGCATTGGCCAGGGCGATGTCTTCCAGGCCCAACCCGATAGAGCGGAAGAATACGTGGCGGTCATTGTTCGGGCGCTGCGCCATTTCCGTCAGCAGCTCGGGCAGGTCGCCCATGACGGCGCTGGCGTCCCAGCCGTGCTGTTCGCTGGCGATCAGCATGTCGCCCGCCGCGCCGGGTGTGGTCTGGCGGTAGTCGCAGAATACCTGCATGTCGTTAAGGGCGTGGGGCGGTACTTCATGGGCGCGAGGGGCGTTGGTGCTGATCGAGGTGATCAGTGCCGGTTTGCTCAAGCGCGCCGGGTCGAGCACCGGGCCGGCCGATGAGGTGCAGAGCAGGATCACGTCGGCATCCTCCACCGCGGCTGCGCAACTGCTGGCGATGACCAGGCGCGGATCGAGGCTGCCGAGCTGCGCGAGGGTCGTGGGGGAGGCGTTGGCCAGGCTTGGCGAAAACAGGCTGATGTGCTGCCAGTCGCGCAGGTTCTGCACGTAGCGCAGGTGCGCCTGGGCGACCTTGCCGCTGCCGATGATTGCCAGGCGCCGTGCCGCCAATGGCGCCAGTGCCTCCACCGCCAGGGCCGTGGTGGCGGCGGTGCGAGCGGTGGTCAACTCACCGGCATCACACAGCAGCAACGGTTGGCCGGTGTGCATCGACATCAACAGCGTCCATGCGGTCACCAGCGGCCCTTGCTCGCGCACGATGTAGGGCGAGGTCTTGACCCCGTACACCCCGTCTTCGGCCAGCACGCCCAGGTAGTTGATAAAGTCGCCGGCGCCCTGGGGAAACTCCACCCGTTGCTGTGCGGGCTGCACCGCCTGCCCGGCGGCGAGGTCGTGAAACAACTTGCGCAGGATCTGCGGTACATCGACTTGAGCGAGTAACTCGCGGGCCTGGGCCTGGTTGATCACATAAGGCGTGCTGGACATGGGTTTGCTCCGCATTAAACTATTTTGTCCATTATGGACTTTTAGTTATGCGGAGCAATATCCCGGTGAAAAAAAGCTGTCAGGCCAGTTGCACCCGCCGCAGCCGGCCGCTCAGTGCCACCACGCTGTTATCCGGCGCCGGTATCGGCCGCCCCGTCAGCCCCATGCCTTCACTGATCACCACCGCATCCTGGACCCGGCACAGGTTGGACGGCGTATCCAGCCCGCGTGCCAGTACGGCGACTTGCCCGGTGTCCAGGTTGCAGCTCAACAGCCGCCCGCTGAAGCGGGTGAAGCCGCCGTGCAGGACGGCACCGTTCCAGTCCGGCGGCAAGGGTTGTTGCAGGTGGCTGCACAATTCCAGCACCAGCAGGTTGCCGTCCGGGCACCACGCCAACCCGGTGGGCAGTTGCAGCCCGTCAATCAGCACCTCGATCCGACCGCTGGCCGGGTGTACCCGAAGCACCTGGCCGGCCTTGTCGGCAAAGTCGATGCCCTGGCGCGCCGGGTCGCCCCGCAATTCACCGGAGAACAGGCTGATCAGCACCGCGTCGGTCTGCGGTTCGTAGACCAGGGTCACCGGTACGGCCTCCTGGCCTTGTTCCAGTTCGGGCAGTTGCACCCGCACCTGCTCGTCCTGGCCGTCGCTGAACTCCACCAGTTGGTTGGTATCGGGCTTGACCGCCAGCCAACTGCGTCGGGTTGGGTGCCAGCACAGCGCATTCAGGTTGCCACGGCTGTGGAACACCGGTTCGGGCGGGCTGTATTGCAGGTCCAGCAACTTGGAGCCACTGACATAGTCGGTCTGGCTGACCATGCAGTGCCCGTCACCGCAGGCGATGTCTGACAGGCCCATGATTTCATCGCGCAGCATGCGTGCCTGCATGTTCATCGCGCGAAACCCTTGGGCAAGGCATTCACCGGGCAGGTAGGCGCCGGGTCGTTGCGGGTCCGGTTGCAGCAGGCTGATACGCCCGCTGAAGGGTTGGTCCGCCAGGCCCGAACCGGCCTCGGCCAGTAACAGGCTGCCATCGGCCCGCAGGCAAACGCCGCGCGGGTTGAGCAGCCCCTCGGCGATCAGTGTGCTGGGGCGCAGGGTTTCGTCGGGGTGGGCGGGGATATGCCAGGTCATGGGATCGCTCTCCTATTGGGGTGGCTGCCACGGTTCGCCGGTGAGATAGGCGCGCAACAGGGCGCGTTGGCAGGGCGACATCGAGCGCACCACCGGCATGAACAACGTGGTGCCTTTGTAGGTGTCGGCGGTGCGGGCGAGGATCGCGTTCTTGGCGCCCATCACCGCATCCGGTTGGTTCAATGCCACATAGCGCGACATGGCCGGGAAGGCCAGGTAGTGAAAGCGCAGGACATTTGGGTACATGAGTTCCCAGGTAATGGTTGTGCCCTTTGGAATGCCGAAGTCGGTCTGGGCGTACTTGCGGAAATTGGTGAAGTAGCCGCTGCTGTCAAGGCCATTGGCGGTGCAGGTCAAGGCGGCGAAACCCGCCTGGGCCGCGGTGCCGGGCTTGACGCTGACCGGTACGCTGACAGCCAGTTGCCCGGCCTTCACCGTCAGCGTAGTGGGGACATCGAGGAAGTCGTAGTTTTGCGGGTCGGTGTAGAGCGCCGGAGGCGTGACCGTCAGGCCGATATCGGTGGTGTCGGGCACCGGGCCGCCCAGATAGCGGACCTGCAAGGTGATCGACAGGCCATCGGGGTAGTCCTCCAGGTAGACATTGCGCTGATCACCGTACACCCGGTAGGTCGATTCGATCGCGTTCAGCGTGGTCCCGGCCACCGTGCCCGGTGCGGTGATGGACAAGGGCGAGACCTGGGTCGCCTGTTGTTGGCTGGGGCTCAGGGGCACGTCGACGATACCGCCATACACGTAGTAGTCGACCAACGGGCTGCTGGTGGGGTCGAGGGTGGTCAGCAGGGTGGTGCCGGCGCTGATACTGACGGTGCCGTAATTGGCGTTCGGCCCGATCGCGCTGGTGATGTCGTCCCTGACCGCCCGGAAGGTTTCCTTGGGGATGACGTTCACCATGTCCAGGCTCAGCAGGCCATTGCTGGCCAACTCGGCATAGGCTGCATTGGACGTGCACTGGTTGACCAACTGCCGCCCCGGCTGGCAGGTCAGCGGCTCGTCGGCGAATGCTGGGGCCAGGGTGCCGATGACCCGGCCAATACTGGGGTTGGGCGTGTATTGGCCCAAGGCGTAATCGGCGTTCAGTTGTTCGGTGGTCATCAAGGGGCACATCTCGAACATCACGAAACGCAGCACGATGCCCGTCGCGCCCGGTGCCTGGATGATCGATTGCAGGCCAGGGCTGCTGGTGTTCCAGCTGACGATACTGCTCAGCGGGAAGGTCAGCTGGAACGTGCCACTGGCGTGGAACGAGCCCGGTGCGTCCATGGTGCCCGGCAGCAGCACGCGGCCCTGCACGTCGAAACTGCTGCACACGGTATCGCAGTGGATCAGCAATTGGACGTTGTCGCTGGCGCCGATCTGCAGGCCACCGACGAAGATCTGGGTGGTGGTGGACGCTGTCGGGTCCAGGTCCACCATCATCGGCCCGGAGTGAGGACCCTGGCCGGTCACCGGGTCTACCGAACCGAGCAGGTAGACCGCCTGGCCCACCAGGTCGCCGGTGGTGCTGATGCTGCCCGGGCTGCCTTGGGAACTGATCAAGGCGTCCTGGGTTTCCACCAGGTGCTGCCCGTAGTGGTTCCAGCCGCCGAGGGTGTAGCGTGTTCCGCCGGGGGTATTGAGCATGTCGTTCAACTGGTCGTCGCTGAAAGCCTCGGCTTGCGGCGCCAGGGTCGAGGTGGCCAGGTCAAACACCGGCCAGCTGTGTGCCGTGCCTTGGGGCAGGCATGGGGTGTTGTTCGACACGCTGACATCCGTGCTGATGCCGCCCCAGAAATTCAGGCGAGGTCCATTCAGAATACTCATGGTCTATTCCTTTTCCTTGGACGGGCGGGTACCCGGGGCATTGGCGAATTTGAACAGGTAGGAGAAATCGGAGGTGAACAGGCTCTTGGCCGGTGTGGCCATGGAGTGGCACGTCATGCAACTGCTGTTGGGCTGGATGTAGCTTTCCATGGTCACGTTGGCCGACAGCGCGGGCGTTGGCGTGCCCAAGGGGTTGCTCGGGTCGTTCGGCCGCAGCGGGCGCTGGGTGGTGATCAGTTGGTAGTACTTGAGCACGCTGTTTTGCAGGCCCGGCTCGGCGCGGTAGCGTTTGTTGACGTCGTCGGTCAGCGCGGCAATCGGGGTGAACCGGCTCAGCGGGTCGGGCGTCTGGAACGTGGTGCCCGGCAGCGGTACGCAGACCAGTTGGGCGCCCTGGGGCTGCCAGGTGCAGGGCGACTGGTTGACGTGGGCGGCGCTGGGGTTGAAGTAGCTGTAGGGCGGGCTGGTGGTCGCATTGGACGGTACGTTGTCGATCTGCTCGAAGGTCGACCAGACCCACTGCGGGTAGCCGGCCGGCTTGGTGATGATGTGCAGGCCCACCAGCCCCAGGTACGCCTACTGGGTACCGATGCGCTGGCCCTGCTCGTTGAACGTGGCAACCTGCGCCAGTTGGGTCAGGTAGCGGCTGGCATTGTCATTGGGCGTCAGGATGCGCCAGCTGGATTTGATCTCGATGACCCCGTTGGGGAACTGGATGTTGTTGGCCTTGGACACCACATCGGCGTTGTAGAAGCGGTTGGCGACGATGTAGTTGTAGGAGGTCTCGTTGGCCGCGATGTCGTAGTAGGTCGGGTTGCCGGCCTGGTCGATCAGCCAGCCGCCGACGGCCTGGTCAATGAAGGTCTCCTGTCGCGTGTTTTTCAACGCGGCAATGTTGATGATGCCCAGGGTTCTGGCCGCCAGCGGGGTGTTCCATGGGCCAGGGTCGGCCGCATTCGGCAAGAAAATTTCCTCGACGGTCTTGTAGGTCTGCCACACGGTATAGCCCGCATCGCCGGGCTGTTGACTGCAATTGGGCGTGCCGCGTTGGCCGTCCTGGGCCGGCCAGTTCAACGCGATGAACATCTGCCAGCTGTATTGATCGAACTGGTCCTGGCTGGCGGTGGCGACCGGTGCACTGCTGGGCGGCTGGCAGTTGAGTGGGGCGGCCAGCGTCGACGCCGCAGGCGTTTCCCTGGCCAGCGCCGGCGGGCTGGCCAGGCCGATGACTATCACGGCACAACAAATGAGGCTTTTCATGGCGATCCTTCCTTGGGGGTCAGGGTTTGCGCTGCATCAGCTGGTTCCACTGCGCCTTATGCCCGTTACTCTGCGCCGCTGTCTTGCCCGCCAAACGCCGCGGGGCTGAGCAGCAGCAGGAGCAGAAACAGTCGACTCAAGAGGCTGGTGTTCATATGACACTCCTTTGAAGTCCGGGTGACAGGTGCGTCACCCGGTGGTCCTGTCCGAGGCTTACGAGTAGTCGCTCATACTGAGCGGGACGGGTGGGTAATTGCGCTTCACCAGGGCCTGCGCCCACAGCTCCAGCACGGCGCGCCGGCTTTGCGGCATGTCGCGGGTGATGGGCATCGCCAGGGTGCTTTCCTCCTGGTACTCCTTGCTGATCAACACAATCAGCTGGTCGACGGCACCTTCGATGCGCGTCAGGGAATTGAGCGGCATGTACTTGCTCATGATCGGGTACAGGTAATAGAACGGTTGCAGGATGAAGGGGTAGATAAAGCTCTCCCAGATCAGTTGGCCGGCGTCTTCACGTTGGTAGACCTGGTTCCATGCGTCGACAAAGTCCTGCTGCATCTGCGGCTCCAGCGGCAACACGCGCAGTGGCGCGAGGAAGTCGGTGAAGGCCTGGTTGAGCGGGAAACTGAACGGGATCACCGGCGCCTGGTGGCCTTCCTGCACAAAGAAACGCAGGGTCGGAAAGCCAGGGGCCTGGGCGGTGACCGTCAGGTTGGCAATGCCGTTGGCGTCGGTCTGGATCTGGGTCACGCTGTACTGCACCGTGTTGCTGAGCGGGTCTTGCAACGTGCCTTGCCGGGGGATCGGATTGGCGAACGACAGGCACGGGCTGAGGGCGACCGAGGCGGGTGTCGGCAGGAATTGCTGGTAGGTCACCGGCACCGTTTGATCGTCTGATTCGACGATCCGCGTGGCCATGAGCTGGCGACCGGTGCCCTCGGTGACTTCGGCGAGCAGTGTCGACGTGCCGTTGAATTGCGGGAGGTTGGCGCTGTTCTTGATCGGGTTTTGCGGGTCGTTGTTGAACAGCGTGAAGTCGGCCGCGTTGCTGAACGCCAGGTAGTAATCGGTGGTGCACAGCATGTAGGCATTGCTGTACTCCGCCACCCACAACACGGTCCCGGCCGGCGCTGGCAGGCCATCGTATTGCACCATGATCTGCAATGTCTTGGTGTCGCCCACGTCGATGAAGCTGGCGCTCTGCACCACTTCGGCTGTCCACATTTGCTGGGTGGCGGCGGGGGGCGTGGTGGCGCCTTGCAGTTGCAGTTCCAGCGTGCCGGTTTGCAGCTGCGCCTGGGCCTGGGCGGTGAGGGGCAGGTCGAGGATACCCGCACGTTGGTCGAACGCCGCCTGCTGGTAATCGTCATAGCCGAAGCTGGCCAACGGGCTGAATTGCTCGCCCTGCCGGATACCGATCTGGTAGTTGCCGGCTTGGAACTTGGCCGCCACCGGGATGGGCGCGGTCTTGTCGACCGGGTAGAACGGAAAGGCGTTGCCCAGGTCCAGCGACAACGTATCGCCATGGGCCTGCGCCGAGATCACGCCGAGTTTGGCCGAGGTGGTTTGCGTGGGCGAGGTGATCGGCACCGGGTTGGCCGGGATCAGGCGCCGACCGGCCGGGGCGGTGGGGAATTCACCGTCCAGCCACAGGCCCAGGGTGCCGACCGTGCGGCTGTAGGCCGGGTTGAAGAAAATATCGCCGACGTTATCCAGCCCTTGTTGATACATCGCCGTCACCTTGGCCAGGGCTTCGGGGCTGGAGGAGTGGGTGTCGATGGGCGGGTAGTTATTGAAAATACCGTTCCTGTCGTAGCACGTCAGGTAGGTGGAAAAGCGAAACATCAGCCCCTTGGCTTTTTGTTGTTCCATCTGCGCCTGCAGGTTTTGCAGCAAGGCCGAGTTGCCGATGACCCAGGCCAGGTTCTCTTTCGGGAAACAGGTCTGCCAGGTGGTGGTGACGTAGCTCAGCCCGCCAAGGTTGGCCCAGTTGAAGTTCAGGAAGCGGTCGAGCATGCGGTGCTCGCGCTTGAGCGTCAGGCCACATTGGTCGGTGCCCAGCACCAGTTTGTCGAAGTACAGCGCAGTGAAGGTGTTCTGCCAGGGGCTCACGTCGACAAAGCGCGCCGGTGTGGGCGCGTTGCTGCCAAACGGGTTGCCGAGCAATTGGAAGCTCTGGTTGATCAGCGGGTCCTGGCTCACATACCCCCCGGTGGGCAACTCGCCGCCGGTGACCACGGACTGGATCTGGTTGTAGCTCACGGTGCCGCAGGCATTGTCCCCGAACAGGTTCCATTCGCCGGGGATCATCGGCGTGGTCAACTGCGAGGCGTTGCCCGGTACTTGCAGGACATAACCGGGGATCTGGCTGTGTGGCAGTGGCGCGATCGTCCACGGCAGCAAGGTGCTGGCGGCGTTCTGCGGGGTGACGTTGAAGCTGTCCAGGAACCGCCAGTTCATCTGCATCTTCACCGCATCGTAGAGCGGGTACATGTCGTTGTTGTTAGCGGTCGGCGGGTTCCAGAACAGATGGCCGCCCAGGTAGATACGCGGGAAATTCAATACGCTCATGTCAGGCTCCTTAGCGTTGCCACTGGGCGCGTTTGAGCGACCAGACAAAGTCCAGTTTGTGGTAACCGACAAAGTCGGTGGCCGGCAGTAGGGCGGTGGGGTACACGATGCCGCCCTGTTCCTTGAGGGCGAAATTGAAGTAGCCCTGTTTCGCCGAGTACGCGGCTGTAGCGTGGCAGGCGAAACACGACGATTGGCTCTGGAAGGCCGACTCCAGCTGGGAATTGGCGAGCAGGGTGGGCGTGGTGTTGGACTGCACGCCAATCAACTCGTACTGCGCCAGTTCGGCGTACTGGGCCTGGAAGAGCGTGTTGACCGGCTGTGCCGCCGGTGTCGGCCCGGTGCTGTTGGTCATCGGCGTGGGCGGCACCGCATTGGTCACGGTGTACTGGCTGTTGTGGCGGTTTTCGAAGGTGGTCCAGACCCAGTCGGGGTTCAGCTTGTTGATCACATGCAAGCCGCTCAAGGCGGCATAGCCCACCTGGTACTGTTCACCTTGCTGGTAGTAGGCCTGGGCGATGTAGTAGCCATCGTTGGCCAGTTGCTGCTGGTAGCTGGGGTCGTTGCCGATCCACAGCCACGCGGCTTTCAGTTCCCAGGCGGTGGCGGGGAAGTTGAGATCGCTGGTCAAGGCGGCCTGGCCGTTCACGTTGTAGACCTTCTGCTGCACGATGTAGTCGAACGTGTCCGCTCCCATCAACAACTGGAAGCGCACCGCCTGGCCTTGCTGGTCCTTGGGGACCTGGCCGCCCATTTCCAGGATCAGCCCGTCCACCTGCTGCGTGGCATTGAGGTTGTGAAAGGTGCGACTGAGGTTCATGCCCAGCGCCTTGGCCTGTTGCAGCACGGCGTCTGGCGGCGGCGTATTTTGGTTGTACGGCTGGGGCGGGGCGCCGTTGGCCAGGTACACCTGGTCCGAGGGTTTCAGGGTTTCCCAGACCCGGTCGGGGCTCTGCGCGCTGGCGGGCTGGTTCAGGCAGGCAAACCAGTTCCAGGCCAGGGTGTCCGGGCTTTGCACAAAGGCCGCCCGGGTCTTGTCGAGGTTGCCTCCAAATTGCAGGAAGTTGCTGCAATCGAAGGGGTTGGTGTCCTGTGCCTGGGCCAACCCGGCCAATGCACTGAGGACCGTTATAGAGAAGGCTCGCCGCATGAAAGCTCCTTGGCAATGGCCAGTTCGGTGTGTGGGCGCCCCAGGAAGTGTTCCAGGAGCAGTTGCTTCACTGCCGTCGCCGCAAGCTGCTGCGGTATCGGCAGATCACAATTGGTGATCAGCAGGGGGCCGGTCTGCACGCTGGTCGGCAGGCGCCCGTGGCTGCCGCGGACCAGGGAGGTGTCCAGCGGGATCAGGTCCATGTAGTAGCGAAATCCGAGCTTTTTTTGCAGCAGGCGGCGCGCCACTTTCAGCATGGGGAACCGAATCGCCGGGTCGATAAACAGCTCGACCGGGTCGTAGCCAGGCTTGCGATGGATGTCCACGGTGCGGGCAAAGTCGGGGGCCTTGCGGTCGTCGAACCAGTAGTAGTAATCAAACCAGCTGCCGGCGGCGGCCACGGCCACCAGCTCGCCGCTGCGCGGGTGATCCAGTTGCCAGGCGCGTTGCTCGGCTTTGTCCAGCACCTGCTCGATGCCGGGCTGGCGCTGCAACAGGGCTTTGACCCGAGGGATGTCCTGTGCCTGCTTGACGTAGACATGCGCAACCTGATGATCAGCCACCGCGAAGGCCGCGCTGGCGCCGGGGTCGAGCAGCTCCCAGCTCAGGGATTGGCGCACCTGCAACCAGCCTTCGGTGCGCAATACACGGTTGATCGACACCGATTGCTCGACGGCCTCGATGCCATATTCCGACAGCAGCATCACCGCGGCGCCCTGCACCTTGGCGAAGGCCAGCAGCCGGCCGACTTCACGGTCGATGGCCCGCACTTCGTCGACGATCGACGGGTGATCCGGGCCCAGGCGCTGCAAGCTGTAGTCGAGATGGGGCAGGTAGACCAATTGCAGGTGGGGACGGTTGATCTGGAACTCGGCAATGGCGCAATCGACGATCCAGCGGCTCGACGCGATGCCGGCCGCCGGGCCCCAGAACCCGGGAAACGGGAACTCGCCAATCTGCTGTTCGATCTGTTCATGCAGCCCGGGCGGTGACGAGTACAGGCCGAACTGTTTACGCCCGTCCGCCGGGTAATGCGGGCGCGGGGTGATGGCGGCGTCCACGTCGGCGTACATGTTGTACCACCAGAACAATTGGCTGCAGCGAAAAGCCGGGAACTCGCGCTTGAGCGTGTGCCAGACCTTTTCACCCTGGACCAGCGCATTGGGTTGCAGCCAGAAGCGTACTTCGGCCTGGTCGCGAAAGTACCAGCCATTGCCGACGATACCGTGTTGCGACGGCGGCGCCCCGGTCAGGATCGACGCCTGTACCGTCGACGTCACCGCCGGGAACACCGGTTGCAGGTGGGCCAGCTTGGCAGTCTTGAGCAGGGCATTGATCTGCGGCGTGGCTTCGCCCAACAACGAGGGCGTCAAGCCCACCACATTGATCAACAGCAGCGGTTGCTCAGAGGGCATGGGCGTAGGCCTCCCGGACCGCAGCGTGCAACAGGTTGCGCTGGCGCAGTTGGTCTTCGACCCAGCGCAGTTCAGCGGCGATGCCCTCCAGTTGCGCCGGCTCGGTGGCCGGGCGCAGTTGGGCGGGCAACACGCCCCAGCTGTAGGTCTCGACTTCCAGCACCGGCCGACAGTCCACATGGCCCGCCAGGTAGTCGAAGGTCTGCGCCAGGGCGACCTGGCTGCCCGTCAGCTCCGGCAACAGCAGGTGTTCACTGAACAGCGGGATGTGGAAATGAATGCGCAGCTCCGTGAACTGCGCGCAGTCACTGAGGGCCGCGGGCAAGTCGGCCCAGGCAACCAGGCGACCTTGCGCATCGAGTGCCTTGACCTGATGCAGGTAGGTCGCCTCGGCAAAATGCCCCAGGGTCTTGAGCACGTGGTCGCGGCGCTGATCGCCTTGAGGCGGCAAGCGGCAAATCATTGCGTTGGACAGCTGGATCTTGCCCACCGGCACTTGCGCCTGGTGCAGCCGCGTCAACGACTCATAACAGTCTTCGAACATCACGGCCTGGTGGCACACATCAAAACACAGCGCCAGGTACTCATGGTGTGGGTCGAAGGTTTGCCGTTGCTGGAAGAAGGCGATGGCCTGCGCGGTGTTTTCCAGCATGCAGTCCGGTTCCATTTCCAGGCAGAACAGGATTTTCTTGCCGGTTTGCCGATGCAGCGCGGCGAGTGCGCGGGTGAGTTGGCTGAGGTGCGCATCGGCGCGTGCCTGCCGTGCTGGGGTCCAAGTGGCGGCGTAGCCCAGGGGCACCGTGGAAATCACCCCCTGCGCGCAATCGGCTGGCAAGGCCTGGGCGAGGATTCGCGCCAGGTCCAGGCTGTACGCCAGGCGTTGTGGGTCGGCCCAGTCGGGCAGGTACACCTCGGCTTTCACCGCGCCCTGATGGAATTCGCCATAGGGGAAGCCGTTCAGCGAGGTCAGGCGCAGGCCGCTGTGTTGCAGCAATTGCAGGAACGACTCACGCGCCGACGCCTGTTGCAGTTCGGCCGCCGCGCGCGCGCAAATCCACAAGCCGCTGTCCTGTTCGTCGAGCCCGCGCAAGCGCCGCACGCCCTGGAAGTGCCGCGCGATCGAGGCCTGCAGCCCGGCGAGGTCACGGGTGGGGTGGACGTTGCTGCAGTAGCCGACCTGGGGGGCTGTCCAGCCGCTGACGGCGTTCATTTGATCACCGGGTCCTGGCCGCGCAGGGCCGAGTTTTCCTGCCATTGCTTGCGCTGGTCGATGGGCAGCGGGGTGCTGACGAGGGCCTTGTCCAGTTGCCCGCTTTGGGCAAAGAAGTCCACCGGGTTATGGAACAGCACCTGTTCGACCTGGGCCTGGGTGAACCCGGCCGCCAGCATCGCTTCGCCGGTCTTGGGCACTTTCAGCGGGTCGCTGATGCCCCAGTCGGCAGCGCTGTTGACCACCATTTTTTCGGTGCCGTATTCCTGGAGCAGGGCGACCATGCGCTGCTCGGACATCTTGGTGTTGGGGTAGATGGAGTGCCCGCGCCAACAGTCGCTGTCCAGTACCAGCGGCAAGGTCAGCTCGTTGAGGTGGTCAATGATGACCAGGTGCTCGGCAATCCCCACCTCACGGATCACCGCCAGGGTGCGTTTAGTGCCGCCGATCTTGTCGCGGTGCGGCGTATGCACCAGTACCGGCAGGTTGAATTGCTTGGCCAGCTCCAGCTGGGCGGCGAGAAAGCGATCCTCTTCGGGGGTGATGTCGTCATAGCCGATTTCGCCGACGGCCACTACGCCGTCCTTGACCAGGTAGCGCGGCAAAATCCCCAGCACTTCATTGGCGATCGACAGGTCATTGGCCTCCTTGGGGTTCAGGCCGATGGTGCAGAAATGGTGGATGCCGAACATGCTCGCGCGAAAGCGCTCCCAGCCCAGCAGGGTGTCGAAGTAGTCGACGAAACTGCCGACACTGGTGCGCGCCTGGCCCTGCCAGAAGGCCGGCTCGATCACCCCGGTGATCCCGGCGGCGGCCATGTTCTGGTAGTCGTCGGTGGTGCGGCTGACCATATGAATGTGCGGGTCGAAATACTTGAGCATGGTGGATCCTCGTCAAGGGAAAAGGGGCGGCACTGGGCGTCAATTCAGGTACGTGTGCCATTCCGGCGGCAGGCACAGGCCGCGCAGGCGTTGCAGTTGTGCCGGGCTGAGCAGGTTGAAGGCGATCACCCGGGGCAGGCCGGGGGACACGCTGCGCCCGGCGGCGAGCTGTTCGTCCAGCAGGTCGAGGGCCAGCTGGTTGAGGCTGACGCTGTGGCGCTGCGCCAGGCCGACCAGGCGCGTGATGTCCAGGCCCATGCCGAGGGCTTTGAGCACCAGTTGGTGAAAGGCGTGCTCCGGGTAGTGACGCGACGGGTAGGCGGAGTCGAGGGCGAGGGCGGCAAACACCTGGGGGTTGCTGGTGCGCCCGGCCTGCAGCGCCAGCGCCAGGCACTGCCCGTCGCTGTCGAGCCAGTCGAGGGCGTTGAGCAAGGCGATTTTTTCCAGGTCGTCGCCCCACAGGAACAGCTGGCGCAGCAGTGCCAATCGCTCGGCAGCGGCGCAGGTCTCCAGCACCTGGGCCAGCAGCAAGGCCCGCGCCAGCGCGACCACGGGCGCTTTCAACTGGCGCTTGCACTGGCCGCTCAACAGTGCGGCCGTGTTGGCGTCCGGCTGTTGCACAAGCCGTTGCTGCGCCTGCTGCCACCACTGTTGCTCGGTGTTATCCAGCTGCTGGCTCAAGTTTTGGCGATGTTCGGTGAGGCAATCCTGGCGCATGTTCATGTCGGCTTGATCCAGCGTTGAAAGTGGGGCAGCAGGAAAAACACCAGCACACATAACAGGCTGCCAACCGGCTGGTCGGCCACGGCCAGTACCAGTGCATCGAACAACGGCAGGGCGGCCAGGCCGGCACCGATAAACGCGCGAACCTGGCGCTGTTGCGGGTTGGCCAGGTGCTGGTGGTAATGCCAGCCCAACCAACCGAGCCACAACAGCAGCACCGGCCAGAACCACAGGTTGTTGGAGTAGATCGCCAGGGCCAGCGGGCTGAGCATCAGCAGCAACGGCAGGCGGCTGATCAGCTGGTTGCGGTGTTCCTGGCGTGCCAGGTAGGTGAGGCCGCTGATGTACACGCCGAGCAGGATCGCGCAGAGCCAGATCGGTTCCGGTGGCACCGCCAGGCTGGCGGCGGCGGTGAGGTACAGCGCCGAGCGACAGGCCCCCATCAGCCACACGCTGTGGGCGTACTTCTTGTGCAGCAGGTTGTAGCCGAAGATGCAGCCCACCAGCAGCAGTACGCCGCCGAGCAACCAATGCGGCTCATCGATCAAGCGGCTCAGGCCCAGCACCGCGGCAGCGGCCAGGCTCAGCAACAGCGCGGTCGCCACGCCGACTTGCTGGCGGCTGGCCAGGCCCAGGGTGATCGGGCGCGGGTTGTGGTGTTGCCGGTCCCAGTCGGCATCGAGCAGGTCATTGAGCAGCATGCCCGCCAGGTACAGCAGCGACAGGGTGATCAACAGCAGCCCCCACACCAGCCATGACGGCGGCGCCAGGGCGCCGGCACTGCTGGCGAGCAGGGCGGCGGCCAGGGTGTTGGTCCACACCGTGGGCAGGTTGGAGACGCGGCCAAGGGTCATCCAGGTTTTCATCGGGCTCATTGTGCGTAGCCCTCACCCAGCGGCAGCGCGGCATCGCTGCGACTCAGCAGGCGTTGCAGGGCAGCTTCCATCTTCGCGTTGTCGATTTCGTGCAGGTCCACCGACTCACCGATGCGGCAGAGCATCGGGATCGACAGTTGCCCGCCCAGGTGCTGACGGAATTCCTCCAGCCCGAGCAATACCGGCGAGCGACCTTGCGCGTCCCGCAAGGCCAGCTCCGGTGGGCACAGGTTGAAACCGAGCGTGAGCAACAACTGCATGATCCGTTCGATGTCGGCATCGCCCAGCAGCCCCAGGGCATTGGCGTACACCCCATCCAGGGCCATGCCCACCGCCACCGCCTCGCCATGGCGCAGGCGGTGATGGCTGAGGTTTTCCAGTTTGTGCGCGGCCCAGTGTCCGTAATCCAGGGGCCGGCCGTTACCGCGTTCGAAGGGGTCGCCGGCCCCGGTGATGTGGTGCAGGTGCAGTTCGGCGCAGCGGCGAATGGCGTAGCGGCTGGCAGCGTGATCGAAATGGGCGAGGGCGTCGGCGTGCTGTTCCATCCATTCGAAAAAAGCCCGGTCCTTGATCAACGCCACCTTCACCGCCTCGGCCAGCCCGGCGATCTGGTCGCGGCGGGTGAGGCTGGTCAGCAGTTGAAAGTCATTGAGCACCGCCGTGGCGGGGTAGAAGGCGCCCAACAGGTTCTTCTGGCCGAAGGCATTGATGCCGTTCTTCACGCCGATACCGGCATCGTTCTGCGCCAGCACGGTGCTCGGGATACGGATCAGGCGAATGCCACGATGGAAGGTGGCGCAGGCGTAGCCCACTGCATCCAGCACCGCACCGCCGCCCAGGGCCAGCACGTAGCAATGCCGGTCCAGGCCGTGTTGCAGCATGTCGCTGTACAGCCGTTCCAGTACCTGCGCGTGCTTGCTCAGTTCACCGGCCGGCAGCGCAATCGGTGCCGCCTGCAGATGCAAGTCGGGATACGCGGCAAAGTAGCTGTCGATCTCTTCCAGCAGGTGCGGTGTGCTGAGCAACAGTTGTTCATCGGCGAACACCAGTACCGTCACCGGGCCGCTGTGCTGGGCGGTGAGTTGGCGATGCAGGCAAGGGTTGAGCGGGGTGAACAGGTGGTCGGTGAACACCACCGGGTAGTCATAACGGACTTCGAAGCGCCCGTGCAGCGCTTGCTCGGCGTGCGGCTTGCGCGCGGCCTTGAACAGGCTGTAGCCCGCCACAAACACCACCGGCAACACCATGCTGGCGAGGATCGTCACCAGCAGCGCGTTTTGCTCGATCAGGAATGTACCGATAGCCGTGTAGGCCAGGGCCAGGCCCGCGTTGGCCAGGGTGGTGATGACTGTAAATGCCCGCAGCGGATAGCGCTGCATGCCGGCGGCCACCACCGAGGTTTCCGCCAGTACCGGTACGCCACGCAGGCAAATCAGCGAGAGTGTGCCCAAGCGATACGCCAACTGCCCCGGTTGGCGCTGATGCAGGCCCAGGCGGCCTGACAGCAGGCGAAAATACCCGGCCCCCAGGGCGTACCCCAACCCGGCACCGAGGCACAGGCCAATGAAAATCACCAGGTAACCGCCCAGGCTGCCCAGCATCGCCACCGCCAGCAGCGCCACCAGGCTCGACGGTACGGGCAGCACCACGTCCAGCGCGAGCAGGGCAATCAGCAGCAGCGCCAGGTTGAATGTTTGCGTGGGGGTCGTCGGCTGATAGAGGTTGAGGTGTATCAGGACGTCTTGGATCTGTTGTTCGAACAACAGGAAGCTGGCGATGACCAGCCCCGAAAAGCACAGCAATGACAGCCAGAAATGTTCAACTGGCCCCTTTTTCGAGAACGCACGATACCACCGGCTGCGCTTCATCAAAGCATCCCTTTTGAGTGTTAAGACTTAAATTCCGTGTCTTGTGTTAACGCTGCGTCTGGTCGGTTTTCAGAGCAATAAAATTCCTCGCCTGGATGGCTGTTTATACGGGCAATGGCTGATTGCCTTCATGGTATGGATGAACTTAGTCGGTTGTGGTTTTTTTGCAAGTTTGTCGGGCGACAGCGTTTTAAAGCGCGACTGAAAGCAGGTCGAGACGGGTTTTATGTGATGGGATTTATTGATTGATTACAACGAGTTGCATAGTGTTTTGAATGACGCCAATAACCCGTCAAACGTGTTTGTCTTGAATGAGTCATTGATGTTCAAGTGCGCGAAGCGTGTTGTTTTCGGGGATGAATTATTGCCGTTCGCTATATAGCGTTGTTCCACGTTGTATTTGTCGAGAATGATTCCGTTTAATGTGGGTGTGCTCACGCCGTGGAATTGTTTCGGGAACGTCCTGCAACTAAAGGGACCTGCGTTATTGGCCTTTAAACCCGTTGTGTGCAGCGTTGCCCGCAATGCTGCGGGGTGCGCACGGATGCGCTCAAGAGGCCACTGAGCCGGGGTGCGCTAACCGAGGAAACGAAAGCCGCTAGAGAGTTTTTCCTTGAGGTAACCCACCAGCGCACTCACCGACTTGGGTACATGGGGCGAGTAGGGCCGAATCAGGTAGATCTCATCGGCAAACGCGCCCTTGAGCGTCCAGTCCTTGAGCACCTGCACCAGTTTGCCGCCGGCCAGGGCGGCGTGGGCGCTGAAGTCCGGGAGCAGGGCGATGCCCAGGTGGTTGAGCGCCGCGTCGCGCAGGGCTTCGCTGTTGTTGGTGGAGAAGCTGCCGGCGATGGGCACGGTGACCCGTTCGACTTTCCTGCTGCCGCGCTCGAAGGTCCAGGCCGGTTGGTCGGTGCCGCGCGGGTAATAGAGGCAGTTGTGTGCGCTGAGGTCGGCGGGCGCGCGCGGTTCACCGTGGCGTTGCAGGTAGTCACGGCTGGCAACCAGCACTGAGGTGGTGTCGCACAGCTTCCAGGCCACATGGGTTTCCGGTACCTGGAAACCGTGGCGCACCGCCAGGTCGTAGCCTTCGGCGGCCAGCGAGCTCAAGGCGTCCGACACGTCCAGTTGGATACGCACCTGCGGGTAGTGCTGGAGGAACTCCGACAGGTGCGGCACCAGCTGTTGCCGGGCGAATGCCACGGGGGCGGTCAAGCGCACCAGGCCACGAATCTCGCCGGCGGAATCGCGCACGGACGAGAAGCTGCGGGCGATTTGCTCATAGGCACCGCGCACTTCACGGGTCAACGACAACCCGGCATCGGTCAACCGCACGCTGCGCGTGGTGCGCGTCACCAGGCGTGTGCCGGTGGCTTTCTCCAGGTCGGAAATACGCTGGCTGACCGCGGATTTACTCACCCCCAGGCGCGCGGCCGCAGCGGTGTAGGTGCCGTGTTCCTCCAGCACTGAGAGCCAGTGAATGTGGGTCCACAGCCCTTCGATCTCGGATTTTTCCATGGGGTTATTGTTCGCTTATGAGGACAATCAGTTCTGGATTCTGCTCTGGTTTGGAACAAACCGAAAGCCTATCGTGTGTCCCAACGCAACCCACCTGGGATCTACTGCCATGACTACAACAATCGAGCACTACATCAACGACCAGCGCGTCAGCCGCGATGATCGCTATCAGGACGTCTACAACCCGGCCACCGGCGAAGTGACCGGCCGCGTCGCCCTGGCCAGCCGGCAGACGGTCGATGAGGCCGTCGCCGCCGCGCAAGCCGCGTTCACCCGTTGGGCTGACACCCCACCGATCCGCCGCGCCCGCGTATTGTTCGAATACCTGCACCTGCTGCGTGAGCGCAAGGACGACCTGGCGCGCATCATCGTTGCTGAACACGGCAAGGTCTTCACCGATGCCCAGGGCGAAGTCGACCGTGGTATCGACATCCTCGAATTCGCCTGTGGCATTCCCCACCTGCTCAAGGGCGAACACTCCGACCAGGTTTCCCGTGGCATGGACAATTGGACGATGCGCCAGCCCCTGGGCGTGGTCGCCGGCGTCACACCGTTCAACTTCCCGGTGATGGTGCCGATGTGGATGTACCCGATCGCCATCGCGGCGGGCAACACCTTCATCCTCAAGCCAAGCCCGACCGACCCGAGCGCCTCGCTGTTCATGGCCGAGCTGCTGCATGAAGCCGGCCTGCCCAAAGGTGTATTCAACGTGGTGCAGGGCGACAAGGAAGCGGTGGACGCGCTGATCGCACACCCGGACGTCAAGGCCGTGAGCTTTGTCGGCTCCACGCCGATCGCCCAATACATCTACGAAACCGGCGCGCGCAACGGCAAGCGCGTCCAGGGCCTGGGCGGCGCGAAGAACCACATGGTGGTAATGCCCGACGCGGATATCGAGAAAACCGTCGACGCGCTGATGGGCGCCGCCTACGGCAGTGCCGGCGAACGCTGCATGGCCATCTCCGTCGCGGTGCTGGTGGGCGATGTGGGCGACAAAGTCATCGCTGCCCTGACCGAACGAGCCAAGCAACTGCGCATCACCGACGGCCGCGACCTCAAGGCAGAAATGGGCCCGATCGTCTCGCGCGCCGCCCTGGAGCGCATCAGCGGCTACATCGAACAAGGCGTGCAGGCCGGCGCGCAACTGCTGCTCGACGGACGTGACTATGTGCCTACCGAAGCGGGCCTGGAAAACGGCTTCTGGCTCGGCGCGACCTTGTTCGACCACGTGACCAAAGAGATGAGCATCTACCGCGAAGAAATCTTCGGCCCGGTGCTGGCCTGTGTGCGCGTGAATGACTTTGCCGAGGCGGTGAAGCTGGTCAACGACCACGAGTTCGGCAACGGCGTCAGCTGCTTTACCCGCGACGGCAACATTGCCCGCGAGTTTGCGCGGCGCATCGAAGTGGGCATGGTCGGCATCAACGTACCGATCCCGGTGCCGATGGCCTGGCACGGGTTTGGTGGCTGGAAGAAGAGCCTGTTTGGCGACATGCATGCCTACGGCACCGAAGGCGTGCGCTTCTACACCAAGCAGAAGTCGATCATGCAGCGCTGGTCGGAAAGCATCGAGCAGGGCGCGGAGTTTGCGATGCCTGTGTCCAAATAACGCTTGGAAGAACACCGCAGGGCAAATGTGGGAGGGGGCTTGCCCCCGATGGCGGTGGATCAGTCGTAGAGATGTCGACTGACCCACCACCCTCGGGGCCAAGCCCTAATGCCATTCAGTTAAGCGTACATCGCCTTCTGTAGGAGCGAGGGGGACGCCTAGTTCTTGCTCGCGAAAAACGTCAACGATAACGCGTGTTTCCTGAATGAACGCGGCGCCTGTAAGTTCTTCGCGAGCAAGCTCGCTCCTACAAAAAAGCCTTAACTGAACGGCATTAGGGCAAGCCCCCTCCCATTTTTTGACCGCGTAAGGGTTGACGATTCACTGATTCAAGAATACTGTACATAAACACAGTGTTTAAGCGCTGATCGACCAACACTCGGCAACTTCAGCCATGCCAAACACTGTGTGCAAGTTAACGGATTAACTTGATGCACAGGCTCGTTATACCGAGCCGTTTTATATCGAGAGAGGGAACTCATGTCCTATCCAGAACGCAAACTCATCGGCTTGACCGGTTTCACCCTGGCGCAGAATGCCAATATCCTTTCTGAACGTAATTGTTTTGGCGAGGGTAGCCAAAACAAAGGCATGTTGGATGGCAAGGGCAGCGGGATGTTCACTGATACAAACAGTGTGCCGCCGATCACCCATCAGAAGTCGCCTAAAACACAATGGACGGCAACTTCCAACGACGCCCAAACTTTGAAGGCGGCGGCGCAAGCCAAGGGCTTTACCCAGAAGAACGCCGGGGCCAAGGCCGCGGCGCGGGTGTTCGGTAATTGATTGGCTCGCTTTCTACTGAGCTGTCATTTATTGCAAGTGCCACTGTATTTATATCAAGGATATAAACACAGTGATGGCCTTTGTAATCTAAATAATCCCTCATGTTGTGATATTCAGGCTTCCATGTTAAACCTGTTTTCGCACTTGCAGATGCAACTATCATATGCTCTTTCAGTCGCCATTAAGTTGCGGGCTGTCAGGTGCTATTTAATCTTCGCTTGTCACTTAAGCGTCAGCAAAAGGACATCATCATGAAACATGCGAATCACACACCCACTCGCTGGACACGGGCCGATGCGCTGAAAGTTAATGAAAATGACCCGACGACGACACAGCCGTTAGTGAGTCCTGACTTTCCTGTCATGAGTGACACGGTCTTTATCTGGGACACCATGCCATTGCGTGAACTGGATGGCACGGTGGTATCGGTGGATGGCTGGTCAGTGATCTTCACCCTGACCGCCGACCGTCGCCCCCATGATCCACAATTCATCAACGCCGATGGCCGCTACGACATCAAGCGCGATTGGGAAGACCGCCATGGTCATGCGCGGATCTGCTACTGGTATTCGCGTACCGGCAAGGACTGGATCTTCGGCGGCCGTGTCATGGCCGAAGGGGTTTCGCCGACCACCCGTGAATGGGCAGGCACGCCGATCCTGTTGAATAACAACGGTGATATCGACCTGTACTACACCTGCGTCACGCCGGGTGCCACGATCGCCAAAGTCAGGGGCCAGGTTGTCACCTCGGACACCGGTGTCACCCTCCAGGGTTTTGATCAGGTCAAGTCGTTGTTCGACGCCGATGGCACCTACTACCAAACCGAAGCACAGAACGCGACCTGGAACTTTCGCGATCCCAGCCCCTTTATCGACCCCGTCGATGGCAAGTTGTACATGGTGTTCGAAGGCAATGTGGCCGGCGAGCGCGGGACTCACGAAGTGGGCCCGAACGAGCTGGGACTGGTGCCACCGGGGCATGAGGACGTGGGCGGCGCCCGCTACCAGGTGGGTTGCATCGGCATCGCCGTGGCCAAGGACCTCAACGGTGACGAGTGGGAAATCCTGCCGCCGCTGGTGACTGCCGTCGGGGTGAATGACCAGACCGAGCGGCCGCACTATGTGTTCCAGGACAACAAGTACTACCTGTTCACCATCAGCCACAAGTTCACCTACGCGGATGGCGTGACGGGTCCGGATGGCGTCTATGGCTTTGTCAGCGATCATCTGTTCGGCCCCTATGCACCGATGAATGCGTCGGGGCTGGTACTCGGCAACCCGCCTTCGCAGCCGTTCCAGACGTACTCTCACTGCGTGATGCCCAACGGCCTGGTGACGTCGTTCATCGACAGCGTACCCACCACCGGCGATGACTACCGCATCGGCGGGACCGAAGCGCCGACGGTCAGGATCGTGTTGAAGGGCGCTCGCTCGTTTGTGCAGGAGTCTTATGACTACGGCTACATTCCGGCGATGCGTGACGTGGTGTTGAGCCAGTAACCCCAGTGCAAAAGCCAGCCTGATTTCATCAGGTAGGTGGGAGGGGGCTTGCCCCCGATGGCGGTGTATCAGGCACATATACAGTGACTGTCACTCCGCTATCGGGGGCAAGCCCCCTCCCACATTTTTTTGAGCGCGTTACAGCCTGTCTTCACCGCTCAAGTCCCAGCCCACCCGGCCGATACAGGCACTAGCACCACGAGTGATCCCGAACTCGTAGGGGCACGCCTGGTCGTCGCTCAGGTCAACGAATAAAAATCAAAAGGGGTGGCCATGACCATATTGCAGCGTGTGATCGGCGGGTTTGCGGTGTTGGTGCTGTTACTGCTGATCATGGCGGGGATCAGCTATCAGAACACGCAGTCCATCAGCAGTCGCTTGACCATTATTACCGGCCAGTCGGCGCCCTTGAGCCGGGCCGCCAGTGAGCTGTATGTGCATATCCTACGCGCCAACCAGGCATTGCTGGCCATTCAGATCAGCACCGACCCCAAGCAGATCGAGGACGGCAAGCGACCGTTTACCGAGAGCATCGCTCAGTTCAATCAGTTACTCGACAGCACCGTTGCCTACACAGGCGAGCATGAAGCGCTGCGGGCGAACCTGGCGCAGCAGCGCCAAGAGGCAGCGGCCTACGCCGAACAGGCGCAGGCGTTGATGACGTCCCACTTGCAACATGTGCAGCAGTTGGCGCTGACGCGCAAATTGCAAGGCTACAGCAGCGCGCAGGCCATGCAGTTGACCAGCTATTTGCGTGATTACATCGCGCATGCGCGCAGTGTCGGCGAGCCGCAACAGGTTGCCGCAGCGGAAAAGCTGCTGCTGGAAGTCAACAAATCCTACGATGGCTTCGCGGCCCATGCTGTCACGCCCGCCATTGATAAATTACAGCGTGTGCTCAATCTGCAAGACGAAGTGATCAGCACCCGGGCCCAGGCCCTGACGGCGATTGACCCGCGGGTCGGGCGGATTGCCGGGGTCATGGTCAACCGTCTGCTGACGGATCTGACCGCCCCTGACGGCTTGCTCCAGGCTTATCAGGTGGAGGCGAAACTGGCCGCGCAGGTGCAGCAGCAACGCAATGCGGTGGAGGCGGCGCTGAAAGCCACCCTGGACAGGATTGGCGAGTTCGGCAGCCAGTCCCTGGAGGTGGCCAACCAGGCCAGTCAGTCTGCCAATGCCACCATCGGCACCAGCCGCAGCTTGCTGTTGATCGCGTGTGTGCTTGCGGTGCTGGCGGCGGTGTTGATTGGCACCTGGGTCGCCTTCAGCTTGCGGCGTCCGCTGGCGGCGTTTCGCGAAGTCCTCAAGACGCTCACTGCGGGCGACATGCGGGTCAGTTTCGATGTCAGCCGTAAAGATGAGTTCGGTGAGTTGGGGGGTTACCTGAACGAACTGACCAAGGCCCTGCAGAAAACCTTCCGTGAATTGATCAGCTCTGCCGATGCGCTGGCCGTTACCGCCGGCAGCAACGCCTTGAACAGCGAACAGACCACCCGTGTGGTGGATGAGCAGAAGGACCGGTTGCAATCGGCAGCCTCGGCCATGACGCAGATGGAAAGCACGGTCGAAGAGGTGGCCCGGCGTGCGCAGGACACCCGCCAGGCCGTGGACGACACGAGTGAGCTCACCCACAAGGTGCAGGCGCGCGTGGCCGAGACCATCGTCAATATCCGCCAGCAGGCTGACCAGGTGAACAAAGCCACGCAGGTGACCGATGAGTTGCAGAAGTACGGGCAGAACATCGAGGGCATTGTGGTCGCCATTCGCACCATTGCCGAACAGACCAACCTGCTTGCCCTGAATGCGGCGATCGAAGCGGCCCGTGCCGGCGAGCAGGGACGTGGTTTTGCGGTAGTGGCCGATGAAGTGCGTTCCCTGGCCAGCCGTACCCAGACCTCGACCAGCGAAATCCAGGACATGATCGGGCTCATGCAGGAAAAAATTCACTCGGTGGTGCACGTGATGAACGAAAGCCAGGCGCAGTCCAGCCAGTGCGTGTCCCTGGCCTCGGGTGCCGGTGACTTGCTGCTGTCGATGAGCGATTCGGTCGACAGTATCCGCGACATGAATATTCAGATTGCCGCCGCCACCGAGCAGCAGAGCGCCACGGTGCAGGAAACCAGTCGGATGGTCATCCAGATCAACGATTCGGCCCAGCAGACGGCAGACGGTGCCGAGCAGTCCGCCATCAGCAGCCACGAGCTGTCGGACATGGCCAAGGTGCAGCGCGAGCTGCTCCATCATTTCAGCGTTTGAGCCGCGGGAGTCAGAACATGAAAGCATGGTTAATGCTCGCCTTGGGGGCGACGCTGTTCATTCCGGGCCCAACCCAGGCCGCCACGCCCTTGCTGGGTGTGGGCATGGCAAAATACGACGACAACTTCCAGACCCTGCTGCGCAATGGGGTGCAGCAACAGGCCAGCGTCATGAACGCCGACATCTTTATGGAGAACGGGCAGGACAGCATCGATTTGCAGATGCGCCAATTCCGCAACCTGGTCAACGCCAAGGTGGACGCGATTATCGTCGCGATGGTTGACGGCAAAAGTGCGGCGCAAATGATGCAGTTGGCCACGGACGCAAAGATCCCGCTGGTATTCGTCAACCGCAATCCGAACCCGGAAAAATGGCCGGCGCAGACCGCGTTTGTCGGCTCCAACGAGTTGGAGTCGGGGACGTTGCAGATGGAAGAGCTGGCGCGCCGCGCCGGTTACAAGGGCAATGTGGTGATTCTGGTGGGCGACCCGGCCAACGCATCCTCCTTGATGCGCACCGAAGACGTGGAAAAAGTCGTCGCCAAATACCCGGATATGAAAGTCGTCCAGAAAAAAGTCGGTAACTGGGAGCGTAGCCAGGCTGCCACGATTGTCATTGACTGGATCAAGCAGGGCGTCGATTTTTCGATCATTGCGGCCAATAACGATGAAATGGCGATCGGCGCGATCATGGGATTGGAAAAGGCCGGCAAGCAGGCCAAGGACTACTGGGTCGGCGGCATCGACGGCACCCCGGACGGTTTGAAATTGATGGCTGAGGGCAAGATGGCGGTCAGCGTGTTTCAGGACGCCGCAGGCCAGGCCGGCGGCGCAGTGGACACCGCACTGCGCCTGGTACGCGGCGAGGTGCTGGAGTCGACGGTGGTCTGGGTGCCGTTCAAGTTGATCACACCGGAGAATCGCCAGGCGTTTGAATAGGGGCTCGGACTGAGCACCTCGATCCAGCCTTGGAACGCGGTCAAATGCATCGCCTTCTGTAGGAGCGAGCTTGCTCGCGAAAAACCTCAACGATAACGCGTGTTTCCTGAATGAACGCGGTGCCTGTGAGTTCTTCGCGAGCAAGCTCGCTCCTACAAAAAAGCCTTAACTGAACGGCATGCGGGCTTGCCCTAATGCCGTTTCAGTTAAGCGTACATCGCCTTCTGTAGGAGCAAGCTTGCTCGCGAAAAACCTCAACGATAACGCGTGTTTCCTGAATGAACGCGGTGCCTGTGAGTTCTTCGCGAGCAAGCTCGCTCCTACAAAAAAGCCTTAACTGAACGGCATGCGGGCTTGCCCTAATGCCGTTTCAGTTAAGCGTACATCGCCTTCTGTAGGAGCAAGCTTGCTCGCGAAAAACCTCAACGATAACGCGTGTGTCCTGAATGAACGCGGCGCCTGTGAGTTCTTCGCGAGCAAGCTCGCTCCTACAAAAAAGCCTTAACTGAACGGTGTTAGGGCAAGCCCGCTTGTTCAGGGGCGCGCCAACGTTGTGTAGATACCTCGCAAAACTCAGCGGGGGCTGAGGGCCGCCGGTTTTTTCAGCACATGGGCCATTCCCACCGTGCTGAGATACACCACGCTGCCTGGGTTTGGCGCTTGCAGGCCCGAGCTGCGCACCAGGATGGCCTGGCCAGGCGCGTCCTCGCCCGGTTGCAACGCCACGGTCAGGGTGCAGGTATTGCCGCCGAATTCGCGCTCGGTGACCACGCCACGGCAGCCGGATTCGTCGGTGGTACTCAGGTGCAGTTGCTCCGGGCGCAGCATGATCTGTGCCGCACCATGATTGGCCTGGCTGTCGACCGACACGCGACCCAACGCACAGTGAGCCCAGCCCGCCTCAATCCGCGCGGGCATGACCACGGCTTCGCCGAGAAATAACGCGGTTTGTTCGTCCACGGGGTACTGATAAAGGTTCATCGGATGCCCCGATTGCACCAGGCGCCCCTGGCGCATCACCGCCAACTGGTCGGCGAACGACAGCGCCTCACTCTGATCATGGGTGACCAGGATCGTGGTGATGTTCGCATCACTCAGCAACCGCGCCACCATCTTGCGCATGGCCGAGCGCAGGCCGGTGTCCAGTGCGGAAAACGGTTCATCCAGCAGCATCAGCCGGGGCTGTTGCGCCAAGGCCCGCGCCAGCGCCACGCGCTGCTGTTGGCCGCCGGACAGCTCGTGGGGCCAGCGCCGGGCCATGTTGGCGTCGAGGGCCACGCTGTCCATCAGTTCGGCGATGCGTTCGTGCCGTGCAGCGTGCTTGGCCGCGAGGCCGAAGCCAATGTTGTCGGCCACAGTCATGTGCGGGAACAACGCACCATCCTGCGGCACATAACCGATCTGGCGCTGGTGGGCCGGCACGGCGTGGATGTCGTCGACCAGCACCTGGCCGTTCAGGGTCAGGCTGCCGCTGTCGGGGAATTCAAAGCCGGCAATCATCCGCAGCAAGGTGGTCTTGCCGGAGCCGGAAGGCCCGACGATCACCGTGCGGCTGCCGTTGGGCACCGCCAGGCTGACGTCGGCCAAGGCCGCTTGGGTGCCGAAGGTTTTGCAAAGAGCAGTGAGTTCGAGGGCGTTCATCGGCCGGCCGTGCGTTTGGATTGGTGGTAGAGGAGGCCGGTCAACGGCAGTGAGAGCAGGATCATGATCAACGCGTAAGGCGCCGCGGCGGCGTAGTCGATCTCGCTGGTCATCGCCCAGAAACCGGTGGCCAGGGTGCGCGTGCCGTTGGGCGCGAGCAACAGGGTGGCGGTCAGCTCGTTGGTGATCGCCAGGAACACCAGCGCCGCTCCTGCAGCGGCGGCCGGGGCCGCCAGGCGCATCGTGATCAGCCACAGGGCGCGGCCCGGCGAGCGGCCAAGGCTGCGCGCCATGTTTTCCAGTTCCACCGGCGCCTGGGCGATGCCCGCACGCAGGCTCACCAGCGCCCGTGGCAGGAACATCAGCAGGTAGGCGAGCAGCACGGTGATCGTCGTCTGGTAGATTGGCCGGGCGAAGTGGATGGTCACCGTGACCAGCGCCAGTGCCACGACAATGCCGGGCAACGAACTGGTGATGTAGTTGCAGCTTTCCAGGAGGCGTTGCAGGCGCCCCGGCGCACGAATCGACAGCCAGGCAATCGGTACCGCCGCGCAGGTGGTCAACACCGCACCGGCAATGCCCAGCAGCACGGTTTGCTCCAGCGCCGGCAGCAGCTCGCTGAACTGCCAGACCTCACGCCCACCGGCGACCAGCCATTTGCCCAGGGTGACCAGCGGCACGCCGAGGGCCAATGCACAGGTTGCGGCTTGCAAGCCGAGGGAGAGCATGCGGGTGACGGCGCTCAGCCGCACGATGCGTTGCTCACGGGCACTGCCGGAACCGACCCGGGCATAACGTGCATGGCCGCGCGAGGCGGATTCGACGGTGAGCATCGCCAGGCAACACAGGGCCAGCACCGCCGCGAGCATATTGGCCGCCGGGCCGTTGAAGGTGGACTTGAACTGATCGAAAATCGCCGTGGTGAAGGTGTCGAAGCGGATCATCGCGTACAGGCCATATTCGGCCAACAGATGCAGGCCGACCAACAGCGCACCGCCGCAGATCGCCAGGCGCAACTGCGGCAACACCACCCGCCGGAACACCGCCCAGGGCTTGAGGCCCAGGGATTCGGCCACGTCTTCAATCGCAGGGTCCAGCCGGCGCAGGGTCGCCGCCACCGGCAGGTACAGAAACGGGAAATAGGCAATCACCGACACCAGCACACCGGCCGGCAGTCCATGGATCGACGGCACCAGGCTGACCCACGCGTAACTGTGCACAAACGCCGGCACTGCCAGCGGCGCGACCGCCAGCAACGACCAGGCACGGCGGCCGGGCAGGTCGGTGCGCTCGGTCAACCATGCGAGCCCGACGCCCAATACGATGCACAACGGCAAGGTGAACAGCACCAGTAGCACGGTGTTCGTCAGCAACTCGCCGACGCGAGGGCGCCATACCAGCGCTTCGATTTGCGCCCAGCCGATTTGCCACGACACGCCGATCACAAACGCAATCGGCAGCAGCGCCAACAACGAAACCAGTACCGACAAACTGGTGACCCACGTGCCCCCACGGCTTTTGAACAGTCCGTGGGGGCGTTTGCGTAGCTGCGCGTGGGCGATGCCGGGTATCGACGATTCAGGCAACAATCAGAGCAGTCCGGCCTGGGTCATCAGCTCGACAGCCTTTTTGCTGTTGAGTTTCGACGCGTCGACCTTAGGTGCATCCAGTTGCGCCAGTGGCATCAGTTTGGGGTTGGATTGGGCGTTCTGGCCGACCGCGTATTCGAACGAATTGCCGTCCTTGAGGACCGCCTGGCCGTCTTTGCCGGTGATCCACTTCAAGAAGGCCTGGGCCTGTTCCTGATGCTTGCTGGAGGCCAGGACACCGGCACCGGAGATGCTCACAAACGCGCCCGGGTCCTGGTGCTTGAAGTAGTGCAGCTGGGTGTTTTTGCTGTTTTCACCGGTCTTGGATTGGTCGACGAAGCTGTAATAGTGATAGATCACACCGCTGTCGACCTGGCCGGCGTTGACGGCCTTGAGCACGGCGCTGTTGCCTCGGTAGATGCTCGCGTTGGCCTTCATTGCCTTGAGCCAGTCGAGGGTCGCGGCTTCGCCCTTGAGTTCAAGCACGGCGGCGACGATGGCCTGGAAGTCGGCACCGGCCGGTGAAGCGGCCCAGCGGCCTTTCCAGCTTGGCGAAGCCAGGTCCAGCAGGGATTTAGGCAGGTCGCCCTCTTTCAGTTTGCTCGGGTTGTACACGAACACGGTGGAGCGCGCAGCGATGCCCACCCATTTGCCATTAGCCGGGCGGTAGGCGGCGTCCACCTGTTGCAGGGTGGTCGGCGCGACTGGCGCGAACAGGCCTGCGTTGTCCACCAGCACCATGGCCGGGGAGTTTTCGGTGAGGAACACATCCGCCGGAGAGGCCGCGCCTTCCTGCACGAGCTGGTTACCCATCTCGGTGTCGTCGCCATTGCGGATCGTCACCGGAATCCCGGTTTCCTGGGTGAACCCTTCGACCCAGGCCTTGGTGAGGCTTTCATGCTGGGCGTTGTAGACCACGATGCCGACCGGCTCGCTGGCGGCATACACATGCCCGGCGCTGACCAGGGCGGTGGCCAGCAGGGCTTTTTTGACGAACGAAGGAAGGCGGGTGGTCATGCGGTGAGCGCTCCGGGTTTGTATGGCGACACGGGAAATCCGCTAGAGGTCGATTGAGACGAAACCAATAGGAATCATTTGCATGTTTAGGCGCGGCGAATGTAGAGCCGGGAATGAGAAAAAAACGTCAAAAAAATGTGATAAACGGGTCGCGAGCGCACGGGGTTGAAGGTGGTCGAAGCATTTTGGGTGGCCAATCATCAGCTATTGACGTGGGGAGCGATTGCCTACCTCTTTTATCTTGGTGTTACCCCATTCAAGAAAGCTGCTGGCACTGTAGACGTCGACTGACCGACCGCCATCGGGGGCAAGCCCCCTCCCACAGTTTGAGGCGGTCAATGTGGGAGGGGGCTTGCCCCCGATGACGGAGGGTCAGTTGATACCTGTATGACTGACACACGGCTATCGGGGGCAAGCCTCCTCCCACATTTATCCTGCATTCCTACCGCCGACCTGTGCGGGTACTCACATCCACCCACACCGCCAGCACCAGGATGCTGCCCTTCACAATCATCTGCCAATAACTGTCCACATCCAGCATCGACATGCCGTTATCCAGGCTGGTGATCACCAGCGCCCCGAGCAGCGCGCCATACACCGTGCCCGAGCCGCCGCGCATGGATGTACCGCCGATGAAGCACGCAGCGATGGCGTCGAGTTCGCCCATATTGCCCGCCGACGGTGAGCCCGCCGCGAGGCGCGCGGTGTTGACCAGGCCGGCGAGGGCGCACATCACGCCCATGATCCCGAAGATCCACAGTTTCACCGCCTGCACATTGATACCTGACAGGCGCGTGGCTTCCATGTTGCTGCCCACCGCATACACGCGGCGGCCGAACACGGTCTGGCTGGTGACGTAGCTGAACACGCCAAGCAGCACCAGCAACAGCAGCACCGGCACGGGAATGCCGTCGTAGCTGTTGAGGGTGGTGACGAACCCAGCCAGCACCGCGCCGATCACCACCACGCGCAGTACGTCCCGCACCAGCGAGTGCGCGGCCAACCCGTGCAGTGCGCGGTTGCGCCGTTGTTTCCAGGTCAAGAACAGGGTCAGGGCAAACAGCAGGACCCCAAGGCCAAGCCCCACCGAATGCGGCAAATACCCCTGGCCCACATACACCAGCGATGGCGACACCGGCGCAATGGTGGTGCCGCCGGTAATCCCCAGCAGAATCCCGCGAAACGCCAACATGCCACCCAGCCCAACGATAAACGACGGGATGCGCAGGTAGGCGGTCATGTAGCCGTTGGCCAAACCGATCGTCAAGCCACACAGCGCCACCAGGCTGAGGTTGGCCAGCAACGGCATGTGATAGACCACATCCAGGATCGCCGCGAGCCCGCCGAGCAAGCCGAGCAATGAGCCCACCGACAAATCGATCTCCCCGCTGATGATCACCAGCACCATGCCGCAGGCCAGGATCCCGGTGATCGACATCTGCCGCAGCAGGTTGGACAGGTTGCGCGGAGTGAGGAAACCGCCTTCGGTCTGCCAGCTGAAAAACAGCCAGATAAACGCCACGGCGATCACCAGGGCGAGCATTTTGTAGCGGGTAAACAGCTGTTTGACCTGATTCATCTACGCGGTTTTCCGATCGTTATTATTGTTTTGGCTGAGCGCGGCGGCGAGCACCTGTTCCTGGGTGAGCCCCTCGTTGATGAAGTCGCCCCGCAACTGGCCGTCGCCGATCACCAGCACGCGGTTGGACACGCCGAGCACTTCGGCCAGCTCCGACGAGACCATGATGATCGATACACCTTCGGCCGCCAGCGCGCCCATCAGTTTGTAGATCTCATACTTGGCCCCCACATCCACCCCGCGTGTGGGCTCGTCGAGGATCAGCACCTTGGGCTTGGCCATCAGCATTTTCGCCAGCACGGCTTTTTGCTGGTTGCCGCCGGACAGGCTGGTGATCGGCAAGAACGGGCTGGCCGTCTTGAGGTGCATGCGCGCGATCTGTTGGTCGATGCTGCCCAGTTCGGCCTCGGCGTCGATACGGGTCAGGTGCGCATAGGTGTCGAGTACCGCCAGGGTGATGTTCTGGCCCACGCCCAGGTCGGGAATGATGCCTTGGCGCTTGCGGTCCTCGGGCACCATGCACAGCCCGGCGCGGATCGATTTAAGCGGTGTGCGCGTGTCGATCAGTTGGCCGTCCAGCCACACCTCGGCGCTGTAGCGGCCGGGGTAGGCGCCGAACAGCGCCGACACCAGCTCCGTGCGCCCGGCGCCCACCAAGCCGGCGATGCCGAGGATTTCGCCGCGCTTGAGCACGAAGGAAATATCGTCGACGCGTTTGCGCTTGGGGTTGTCGACGTCGTAGCAAGTCACGTGGCGCGCCTCGAAGATCACCTCGCCCACGGCATGGGGCTCGGTGGGGTAGAGGTTGCTCATCTCGCGTCCGACCATCTGCGTGATGATGCGCGGGATATCCATATCGGCCATGGCGGTGGTCGCGATGTGTTTGCCGTCGCGAATCACTGAGATGGTGTCGCACACCGCCGCCACTTCATCGAGTTTGTGGGAGATGTACACGCAGGCCACGCCCTTGGCCTTGAGGTCGCGGATGATGTCGAGCAGCACCTCGATCTCAGAGCGGGTCAGGGCCGAAGAGGGCTCGTCGAGGATCAACAAGCGCGCCTTTTTGTTCAGGGCCTTGGCGATTTCCACCAGTTGCTGGTAGCCGCCGCCGTACTGCGACACCGGCAGCGCGACGTTCATGTCCGGCACCTTGAGTTCGCGCATCAACGCTTCGGCGCGGTGCAGCATCGCCGGGTAGTTCATGCGCCCGCCGGGCAAGGTCAGCTCGTGGCCCATGAAGATGTTCTCGGCCACCGACAGGTCGGGCACCAGGGTCAGTTCCTGGTGGATGATGACGATACCGGCGGCCTCGGTTTCGCTGATGGACTGGGCCTTGAGCGGTTGCCCGTCCCAGAGGATTTCACCCTCCCAGGTGCCGTGCGGATAGACGGCCGACAGCACCTTCATCAAGGTCGACTTGCCGGCACCGTTCTCACCGCACAGGCCGACACATTCCCCCGGCCGCACCTTGATATCGATGCCGTTCAGCGCGTGGACACCGCCAAAGGTTTTGACGATGCCGTTCATTTGCAGCAGGTAGTCGGACATGACCATGGCTCACACAAAAGGCCGAAGAAACGCGGGTTCCCGTAGGAGCGAGCTTGCTCGCGAAGAACCCGAGGACACCGCGTTCATCCTCAATGCCCGCGTTATCGTTGACGTTTTTCGCGGGCAAGCCCGCTCCTACTGGCCAATCTGCTCTTTGGTATAGAACCCGTCCTTTTCCAACAGGTCGATATTCGCCTTGGTCAGCGGGGTCGGGGTGAGCAGGATGGTGTCGACTTTCTTGCTGCCATTGTCGTACTGCGAGCTGTACGTCGGTTTCTCGTTACGCGCCAACTGCACCGAGAGCTTGGCGGCTTCGGTGGCGATCAGCTTGAGCGGCTTGTACACGGTCATGGTCTGGGTGCCGTCGATCACGCGCTTGACCGCCGCGAGGTCGGCGTCCTGGCCCGAGATCGGCACCTTGCCCGCCAGCTTCTGCGCGGCCAGGGCCTGGATCGCACCGCCGGCGGTAGCGTCGTTGGAGGCGACGATGGCGTCGATCTTGTTGTTGTTCCGGGTCAGGGCGTTTTCGACGATGCTCAGGGCTTCGGTAGGGTTCCATTCCTTGACCCACTGCTGGCCGACAATCTTGATGTCGCCCTTGTCGATGGCCGGTTGCAGCACTTTCATCTGGCCTTCGCGCAGCACCTTGGCGTTGTTGTCGGTGGGCGCGCCGCCGAGCAGGAAGTAATTGCCCTTGGGCGCCGCTTGCAGCACGCCGCTGGCCTGCATCTCGCCGACTTTTTCGTTATCGAAGGAGATATACGCGTCGATGTCGGCGTTGAGGATCAGGCGGTCATAGGACACCACCTTGATCCCGGCTTTCTTGGCCTCGGCCACGGCGTTGGTCAACACGGTGGCGTTGAACGGCACGATCACGATCACGTCGACGCCACGGGAGATCAGGTTTTCGATCTGGGAAATCTGCTTCTGCTCATTGGCATCGGCAGACTGCACGAAGACCTTGGCATCGAGTTTTTCCGCCGCGGCAACGAAGTAGTCACGGTCACGGGACCAGCGCTCCAGGCGCAGGTCGTCGATGGAAAAACCGATTTTCGGGTGGGCAGAGTCAGCCATCACCGGCAGGGCGAGCAGGGCCAGGGCGGTGGCGAGCAGGGTACGTTTGAATGACTTCATGGTGGTGCGTCCTTTTATTGTTGTTGGAAAGACACAGCGTGATGCGGGTAGAACTGTAGAGCGTCCTTCGACGCTCCGTGCACAGATTTGTCGCGCAAATGTCACCGATAAATAAACCGGTTGACCACTCCCTCCAGCATCTCTTGCCGACCACTCACGGCCTGTGGGTTCAGTTCATGGGCAAACGCATGTTCGGCCAGCGACTCCAGGCTGAACTCACCGGCCAGCACGGCTTGGCCCAGTGGCTGCTGCCAGCCCGCATAACGCTGGTCCTTGAACTGCTGCAACTGGTCGTTCTGCACCATGGCCGCCGCACGTTCCAGCGCCAGGGCGAGTACATCCATGGCGGCGACATGCCCGTGGAACAAGTCCACCTCGTCCAGGCTCTGGCGGCGCACCTTGGAGTCAAAGTTATAGCCGCCATTCTTGAACCCGCCAGCCTTGAGGATTTCATACGTGGCCAGGGTCATTTCCTCGACGCTATTGGGGAACTGGTCAGTGTCCCAACCGTTCTGCGGGTCGCCGCGGTTGGCGTCGATGCTGCCGAAGATCCCCAGGGACACGGCGGTGGCGATCTCATGATGAAAACTGTGCCCGGCCAGGGTCGCGTGGTTGGCCTCGATATTCACCTTGATCTCATGTTCCAGCCCGTACTCATGCAAAAAGCCGAACACCGTGGCGCTGTCGTAATCGTATTGGTGCTTGGTCGGCTCCTGGGGCTTGGGCTCGATCAGCAGGTCGCCCTTGAAGCCGATCTTGTGCTTGTGCTCCACCACCATGCGCATAAAGCGCCCGAGCTGTTCGCGCTCGCGCTTGAGGTCGGTGTTGAGCAGGGTTTCATACCCTTCACGGCCGCCCCAGAGTACGTAGTTGGCACCCTTGAGCCGCAGGGTAGCGTTCATCGCGCTGAACACCTGGGCGGCAGCGTAGGCAAACACTTCAGGGTCGGGGTTGCTCGCTGCGCCAGCGGCAAAGCGCGGGTTGCTGAAGCAATTGGCGGTGCCCCACAGCAGCTTGATACCGGTTTGTTCCTGATGGCGCTCCAGGTGGTCGACCATCTGCGCGAAGTGGTTGCGGTACTCCTTGAGCGAGCTGCCTTCCGGCGCCACATCGGTGTCGTGGAAGCTGTAGTAGTCGATGCCCAGCTTGGAGAAAAACTCAAAGGCCGCGTCAGCCTTGCCGATGGCCACTTCCATCGGCTCACCGCTGCGTTGCCACGGGCGCTTGAAGGTGCCCATGCCAAACATATCCGCCCCCGGCCACACAAAGGTGTGCCAGTAACAGGCGGCCATGCGCAGGTGCTCGCGCATCGGTTTGCCGAGGATCAGCTTGTTTGCGTCGTAATGGCGGAAGGCGAGGGGAGAGTCGCTGGCAGGGCCTTCGAAGCGCACCTGATCGACACCGGGGAAGTACGGCATGGGCGTGTTCCTTATTGTTCTTGGCGATGTCTGGATACTAGCAACGGCACCTGGGCTGCTGATTATGAAAATCACCAAGGTGTAGTGCGATTTTGAGTGGCGAGGGCTAGTCTGTTACCACTGGCCCCCGGATAAAAACAATGAAAACCCTACCGCCCGTCCACCGCATCGCCCTGTTGTTCAACGGCAGCAAAATCTACGACCGTGGCATCATCGCCGGCATCGGCAACTACCTGAGCAGCACGCGCGCGTCCTGGGATTTGTTCCTGGAAGAGGATTTCCTCTGTCGCCTGCGCGGCATCGAGCGCTGGCAGGGTGACGGCATCATTGCCGATTTCGATGACCCGCTGATCGGCGAGGCATTGGCCGATTGCAAACTGCCGGTGGTGGCCGTGGGCGGCTCTTATGAAGATGCGCGCGCCTACCCCAAGGGCATTCCCTACGTCGCCACCGATAACCATGCCTTGATGAAGCTGGCCTATGAGCATTTGATCGAGGCCGGGTTGACCCGCTTTGCCTGTTTCAGCCTGCCCGAAGCCCAGGCCAATCGCTGGGCCCAGGAGCGCGAAAAAGCCTTTCGCCGCCTGCTGCAACGCGATGGCCTGCACGTCGAGGTCTATCGTGGCCTGGGGACCAGTGCGCCGTTGTGGGACAGCGCGGTGGAGCAGCAGATCGCCTGGCTGCACAGCCTGCCCAAACCGATTGGCATCATCGCCGTCACCGACGCCCGCGCGCGGCAGTTGCTGCAGGCCTGCCTCACGGCCGGGATCGCGGTGCCGGAGGAGGTGGCGCTGATCGGCATCGACAACGATCCGCTGACCCGCACCCTGACGCGGGTGCCGCTCAGTTCGGTGATCCAGGGCACCGAGACCATGGGGCGTACCGCCGCCGCGCTGTTGCATCAGATGCTGCACGGCAAACCCTGCGCGGGCACGCAGATTCTGGTACCGCCGGAGGCGATCAATGTGCAGGCTTCCAGCGTGCATCAACCCTTGGGCAATCCGTATGTGATGCAGGCGCTGCTGTTTATCCGGCAGTACGCCTGCCAAGGCATCAAGACCGCGCAGGTGGCGGCCTATGTCGGTGTGTCGCGCTCATCCCTGGAAGCGCATTTTCGCAAGGCGCGTGGTTGCAGCGTGCATGACGAGATCCTGCGCTTCAAACTCGCGGCCGCCGCCAAGGGCCTGGAAAGCCACGAACTGGCGATTGCCGATATTGCCGCCAAGTGTGGCTTCAAGTCGGCGCAGTACCTGCACACGGTGTTTCGCCGCGAGTTCGGCTGTACGCCGCGCGAGTACCAGCAGGGCTAAAAAAGTAACCCCAGCAAGGAGGCTTTGACGGCTGCTTCTGCTTTGTTACTGGCCTGGAGTTTGCGCATGGCGTTGACCAGATGAAACTTCACGGTCCGTGTGTCGATGTTGAGGATCATGCTGATCTCGACATAGGTTTTGCCCAGGGCCGTCCACCTCAAGGTCTCTTTTTCCCGTGCGGTCAGGGCGCGGTGGATGTCTGGCAAGCACTTTTCGGAAAAGAAGCGCGTCATCGATTCGTGTGCCAACTGCGTCAGCCAGATCAACTTGTTCTCGATGTGCTCGAGTTCCGTGGTCGAGATGTATTCACTGGAGCGCGACACCGAGAGCAATCCAATCGCGTTAGGGCCGCGTTGCGACGACAAGCACCAACCATGATTAAGCTGGTAATGGCGCGCTTCCTCCCAGAAGGCCAGGTGTTGCTGCTGTTGGGCGGCGGACCAGTGCAGCGGGATGGAGCGGGTCAGGCCATGGGCGACAGTGGGGTCTTGGGAGAAGTAGTTTTCGCTGACGTACTTCTGTTCCCACGAGCGGGGGTAGTTGGAAATCAGTACATATTGCGAAGCGCTCGACGGCAATGGAACTTTTAATCCATAAGAGCAGAATTCGAAGCCTAAGTTGGACGTTATCGTGTGCAGTTTATTGAAGAGTTCATGTTCGGTCGCGCAGTCGGACACGGCCTCTATTAATGTTTCGCGCCATTCTTTCACCAATAATACCTTCCGTGGTCAACGCCCCTGATGCTGGGAGGCGGGAGCGGATTATACAGGCTCTGCGGGTGATGAAGGGCGTGCGGTTGCGGGGTATCGAGTTGCCTGAAAAAGTCGGCAACACCGCATTCGACGTGGGACGCAGGTGAAATGAAGTCAGTAGTCGGCGCATTAAGCTTGATTATTTATTAGTACGGCAGTACTAGAAAGTCGGTTTTTGACCCGTAAGTTCTGCTTGGGCGGCGAGGGCTTCGATCGACCTGCCCATTTGGGCAGCTACTCACACAGTGATGGGTTTGTTGTACTTGCTTAATCATATTGGCTGGCTGGGTAGTTGGCATGCTTACGGCAATAACAGGGACGGTTGGCGAACTTTTGCCAGGGATGGCACGCGCGTTGGCTAACTATCGGTACGAAGTATTCGTTAAAACATTGGGTTGGCCGTTACATTGCGAGGAGGGTATTGAACTGGATGCGTTTGATCGTCCAGATACTGTCTATGTAGTGGCCTGTGATCGTGATCGCGAAATATTTGGTTGTGCCCGACTGCTTCCCACTAATGGGCCGTATTTGTTGGGGGAAGTTTTTCCGCATTTGATGGGTGCAAGTTCCCTGCCTTTTTCGCCGGGTATCTGGGAGCTTTCCCGGTTTGCCATCAGCCAGCCCAAGGGCCAGGTATTAACTGCCGCGCAAGCTTGGAAAAACACCGTGACGCTGGTTCGGGAAGTCATTGATGTTGCGCGCTCCAAGGGCGCTTTTCGATTGATCGCGTTCAGTGCGGTAGGCAATGAACGTTTGCTCAAGCGGATGGGCGTCAATACCCGCCGGATTTCTCCGCCGCACCTGATCGATAACCAGAGCGTTGTGCCTTTCTGGATCGAGATCGACGACCAAACCACCCGTGCCTTATGCCTGGCCGCCTGAACACCCATGCCACGCAGGTGGGACGAGAATATCGATGAGCAGAGTCATAGGTTTGGCCGCGTGCGACTGGTATGCCTTGCAGCATCTGGACCAGCAGGTGTCGGTGGTGGGGCGCACGCAGCAACAGATTGAACAGCGCGTGATAGCAGCCTGCGAGCATTCGGCCACCGAACATAACATCCCGGTGGCGTGGCAAGACGAACACGGTAACCTCGTTGCCTTTTGCATTGTGCATTTCGATCGGCGCGCCACGATCAATGGGGTGGGCACTGCCTATTTTTCAACCCTGATCGCGTTACCCCAGGCAAGCGCCTTGCAGGCGCTGATGCACAGTTCAATCGACTATATAAACAGCTCGCGGTTGTTGCCCCGGCAGGTGACTGAGTTGGTCGGCCCCATCCACAGTTCATTCCTGATTGAGCGCGGGCTGCGTACGTTCGAGTCCGACTTTAATGTGTTTTCATTGCCCGCCAATACGCTGGCACTCGCGGATGCATTGACCGAGGCGGGTTTCCACAAAGAAAAAGACCTGATCGAGATTGTCTTTGAACCGCCTGCCCAGGGTTATCAATACCAGGCCTTGGAAGACAAACTCACGCAACGATTGGCCGATATCCAGTTTGTTCATTGTGGCCAGGATGAGCTGGTCGCCAAGAGTCAGCAATTGGCCGACTGTTATAACCGCGCCTGGGAACGCAACTGGGGTTATAGCCCGGCGTCGAAAGGGCAGTTTGAAGTGGCGGCGCGCAATATCAATAATATTTCTGCGTTGATCGCCGAGCGGCACGGTGAAGTGGTCGGTTTCACTATGTTTGCACCCGCCTTGAATCAACAGGGGTTATATGGCCGGGCGTTTTTCACCGGTGTCGCGCCGGCTTATCAACGCAAGGGATTGTCGGTTGCGCTCACGCTGAAGTTATCCGCGATTGCATTAAGTGTGGTCGGACGCGGACGCATCAGTGTGTCCTGGATGCTCGAAGATAACATCATGGTACTGCGCACCATGCGCCACCTGACTCAAGAGGGTGTTTGCCATGAACGCGCTTATCGAATTTATAGATATGCCACGCCGGCTGAATGAGAGTGTTATGCGCATAGATGACGTCGCCTTCAAATCGAAAGAGTTGGGTTATTACACCTACTTCCCTAAAGTGCGTTCGGCCTGTGGTCGCGACATGACCCTCGCCGACGGGCGCACGCTGTTGAACTTTGCGTCGTGTGATTACTTGGGTTTGTCCAATAACGAACGTATGAAAGAGTCGGCCATCGCGGCCATTCGTGAGTACGGTTCGAACATCGGCGGGCCGATGATTTTCAGTGGTTTTACTGAGTACCACGAGCGCTTGCAAAACCGTTACCGTGATTTGTTCGGTGGTCGCACCACGCTGATGTTTACCACTTCGTACCAAGCGAACTTCGGGGTGATCCCCTTGGCCGCTGAGCGTGCCGATCTGATTTTGCTGGACAAGCTGTCCCATGTCTCGATCTGGGACGGCGTGAAGCTATCGGGTTGCCCGTTCAGGGCCTACAGCCACGGCGACGTTGAGATGCTCGGGCAGTTGGTGCAGCTCAACCAGGACAAGAAAATCCTGGTTATCAGCGACGGCGTGTTCTCCGCCGACGGGGATGTGGCCGATCTTGCCGCCATCGTGGCGTTGAAGCAGGTGCATCCGCAACTCGAAATCTACATCGACGATGCACACGGCGTGGGGATGTTGGGCGACTCCGGTCAGGGCGCCTGTGAGTCGGCGGGGGTCGCCGCGCAGGTTGACTACATTGTCGGCACCATGAGCAAGGCGTTCGGCTCTTCCGGTGGGTTCGTGGTGTTCAAGGACGAGGCGTTCGCCGAACGGGTGCGGTTCCGTTGCCCGACCTATAACGCTTCGCGCTCGGTGTCGCCGGGTGTCGCTTCGGCATCGTGCACCGCGCTTGAGATCAATGCCACGCAGGGCGCCGAACGCCGCCAGGCACTGGCTGAACTGACACGCTACACCCACGAACAACTGAGCGCCCTGGGCGTGGACAAACTCAGCTCGCGGACGGCGGTGATTCCCGTGGTGTTCAAGGACCCGATGGAGGCCGCACGGGTCAATGCCGAGCTGGTTGACCAAGGCATCATGGGGTCGCTGTTTGTGCCGCCCTTCGTACCCAACCATCAGTCCCGGATCAGGCTGTGCCTGACGTACAACCACACGGTGGCCGATGTGGATTACTGCATTACAGCCCTGCGCAGCGTGATCTGAGACCGCCGTCGGTTCTCCAATGCCAGCGGGCGCCTGCGTCCGCTGTTTAATCCGTCAACGAAGTGGTAATGAAATGGTTCAGGTGGCTTCGGCTCTGTTGGGCATCGTGCTTTTCTATTTTGTGTTGTGTAAAGGCCTGGGACTGTTGGTGCTCAACCGAGGCGTGCGGGTGAACTACACACGAAAAGTCGGGCACTTTGCGATGTTCCTGCTGCCCAGCCTGTTTTTCGCCTTGTTCAATATTCAAAGCACCCATGAGCGCTTGCTGCTGTCGATGGTGTCGACCGCCATCCTGTTCCTGGCGATGTGTGGGTGGTCTCGCCGTCGGTCCCTCACCGCCCAACATATGTTTGCCAGTATTGATCGCCCGGAAGACTCGCCGCACACCCTTTCCTGGTTGGTGAGCCAGACCGTGGCGGGGTTGTTCGTGCTGTGGGTGACCCAGTATTGCTGGTTGGCGCTCGGGGTGCCGGTGGAGTTGATATACATCACGATCCTGGCCACCACCTTCGGTGACGGGCTGGCAGAGCCGGTGGGTGTCCGTTTTGGTAAGCACGAGTACGTTGCGAAAGGTTTTTTTGTCGATAAGAAATTCAAGCGAACCCTTGAAGGGTCGGCCACTGTGTTTGTGATGTCGATGGTGTTTTGCGTGGCGTTCGAGCAGTACTTTTCAGCGGGACAGTTTTTCCTGCTCTGCGCCGTGTTCCCACTTGCACTGACGCTGACGGAAGCCAAATCCCCGCACACCTGGGATACGCCGTTTCTGTTCCTGGTCGGTAACGCCATCGTGACGGGGGTGTACCTGCTGTGATTTATCTGATTCGCCATGCCTCACCCAAGGTCGACTATTCGCGCTGCGATGCCGCACTGGCCAAAGTCCGCCTGGATGAATACAACCACACCGCCCTGATCGAAGAAGACGAAATCACCGGCTTCTTGAACCGTACGCCGTTGTCGCAGCCGCTATTGAGCGCCGAGGCCACCATCTTGTCTTCACCCGTCAACCGGGCCTATGCCACGGCGTGCCGGTTGTTCGATGCGCAGCGTGTCCAGCGGGACAGCCGCTTGCACGAGTACGACCTGCGCTTGAGCGCCATTCCCTGGGTGACGATGGGCTTGCGGCAATGGTTCGCCCTGCATCGGGTGGCCTGGCTGCTGGGCATTTCATTGGGCGCGGCCTCCCGCAAGGACGAGTACCGTCGAGCGGCGGCGGTCGCCGACGAGCTCTATGCCGCCAGCACCGAGGCGGGCAAGACCGTGGTCGTCGTGTCCCACGGCATGTTCCTGCGATCGGTGCGCCAGCGCCTGCAAAAGCAGGGTATGCAGGCGCATTCGGTTTATCGCTCAGGGTGTTTCACGGTCGAAACCTTAACCCCATGAAAGGGATTGCGTGCACGTGAAGAAGATACTGCTGTTAGGCGCCAGTGGGTTTATCGGACGAGGGGTCTACGAACGCCTTGACCCATTGCCGGGGATTGACGTTATCCGCCATTCGCGTTCGCCCAGGGCGGGGTACACGGCGTGCGAAATCGGCTCGCCGGCATTCGATAAGCTGGTCGACGAGAGTGATTGCATTGTCAATTGCACCGGCATCGGGCTTAGCCGCCTGGGCACGGCCGGCGCCAGTAACAAAGCCCTTACCGAGCAGATACTGGCCGCGATCAAACCCGGTGCCACGGGCAAGAAACCGTTCTTTCATTTGAGCAGCGTCAAAGCCCACAACCCAGAGCAACGAGTGGATGCCTACGCCGATGACAAGTACGCGGCCGAGCAGGTGATTCACCTCAATAGCGACAAAGTGCAGGGCGTGATATTGCGCGTGCCGACGGTACTGGGGCGGCATGACAAGAACCTGCTGCCGATGATTTCGATGTGCCGGTTGAAGCTGCTGCCGAAGGTCACCGGTCAACTTCCGGCCCTGCATGTGATTGGGGTGGAGAGTATTGCCACGTGCATTATCCAATGGTTGGCGCGCGTGCCTGACCCGGCACTGCACACGTATTACCTGCTCAGTGACCGCACGGTGACATACAACGATCTGGTGGGCGAAGTGTATGCCCGCTTGCAACCACTGGCGCGCAGTGCCCGGTTACGTTCGGTCAGCGTGCACGGGTTGGCCAAGGTCTACAAAGTGCTGACGTTCATGGACCGGTTCAGGCGCGGGCGCAAGCTGTTTCCATGGGCGCGCTTCAATGATCTGTTTGTCTGCCCTTGGCACATCGAAAGCGGTGTAGACGTGATCCAGACCCCGCTCAGGGTGTCGGCGTTGATAGGAGACTACTTTGAAAACGCTCAGGGTTGATGTGGCGTTAAGCCTGCTGACGCCGTTGGCATGTGCATCGGCGGTCCTCGTGTATTACGCCGGCCTGACATTCGTGGTGCCAATCTTCATGGCCAGTGTCCTGCTGCTGGCAGAGCTGTATTTTCTCCAGGAAACCGACAGCGACAGCACCTTCGATAAAGGCATCAAGAGCGGCTTCATGGTGTCCTGTGCCATATCGATCGTCATGTTGTTGCAGTTGCTGATGCGCAGCGATGTGCTGTTGCACCTTGTCGGCTCGTTGCTGATCGCCGGTGGGATCGGTTTGCGTGCCCATGGAAAAATCGTCCTGGGGCGGCACTTTTCCCACTCGCTGCGGGTCCTTGCCGATCATCAGTTGGTCAAGGTCGGCGCCTTCAAATACATCCGGCATCCGGCGTATCTGGGCACGTTGCTGATCGTGACCGGCTTTGCCTTGTACACGAGTATCTACGCGGCACTGGTCATCTTTTTTTTGGCACTTGCGTTGATTCTCAAGCGCGTGAGTCAAGAGGAGAAAATGCTGCTGGGGTATTTCGGTGCCGCCTACAGGCAGTACCAGTTCGATAGTTTCAAAGTTATCCCGTTTGTTATCTGACTCGGTTATTTAAAAGGAGCGTTTATGAACACTGTGCATGAAGCAAAAATCAAGCAGATCGTCGCCAAGGTATTGGGGGTCAATGCCGAGGAGATTCGCAACCATGAAAACTTTGTCGAGGCGTATGGTGCCGATTCAATGTCAGGCATAGAAATCCTGGCGGGGATCGAGGGGGCTTTCCAGGTGCGCGTCGATGAAGCCTATCTGCCGCAGATCATCAGTGTGGATTCCATTCTCGGGTTTATCCACGAGACCTTGCCTGCGGCCGAGTGTGCATGATGAACGCCGACAAGGGCAGGAGGGTGGTGGTCACGGGGCTGGGGCCGGTCAGTCCGATCGGCATCGGCAAAGCCGCGTTTTTCCAGGCGTTGAAAGCCGGGGTCAATGGCACGGCGCCGCTTTGCAAAATCGACACCGACCGGTTCGAGCGCAAATACGGCTGTGAAGTGAAAGCGCCGGTCGGCCCCTTGATCCCGAATTTTGCCGCCTTCGCGCACGCCGGGGCTGCCAGCCATTTTGCCCTTGCCGCCACTGAACTGGCGCTGGCCGACGCGGGTATCGAGCGCGCCGCAATTCGCGGCCAGCGCGTCAATTGTTATTTCGGCACCACCTATGGCGAGTCTGATCGGATCGACAGCATGGTGACGGCCATGGCCGACCCCCAGTCGGACCCACAGCCGTCAGTCGACCCGGTGTTTGCCTCTGAAATCAGCCGTGATGTGCTCCGGTCAATCGGTTCGACCGGTGAGTCACTCACCATCGGCAACGCCTGCTCGGCCAGCAACACCGCGCTGATCTTTGGTTACGAGGCTATCCAGGCCGGGGACTGCGATATTGCCGTGTGCGGTGGCAGTGACGCGGTCTACAAGGCCACCGTCGCCACCTTCCATCGCTTGGGCAGCATGACCGACAAAGACTGCACGCCGTTCAATACCGGGCGTAAAGGCGTGCTGACCGCCGAAGGTGGCAGTGCCCTGGTGCTTGAGGATTACGAGCGGGCGCTGCGTCGGGGCGCGCCGATCTATGGGGAAGTGCTGGGGTTTTCGATGAACTGCGATGCCGACCACATGGTCAGGCTCAATCACCAGCGTGTCGGCGAGTGTCTGCAGGCGGCGCTGGCCAAGGCGGCAGTGGCGCCGGCTGAGGTGGGGTATATCTGTGCCCACGGCACTGGCACCGTGGCCAATGACAGCAACGAATACCAGGCCATCGAAGCGGTCTTCGGCGCGTCACCGCCGCCGGTGAGTTCGATCAAGTCCATGATGGGCCACAGCATGGGCGCCGCGGCCGGCTTTGGCGCGATTGCCTGCATGCTGGCGCTGAGCGAGGGGCTGCCGCCGACGATCAATGTCACCGAGCAGGACCCGCACATCCCTCTTGATGTGGTTGCCCAGGGGTTCCGGGCGGGCAAGGTCGATGTGGTGGTCAACAACGCTTTCGCTTTTGGCGGGAATAATTCAATTCTGGTATTCGGTAATTTGAAATGACGGGCGACGCTATCGTTGGATTGATCCTGCGTGATTGGGTCATGTTGCAAATGCCCGGTGAGTTCGAGCACGGCGGCGTCGAATTGAACCGGGGCACCCGGCCTGCGTGGGACTTGGCCGCTGGCGAGCTGGTAGGCGGGCGTGAGCTGAAGAACTTCGACCGCCAAGCCTTGTTGCTGCTGGCTGCGATGGCGCTGGTCAACGATGACAACCACGGTGACACCCTGGTGCGCTCGGCCCTTATCGGTGCGACGTCCAATGGCTCCATCGACAGCGTCATTCAGTTGATCAAGGAATCCAACGACAACCGCTTTGCCTTTCAGGTCAACCCGGCGCAGATCCCCAATACCGTGATCAATTCGTCGTTGGGTCAATTGGCGATCAAATACGGCATCAAGGGCGCGAACGTCTCGTTGTGCGCAAAGGAGCTGAGTTTCTACAGCGCCTTGGTTCAAGCCTTGAGGATTGCCCGGCGCGGCGACTCGGAGCGTCTCTACGCCACCGCGCTGGAAACCTTCAGCGGTGAGTTTGGCAAGCGCTACCTGCGCGCGATTGAAGGGCCCGCCGAAGAACGGCCGGACACCGCGGCGGTGTTCAGCTTCGAGGCCAGTACCGACACGCAGGCGCCCGGGCTCGTCGTGCGCGCTTGTGTCACCGGGCGACTGCTCGCCGCCGACCCGGCCAGCCTGGGCGCGCTGATACGCGGGTGTCTGGCAGTGCAGGGCGTTGAACCGGCGGAGTGGCGCGTGAGCCTGGCCGCACCGGATGCCTGGCCGGCGACCTGCGTGGTGTTGAGCAATGCCCTGGGTATGCCGGTCGACAGGCTGGACCGGGCCAAGGCACTGAGTTTGTCCCTGGTCGGCGCCTATCAATTGGCGCACCTGGCCAAAAGCATTCCGGCGCAAGGCGGTGGGGTGATGGCCTGTGTGGATGAAGAAGGTTTTTATGGCGTTGCACTGATTCAGCGTAACGCTTTTCAAGCGGCTGCGTTAACCGCGCCCAATCATTCGAGTCAAGCGGGTAGCTTATGATTGCGTTAGCCAGGGGGCTGTTGGTGTTGGTGTTGATCGTGTTGAGCTTTCCGTTCCTGTGCCTCTACATGTTGATCAACCCCTCGAAGAATAGAAACCTCTACGTGGCCTGTCGGGCCTACGCGGTGATCAATAAGATCTTCTCGGTGCGCGTGGATGTACGTGGTTTTGACAGCATCCCCACAACGCGTCCGTATATCTACGTGGCCAACCACCAATGCAACTATGACGTGTTGATCGTGGCGCAGGCGCTCAACCCCGGCACCGTGATCGTGGGTAAGAAATCCCTCAAGTGGTTGCCGCTGGTAGGGCAGTTGTATTGGCTGACCGGCAGCCTGTTCATTGATCGCAACAGCCCACGGGCGTCCATCCAGAGTTTGCGCAAGATCGCCAAGCGGGTTGTGGCCGACAATACATCGCTGTGGATCTTCCCCGAAGGCACGCGAAACCATGGCGGCCAGATGCTGCCGTTCAAGACCGGGGCCTTTCGGATTGCCAAGGATATGGGGGTGGGGATCATTCCCGTCACGATCAGCCCGGCGGTCAACCATATTGCCTACAACGCCTTGCGCAGTACCCACGTCAGCATCGTCGCCCACCCGCCCATCGAAGCCGATGAGGTGGCGGCGATGAGCGCCAAGCAGCTGGCCAATCACGCCCGCGAGATTATCAACAACGCGCTGCCTGTGGTTCAGCCATAGCGAGCCGCGGTCGTATCGCACAGCAAGGAGCACACAATGGGGTTTCTCACGGGTAAGCGCGTGCTGATCGTTGGCGTGGCCAGCCGCTTGTCGATTGCGTCAGGCATTGCCCAAGCGATGCATCGCGAGGGCGCCGAGCTGGCGTTCACGTATCAGAATGAAAAGTTCAAGGGGCGCGTCCAGGCGCTCGCCGCGGAATGGGGCACCGACGCGGCCCTGTGCGTGCCCTGCGATGTGGCGAGCGATGATGAAATTGCGCAGGTGTTCGAGCATTTGCGCCAACACTGGGACGCGCTCGATTGCATCGTGCATTGCGTGGGCTTCGCGCCGCTTGAGCAACTTGACGGTGACTTCACCGAGGTCACTACCCGCGAAGGGTTTCGCAGTGCCCACGATATCAGTGCGTACAGCCTGGTGGCATTGGCTAAAGCCGGGCGGGCAATGATGCGCGGCCGCCAGGGTAATGTGCTGACGCTGTCTTATCTGGGGGCTGAGCGCACGATGCCAAACTACAACGTCATGGGCATGGCCAAGGCCAGCCTGGAGGCTGGCGTGCGCTACCTGGCCAGCAGCCTGGGGGCCGAAGGTACCCGCGTGAATGCCATCTCGGCGGGACCGATCCGCACCCTGGCCGCGTCGGGCATCAAGAACTTCCGTGCCATGCTGAGCACCAGCGAAGCCCAGGCGCCGTTGCGGCGCAATGTCACCATCGACGAGGTCGGCAACGCTGGCGCCTTCCTGTGCTCCGACCTGGCGTCCGGCATCAGCGGTGAAATCCTGTATGTGGATGCTGGCTTCAACACCACCGCCATGGGCGGGTGAAGCGAGTCAGGACGTCGCCTTGACCTGCGGCCCGAGTCTCAGGCCCGGCAGCAGGCGCCCAAGCCGGGGCTCGGGTCAGCCTGCGGTCATGGAGGCTTGCCGGCGGACAGCGCGGTGCCTGGGCACCGCGCCAAGGGCGGGTTAGGGCAGGGCGTAGGCGATCACATAGTCGCCACGGTCGGTGGACTGGCGTGCGCCGCCGGCGGTGATCACGATGTATTGCTTGCCGGTTTTTGGCGAGACATAGGTCATCGGGCCGCCCTGGCTGCCGACCGGGAGGCGGGCTTTCCAGATTTCATCACCGTTGCCGCTGTTGAATGCGCGCAGGTAGAAGTCCTGGGTACCGGCGATAAAGATCAGGCCGCCCTGGGTCGACAAGGTGCCGCCGAGGGTCGGCAGGCCGATCTTGATCGGCATGTGCATGCGAATGCCCAGGGGGCCGGTGTCTTCAACGGTGCCGACCGGCACTTGCCAGGCGATCTTCTGGGTCTTCATGTCGATGGCGGTCAGGGTGCCGAACGGCGGCGCCTGGCATGGGATGCCGGCCACCGACAGGAAGCGGTTTTTGTTCACCGCATATGGCGTGCCCTTGAGCGGCACGGCGCCCATGCCGGTGTTCAGCGCTTCGCCACCGGAGGTGGCCTGGGCCTTGTTCTGTGACGGCACCATCTGGATCCACAGGCCCAGGCGCATGTCGTTGACGAAGATAAAGCCATGGACCGGGTCGGTGGAAAGGCTGCCCCAGTTCATGCCGCCCAGGGAGCCCGGAAAACTCAGGGATTTATCCGTGCCTGGTGCGGTGTACAGGCCGTCGTAGCGCATGCCCTTGAAATCGATGCGGCACAGCAGTTGGTCAAACGGGGTGGCCCCCCACATGTCCGACTCGGTCAGGGTTTGCGCGCCGATCTGCGGCATGCCCAGCGACTTGGGCTGGGTCAGCGCGTACGGTTCGTTGGGGATATTGGCGGCCTTGACCGGTACTTCTTTCACCTCGGTCAGCGGTTGGCCGGTGGCGCGGTCGAGGACATAGATCTGCCCGGCCTTGGTGCCGATCACCACTGCCGGTACCGCCTTGTCGCTGCCGGGCGGGGTGAAGTCGATCAGGCTCGGTTGCATCGGCAGGTCGAAGTCCCACAGGTCGTTGTGGACGGTCTGGTAGACCCACTTTTCCTCGCCGGTGGAGGCGTCCAGCGCCAGCACGGAGGCACCGTATGTGTGGTTGAGTGGGGTGCGTTCCACGCCGTAGAGGTCGGTGGACGAACTGCCCATCGGCAAGAACACGGTATTCATCAATGGGTCGTAGGACATCGGTGCCCAGCTGTTCGGCGTGCTGCGCACATAGGTGCTGCCCGCTGCCGGGGCGTTTTTGTCCTGCGGGTTGCCGGGGTCGAAGGCCCAGCGCATGTGCCCGCTGATCACATCGAAACCACGGATCACACCGCCGGGCATGTCGGTCTGCACGTTATCGGCGACGCGGCCGCCCACCACCACGGTGGTGCCGGCGATCAACGGCGCCGAGGACAGTTGGTAGTAGCTGTCCGGCACATTGCCCAGGCCGGCTTTCAAGTCCACCTGGCCGTGGTTGCCGAAGTCTTCGCAGAACTTGCCGGTGTCGGCATCGACCGCAATCAGGCGCGCATCAATGGTGTTGGTCAGCAAGCGCCGCTGGCATTGCGCACCCACCGCCACGCTGGCGGCCAGGATCGGCGAGCTGTGCGGCTGGGTCGGTTGGGCGATGGGCGCAGTGGCGTCAAAGTACGCCATGCCACGGCAACGCTGCCACACCGCCGATTTGGCGTTGATCTGGTTTTTCCACAGTTCTTTGCCGGTGTCGGCATCCAGGGCGATCAGGTTGTTGTGCGGGGTGCAGATAAACACCTTGTTGCCGATCTGCAGGGGCGTCAGTTGGTCTTCGGCGCCGTTGCCGTCACTGATGGCGATGTCGCCGGTGTGGTAGGTCCACGCCACTTTGAGTTTGTCGATGTTGTCGCGATTGATCTGGTCCAGCGCGGCGAAGCGGCTGCCGCCCTCGGTGTTGCCGTAGTGCGCCCAGTCTTTCTGTGCATCGGCCGGGTTGACCGGGGTGACGCCAGGGCCTGCACCGGTCGGCGCGACGCTGGGGTGCGCGACAAACATATTGCCTGCCGCCACTGCCACACCCACGGCCAACAGCGCAGCGACGCCATACGCGCCGCGTGCCGGTTTGCCGGCCAGCAGCGGGTAGACCAGCGCCACCACCACACCGATCACCGCAAACATGAACAGCCGCGAGAACAGTGGCCAGTACACCAGCCCCACATCCGCCACCGCCCATATGGCGGTGCCGACCAGGAAGGCGGCAAACAGCCAGGCACCCGCCGGTTTACGTGCGGCAATCAACAGGCCGGCAATCGCCATGGCCACGCCGCCGCTGAGGAAATACCAGGAACCGCCCAGGCTGACCAGTTTGACGCCACCGACAGCCAGGGCCGCGCCGAGCAAGGCGATGATCACGCCCAGGCCCAGCAGGAAGATTCTAGAGACGCCAGCGGCGCGCGATGCTCGTTTCATATCGACAAGACTCGAAGGTGAGAGGGCAAAGGCGTGATTTTAGCAACATAAGTAACCGGTTAGTACATTGTGCGCTGCAATATACTTTTACATGTAGGCGAACCCTGTGGGACAGGTGCCGGGTTTTCCACGCGACCGCGATAGGTGGCGCACGCAATAACGCGGTCGCCGCCTTCGCGGGTTATCAGCGCTGTGCTCGCCTGGCCGCGCTACCGCTGCTGCTCAAGAAACCCAGCCACACAGGCCATGCATGCCTCACGCTCTTCGACATGGGGCATGTGGCTGGACTGCTCGAATATCTGCCACTGCGCATTGGCGATCCCGTCGGCAAATGGCTGCACCGTCGCGGGTGTCGCTTCATCGAAGCGTCCGGATATCAGCAGCGTGGGCACCTGGATGGACGCCAGGCGTTCGATGATGCTCCAGGTGCGCAGGCTGCCGATCACGTGAAACTCGGTGGGGCCGTTCATGGCGTGATAGACGGTGGGGTCTGCATCGATGGCCGCGAAGGTGCGCGCCACCTCGGCGGGCATCGGTTGGATGCGGCACACATGGCGCGCGTAGAACACATCGGAGGCGGCGCGGTACTCGGCGCTGTCGGTGGTGCCCGCGTCTTCGTGCCGTTGCAGGGTGGCTTGCACCTCGGCGGGCAGGGCCTGGCGCAGTTCCTTTGCCGCTTGGCACCACAGCGCCATGGACGCCGGGGAGTTGGCAATGATCAGCGCCTTGAGGCCAACCGGTTGGCGCACCGCATGCTCGGCGCCGAGCATGCCGCCCCAGGATTGGCCCAGCAGGGCGTAGTCACGAATGCCCAGGTGGGCGATCAGGTTGTTCAGTTCAGCCAGGAACAGTTCCACCGTCCAGAAATCGCTGGGCGCTTCGGGCAAGTGGGTCGAGCGGCCGTTGCCCAATTGGTCGTAGTGCACCACGGCGCGGCCGGTGGCGGCCAGGTCCTTGAAACTGTCGACATAGTCATGGGTACAGCCGGGGCCGCCGTGGGCAATGATCAAGGGCAGTCGCCCTGAGTTCAAATCCCCCGTGACCCGGAACCACGTCCGATGCTCACGGAAATCGGCATAACCTTCGCGTACTTGCATGCTGTGTACCTCCTTGGGGTTCAGTGAGGTACAGGCTAGTCAAAACGGTGGGTCAGGTGCACTGGCAAAAATGATAGGTTCTCAGACTTCGACCAGGCGGTAATGCAGCCCGCGCGCCACGGCTTCGACGCGATTGCGCGCGCCCAGCTTGCGCGCGGCGGCAACCAGGTGCAGGTTGACCGTGGCTTCGGAGCGGTGGAGGGTGGCGGCTATGCCTTTGGCCGACAGCCCCTTGGCCGAGTGTTGCAGGCACTCGCGTTCGCGGCGCGTGAGATGAATGTGGGTGCAGCAGCGTTCCGCCGGCGCCAGCAACTCACTGGCGCGGGCCTGGAACGTATGGGCCAGTACCAGCATCTCGCCGAGATTGCGCTGGGCGTGTTGCTCGGCCTCCGCCGGGGCGCCGTCGACAAAGGCGGTCAGCGTGGCAAAGCCGCCATCGGGCAAGTGCAGCGGCACGGTCAGGCCGGTGCTCAGGCCATAGTCACAAATGTAGTGGGCCACCGGACGGTGGGCTTCGGTGAGGGCACCGTTCCAGTGAGTGTCGGTGCTGAACGACCAGGCGAACGGCGTGGTCCGTCGCGCTGCGCATTGCTGCACCGGGTCGATCTGGTAATAGCCGCGTTCGCACCACTGCGCATGCATATCGCCCGGGGCATTCAACGCCTTGAATACCGACGGCGTGATCAGTGCGCCTTCATGGCTGACGGGGACTGGCGCGTAATCATAGATCAGCGTCTTGAACCCCAGCGGGTTGATGACTTGCAGGACATGGGCCAGGCACGCGTCAAGGCTGCTCAAGGGGGCGAGTTGCTCGCTGAATGTCATCAGGTCGGTATGCATGGCGCCTCCGGGCGGTGGGATGCTTGTTGTTGCAAGCAAACACTCTGCCAACGGCGAGGCGGGGCGCTTTTCACGCTGTGGGTGGCTGGCTTGCGCCATAGGCGTGGGTATTGTCGGAGGGTGGGATCAATGGCAGGCGTGCATGCGCGATGATGGTGCGCGGGGCGTCTTGCTGCCGCTTCATATGACTGCGGCCGGCTGGCGCGCCCGGCAAGGGCGCGCCGTTGCGGCAGGCTAGAACTTGAACCGCCCCACCAACCCCTTGAGCTGACCCGAAATATCCGTCAGCCGGCCGGACCCGGTCTGCGCCGAGTGAGCAAAGCCTTCCACCAGTTGCGCATCGGCATGGATCTGCGCGATGTGGCGGTTGATCTCCTCGGCCACCTGGTGCTGTTCCTCGGCCGCTGTAGCGATCTGGGTGTTCTGGTCGCGAATCGAGTCCACCGAGCCGAGGATCTTGTCGAAACTGTCGCGGGCCTGCTGGATACGTTCCACGCTGGTGTGCGACACCTGCAAGCTGCCCTGCATCTGCGCCGTCACTTCCTGGGTGCGACGGGCGAGGTTGCCCAGCAGGCTGTCGATCTCGCCGGTGGAGTCGGCGGTGCGTCGCGCCAGGGCGCGTACTTCGTCGGCCACCACGGCGAAACCACGGCCCTGGTCGCCGGCGCGCGCGGCTTCGATGGCGGCGTTGAGGGCCAGCAGGTTGGTTTGTTCGGCAATCGAACGGATGGTGTCGAGGATGGTGTTGATGTTCTGGCTGTCCTGCTCCAGCAACTGCATGGTCTGGGTCGACTTTTGCAGGTCTTCGCTGAGCTTGAGCACGCTGCCGGTGGCCTCGCCGATGTGTTGCTGGCCGTCGTGCACGTCGCGGTAGCCTTCGTCGGCACTGGCGGCGGCGGCGCTGCAAGAGCGCGCGACTTCGTTGGACGTGGCCACCATTTCGTTGAACGCGGTGCTCACCAGCTCTACGGCTTCACGTTGGCGGCCGGCGGCCTGGTTCATGTTGTTGGCGACTTCGCTGGTGTCGGCGGCGGCGGTTTGCAGGTCGGAAGAGGCGTTGCCGATGCGCTGCACCAGTTGCGCGATCATGCTCAGGAACTGGTTGAACCAGCCGGCCAGGCTGGCGGTTTCGTCCTTGCCTTGCACCTTGAGTTGGCGCGTCAGGTCGCCTTCACCTTCGGCGATTTCTTGCAGGCCGTCGGCGACCCCGCGAATCGGGCGCACGATCACACTGGCGAAGCTGGCGCCGACAATCGCGAAGATCACGGCCAAGGCCGCGGCAATGGCGACGATCAGCCAGGTCAGGCGCGTGGCGCCGGCCATCACTTCATCACGCTTGATCAAGCCGATAAAGCGCCAGCCCAGGTCTTTGGAGCTGACCACGTTGGCCATGTAGGGCACGCCGTCGATCTCGACTTGGGTCACGCCGTCGCCGCGCTTGGCCAGTTCGGCGTAGCTGGGGCCGAGGTCGGCCAGGGGCTTGAAGTTGTGCTTGGCGTCGCTGGGGTCTACCAGCACGTTACCGTTGGCTTCCACCAGCATCAGGTAGCCGCTGTCGCCCAGCTTGATGTTGCGCACCAGTTCGGTCAGTTGCTTGAGCGACACGTCCAACCCGACCACGCCGAGGATGTTACCGGTGGCGTCGGCGACGGTATGTACGGTGCCGATCAGCACCACGTCGTCCGGGGCCCAGTAATAAGCGCCCGTGCGCACGGTGGTGCCTGGCGCGGCGATCGCGGCCTTGTACCAGGGGCGCACGCGCGGGTCGTAGTTGTTCAGCTTGGTGTCGTCAGGCCAGCTGGCGTAGCCGCCGTCGCTCAGGCCCAGGGACAGGTAGGCGGTGCTGGGATGGCTCTTGGCGAACTGGTCGAAAATCGCCAGCAGTTCTTTATTGGTCGGTGTCAGCGGGATTTGCGCGGCGTCGGCGCCCGCGTAGCTCTTGAGGTCCTTGGCCGCGACAACGCGCGGGTCCTTGGCCACAAAGTCGACGTTCTGGCTGATGCCGTCGAAAAACTGCTTCATGCCATTGTCGATCTGGCGGATTTCTCGGCCACTGCTGTCGAGGAAATTGGCCTGGGCCCCCTCGCGCACATTCAGTACAACCAGCACGGCCACCAGGACAACCGGCAGGCACGCGATGGCCGCAAACGCCCAGGTCAGCTTCTGCTTGATATTCATGACTTCTCCCGCGGGTATTTATAGTTTTGGCAAGGAAAAACGGTAGCGGTGAACGTCGCATGTGTTGTTATGAGGGGTGGGGCCCATGCGTACTCCCTCTCTATCGGCCGTGGGAGCACGCACTTTAGGGCGCAGGGGAGGCTTAGCCGATGCGATCGCCACCGAGGGCATCGCGCTGCATCGATTGCAGGTTTCTCTCGATGGTTTCGCAGATGGTTTCCATCTGGATCTGATGCTCACTGGAATGAAACGGGCTTTGCAGGTCGGTGCCGATGCGTTCGATGGCCAGCAGCATAAAACCCACCACGGTGGACGCCAGCGGCGTGAACCAACCCAGGGATTCCACCAGGCCCACCGGCACGATCAGGCAGAACAGCGAGATGAACAGGCGTGGGAAATACACGTAAGGGTAGGGCAGCGGCGTGTTGGCGATACGCTCCATGCCGCCCTGGGCGTTGGACAAGTCCACCAGGGTCGACTCCAACCGCGCCAAGCGAATGCTGTCCAGGTGCCCGGCCTTGTATTCCTTGGCCAGCAGGGCGGCCGAGCCGGTGAGGATGTCGTTGGCGAAGTTGTTGGTGGCGCCATTGCGGGCGAACTCCTCTGACGGGATAAACGCACGCACCTCGTCCGGGCACGGCAGGCCCTTGAGATGGGCAGCCAGGCAATTCACATAGGCCACATGGCGGCGCAGCAGGGTGGCCTTGACCGGGTTCACCTCGCCCTCCGGGTCATCCAGCAGGGTCAACACCTGCCGTGCAAAGCTGCGCGAATTGTTGACCATCGCCCCCCACAGCGTGCGGGCTTCCCACCAGCGGTTATAGGCGCTGCTGTTGCGAAAACTGATCAGCACCACCAGGGCTGAGCCGAGCAGCGTCAGGGGCATCAGCGGCAGGTTGATCTTGGCGGTCAGGAACAGCATGAAATCCACGGTGACGGCGACGTCCCAGAGCAACAGCCAAAACAATGACCAGCCCACGTAGCCCATGGTCTTGATGACCAGGCGGTATTTCTTGGCGATAGCGGCTTTCAAACGAGGACCTCGCGGCGGCGGTAGGCAACAGTGCCTTAGCTCCGACGTCGCTGGGTGGGGAAGGTTCGCCTGTGGAAGTGAAACGTTTAAGTCGTGGCGGCGGGGGCCGGCCTCTCGGCCTGGAGCTTTGGCACACCGTCCCTCCCACATTTGCCTCGCGTCAAACTTCCTGCATAACGATACAAAGCGGTTACCTGAAAAATAGTGAATGAGAACAGATATCAAACGCGAATGACTTGGTATACCATTCGTGCGAATTTTTGGCAGGTTTGCCGCCCCTTCTGGCTCATTCACTAGGTTCAACATCCATGCGTCGTACCCTGATTTCCCTCTGTGTGCTTCAGGCGTTTTCCCCTTTTACCTGGGCAGAGGTGGCCTCTGCCGACAAGGCCAGTCTTGAGCTGCAAGCCATCGATGTCACGGGGGAGGCGGATTACGAGACGGCTCAAGGGCCGGTCAAGGGGTACCACGCCACACGTTCGGCGAGTGCGACGCGCACCGACACCTCGATTCATGAAACGCCGCAGTCCATCAGCGTGGTGTCCAAGGATGTGGTCGAAGACATCGGTGCCACCCGGTTGCAGGACGCACTGGACTACGCCGGCGGCGTAGGCCGCGCCAACAACTTCGGTGGGCAGGGGCTCACGACGTTCACCGTGCGCGGCTTTACCACCGGCGAGTTCTACCGCAACGGCTTCCCGATCAACCGCGGCTACCCGAACATGCCGGACGCCAACACCATCGAGCGCCTCGAGGTGCTGCGCGGCCCGGCAACCATGCTGTATGGCCGTGGCGATCCCGGCGGCACCTTCAACGTGGTCTCCAAGCAACCGCTGGCCGAGCGCACCGTGACCCTCGGCAGCCAGCTGGATGACCAGGGCATGCGTCGTGGCACCCTGGATGCTTCGGGCCCGCTGGATGAGGAGGGGCGCCTGGCCTATCGCCTGAACGTGGTGGGTGAGGGCGGGGATACCTTCCGTGATCATGTCGAAACCGAACGCTATGGCGTGACGCCGGTGATCACCTGGCAGGCCAGCGATGACACCAAGGTGATCTTCGAAGGCGACTTCATGCGCAACAACCACCCGCTGGACCGTGGCCTGACGCGCTACCCCAATCAAAAAGGCACCGCCTCGCGCGACACCTTCTGGGGTGAAAAAGACGCCGGCAAGCTGCACAACGACAACAGCATGGCCCAACTGCGTTTCGAGCACCGGCTCAACGACAGCTGGACCCTGGGCGGTGGTTTCCAGTGGCTCGACGGCACCTTGCAAGGCAATGCTGTTGAAGCCAACAGCCTCGCCGCTGACGGCCGCACCCTGAGCCGCAACTTCAACTACCGCAAACTGGAGTGGACCGATAAAGACACCCAGCTCAACCTCACGGGGCATTTCTCCGCGGGCGGTTTTGATCACACCTTGCTCACCGGCGTCGAGTTCGAAGACTACGACTACAAGTCGATTATCCAGCGTTCCAGCGGCGCGGCGGGTAGCTACCCCATCGACATCTTCAACCCGGTCTATGGCGGCCAGGCGCGCCCGGCCCTCACGCGCACGCCGACCCACGACAAGGAAAACCTCAAGACCTACGCCGCTTTTGTCCAGGACCAGGTGGCCCTGACCGAACGCTTGAAGGTGCTGGCCGGTGCACGTTTCGAGCGTTTTGAGCATGACTACACCACCTATGTGCCGGGCGGTAAAAGTTGGCAGGCCGCCGACAATGCCGTCACCCCACGCGTGGGCGTGATCTACGACCTCACCGACACCGTCGCGGTCTACGCCGACGCCGCGCGCTCGTTCAAGCCCAACACGGGGGCCAGCCGCGAGGGCGGTGGGTTTGCGCCGGAGAAGGGCAAGTCGTACGAGATGGGCATCAAGTGGGAAGCCCTGGACCGTCAACTCAGCGTCGACGCAGCGATCTACCAGATCGAGAAGAAAAACGTGCTCACCACCGACCCTTTCGACTCAACCTTCAGCGTGGCCGCCGGTCAGGTGCGCAGCCGTGGTTTCGATCTGAACGTGGCCGGCAATATCACCCCCGAGTGGCGTGTGATCGGTGGCTATGCCTACGTGGACGCCGAAGTGACCAAGGACAACACCCTGCGCACCGGTACGCGTTTGCTGAACATCCCGCGCAACAGCTTCAGCCTGCTCAACGTCTACGAATTCCAGGACGGCGCCCTCAAGGGCCTGGGCCTGGGCGCGGGTGGCAAGTATGTGGATGAGCGGGCCGGGCAAACCTCCAACAGCGCCTTCTCGATGGACGCCTACACCGTGGTCGACCTGCTCGGCTACTACAAGGTCAATGACAAGGTGCGGCTGAACCTGGACGTGAAGAACCTGTTCAACCGCGACTATGAAGAGGGGGCGTTTGGCAACGTCTACGCCTACCCAGGCGAACCGCGCACGGTGCAGGTGGGCATCGCCTACACGCTCTAACGGCGTGCACCGTTTCAATGTGGGAGGGGGCAAGCCCTAATGCCTGTCAGTTAAGGCTTTTTTGTAGGAGCGAGCTTGCTCGCGAAAAACGTCAACGATAACGCGTGTCTCCTGAATGAACGCGGCGCCTGTGAGTTTTTCGCGAGCAAGCTCGCTCCTACAAAAGGCGATGTACGCTTAACTGAACGGCATTAGGGCAAGCCCGCTCGCCACAACAAGCCCGCTCGCCACAGCTACAGTGTTCCCCCCCCTGAACCGACTGGCATTAGGGCAAGCCCCCTCCCACATTGAAGTCAGAGCGGCGTCAGCACATTCATCAACATGTTGCACATGTAGGCCAGCAGGTCGTTGCAGGCCTCACGCGATTGCAATCGGTGTCACACCTTGCTGAAAAACTCCCCCTTGGCAGGCGATAACTATTTACTCGCGCCCAAGGAGATGAGAAAAGCTCTGCCAACTTCCTGGATATGGACGTCACATGCCTCGCTCAAGCCTTATCACCCGGCTATTGGTCGCACTGTTGGTCGGCGTGGCGCTTTGGTACATGTGGATGATCGCCAGTGCCAAGCTCGAGTGGGGCGGCAGCAGCCCCGAGCAACACTGGCTGGGCACGGTGCCTGGCGTGCAAACGCGGGCGGTCAGCCAATATTGCACCGGCGTGCTGGTAACGCCCCAGGGCACCTGGCTGGTGGGGCGGCTGGAGGATGCCTACGAACCGTTCCAGCCGTCCGCCGCCATGGTCGACCTGAATACCGTACTGCACGGCAAGGCGCCCGCACCGCCAAAGGAGCCGGGTGCCTTTGGCAGCCTGATCCCGAGCCGCGAGCGTGAAACCACGTTTATTTCGCGCCTGGATGCCAACGGCCAATTCACCCCTGTGGCCCATCTCAGCGGCGCAGCGTGTTTGGTGGCCAGCCCGGATGGCGCCCACGTGTACCTGTTGAGCGACGCGAACCGTCCCGATGACGCCGCCGCCCAGACCGTGGTATTTCGCAGCGATGACCAGGGCCAGCACTGGACATGGATGGCCGCAGGCTTTTTCCCGGAGGCGGACCGGGTGGCCGACAACCTGACCCCGTATTTCTACAACAAGGACGAGGTGTGGGCCTGGGGTTCACCCGGCACCGCGGACGACGAGGCCAGCGCCGACCCTTCCGGTGCAATTCCCACGGGCGTGTATTACTCCAGGGACGGCGGTGCCCACAGTGCGCCGGTCGTTGCACCTCAATCCTTGCTGGTACCGCGTGAGTACGCCCAAGGCAAGCGCCCGGACATCGTCGAATGGCGCACGGCCGAAGGGGAGTCCGGCGACGTGCGCAGCCATGTCCTGCAACAGGATGCCCAGCACGCAATGATCTGGGTGTCCCAGCGCTTTTGGGGCAGCCACCCCGACGGCCAGAGCAACAACCTGGCGATCGATATCACCACCCGTGCGTCGTTAACCCGCACGACCGGGGGCTGGCAGGTGGGGCGCCTTGAGCGTGAAGATGGCCTGTTTGTCACGGCGCTGGCGGACAACGGCGATGGCCGTGTGATCGGCTTGATCGACCGGGGCGGATATGGGCATACCGTGGTGGCCGAACTGAACACCACCACCCTGGCCTGGCAGCCCTTGAGCGACTTGCCCAGTGTGTTCTCGCCGTTGGCTGCCGACACCCAGGCCCGCGGGCTTTGGGTGGGGCGCAACAGCCTGTTGCTCAACACGTCCAGCGAACACCATCCGCCACGCTGGCTCTACTGGTGGTGGGACGCAAATATTTCCGCCGAGGCGGTGTTTTACTCCAAAGACTGGGGTCAGTCATGGCAGCGCCTGGCGGTGGATGGCTACATGGGGGTACGCGGCTTCGACGGTGGCAGCGACCGGGTGTTCTGGAGCCAACAAAAGAGCGCCGATGACACCGGCATAGGTTCCTACAGCTTGCACTAACCCAGCGGTTCAAGCTCCCCACCGCAGGTTACAGCGGGGTTAGCACATTCATCACCGTATCCAACGCCACCCGCGTGTCATCCAGTTGCACCAGCGACGCATGCCGCGCGCCGAGGGCGTCGCGGTTCTGGATCGCGGTGAGGATTGCCTTGTGCCGGGGCAGGCTCAGGCCCTGGATATCCGGGCGGCGGTTGGTGATGCTGATCGACTCGCGCAGCGGCAGCGACAACATGTTGCACATATAGGCCAGCAGGTCGTTGCGGGTGGCATCGGCAATCGCGCGGTGGAAGTCCAGGTCGGCCTGCAACAGCTGCTCGTGGGTCTGCGCGGTTTCCATGCCCAGGTAGGCTTTTTCGATGATGGCGATGTCTTCATCGGTGGCCGTGGTCGCGGCCATGGCGGCGATTTCCGGTTCGAGGATGCGCCGCACGCCCGCCAGCGTATTGAAGAACTCGCTATGGGGCGTGGACTGCATCAACCAGGACAGCACGTCCGGGTCGAGCAGGTGCCATTTCACCCGAGGCCGCACCACGGCGCCCACGCGGGGCTTGGAGTACACCAGGCCCTTGGCGCTGAGTACCCGTGTCGCTTCACGTAATACCGAGCGGCTGACCTTGTACTCCTCACAGAGCGTGGCCTCCATGGGCAGTCTTTCTTCGGGCTTGAAGCGACCGGAAACGATGTGCATGCCCAAGTCCTGAACGATCTGGGCATGCATGCTCTTGCGCGGCTTGGACGGCGGCTGATCCATAACGACAGGGATGCTCTGGCTTAAATTCGCGGCATCATAGCATCCCAATTAGTGGGAATGCCGAGGGACTTCCGCCCCTCGGCAACCGACCAGGAAGTCAAAGTCGCAACCCTGGTCGGCCTGCAGCACATGGTCGATGTACAGCTGGCGATAGCCGCCGACGATCAGGTTCTGCGGCGGTTTCAGGTCGGCCATGCGCGCCGCCAGCTCGGCGTCGGGGATGTCCAGGTGCAGGCGGCCGTTGGCGCAGTCAAGTTCGATCCAGTCGCCTTCCTGCACGGCAGCCAACGGTCCGCCGGCCGCGGCTTCCGGCGCCACATGCAAGACCACCGTGCCATACGCCGTGCCGCTCATGCGGGCATCGGAAATCCGCACCATGTCGGTCACGCCCTGGGCCAGCAGCTTGGCCGGCAAGCCCATGTTGCCGACTTCGGCCATGCCTGGGTAACCCTTGGGCCCGCAGTTCTTCATGACCAGGATCGAGTTGGCGTCCACGTCCAGCTCCGGGTCGTTGATGCGGGCCTTGTACATGTCGAAATTCTCGAACACCACCGCACGGCCGCGATGCTGCATCAGCTCGGCGCTGGCCGCCGAAGGCTTGAGCACTGCGCCCAATGGCGCCAGGTTGCCGCGCAGCACGCAGATGCCGCCGTCGGCGCGGATCGGGTTGTCGAGGGTGCGGATCACTTCGTCCTGGCCGTAGATCGGCGAGTCCTGGGTGTTTTCGCCCAGGGTCTTGCCGTTGACGGTCAAGGCGTTCGGGTGCGGGATCAGGTTGGCTTCACCGAGGCGACGCAGCACGGCGGGCAGGCCACCGGCGTAGTAGAACTCTTCCATCAGGAAACGCCCCGACGGTTGCAGGTCGACGATGGTCGGCATGCCACGGCCGATGCGGGTCCAGTCGTCCAGGTCGAGCTCGACGCCGATGCGCCCGGCGATGGCTTTCAAATGGATCACGGCGTTGGTGGAACCCCCGATGGCCGCGTTCACGCGGATCGCGTTTTCGAACGCCTCCTTGGTGAGGATCTTCGACAGCTTCAAGTCTTCGCGCACCATCTCGACCGCACGCATGCCCGACATATGAGCCAATACATAACGCCGCGCATCCACGGCGGGGATCGCCGCATTGTGGGGCAGGGACGTGCCCAGCGCCTCGGCCATGCAGGCCATGGTCGACGCGGTGCCCATGGTGTTGCAGGTGCCCGCCGAGCGCGACATGCCGCCTTCGGCCGCGAGGAAGTCATCCAGGGTAATGGTGCCGGCCTTGACCTGTTCACTGAGCTGCCACACCACGGTGCCCGAGCCAATGTCCTGGCCCTTGTGCTTACCGTTGAGCATCGGCCCACCCGTGACCACGATGGCCGGCACGTCGCAACTGGCCGCGCCCATCAGCAGGGCCGGGGTGGTTTTGTCACAGCCGGTCAGCAGCACCACACCGTCGATCGGGTTGCCGCGAATGGCTTCCTCCACGTCCATGCTCGCCAGGTTGCGGGTGAGCATGGCGGTGGGGCGCAGGTTGGATTCGCCGTTGGAGAACACCGGGAATTCCACCGGGAAGCCGCCGGCCTCGATCACGCCACGTTTGACGTGCTCGGCGATCTGGCGGAAATGCGCGTTGCACGGGGTCAGCTCCGACCAGGTGTTGCAGATACCGATGATCGGCTTGCCATGGAACTGATGGTCGGCAATGCCCTGGTTCTTCATCCAGCTGCGGTACATGAAGCCGTTTTTGTCGGCGGTACCAAACCACTGGGCGGAGCGTAGGCCGGGCTTTTTATCAGACATGATCGATTCTCTTATTGTATGACTATATGTTCTATCTGAAGCTAAACATAAGCGCAAAATCGACGCTTTGGAAGTGTTGTTTAGTAAATAGTACTACTATATAGTCGATCTCAACTGAGGGTTGGCCCTGGCGGATTTTCGCGAGAGGCGTCCCCCGAGCTTCTATAAGAACAACAATCGGAGATCGACCCCCATGAGCCAGGAACTGCGGCTTATCCGGCGCATTACGCTGAAACTGATTCCCTTCCTGATCCTGCTGTACCTGATCGCCTATGTGGACCGATCGGCGGTCGGGTTCGCCAAGTTGCACATGGGCGCCGACGTCGGCATCGGTGACGCAGCCTACGGCTTGGGCGCGGGGCTTTTCTTCATTGGCTACTTCCTGTTCGAGATCCCCAGCAACCTGATGCTCGACCGCTTCGGCGCGCGGCGTTGGTTCGCACGCATCATGCTGACCTGGGGCGCGATCACCATTGGCATGGCGTTTGTGCAGGGGCCGCACAGCTTCTATGTGATGCGCTTCCTGCTGGGCGCGGCCGAAGCGGGGTTCTTCCCCGGCGTGCTGTACTACATCACCCAATGGTTTCCGATTCGCCATCGCGGCAAGATCCTCGGGCTGTTCATCCTGTCCCAACCCATCGCGATGATGATCACCGGCCCGGTCTCCGGTGGCTTGCTGGGCATGGACGGCATCCTCGGGCTGCACGGCTGGCAGTGGCTGTTTATCGTGATCGGCACCCCGGCGATCCTGCTGACCTGGCCGGTGCTGCGCTACCTGCCGGATGGCCCCAAGCAAGTCAACTGGATGAGCGACGATGAAAAAGCCTGGCTCACCGGCGAGCTGAATAAAGACCTGCAAACCTATGGGCAGACACGTCACGGCAACCCGTTGCACGCCCTGAAGGACCAGCGTGTGTTGCTGCTGGCGCTGTTCTACCTGCCAGTGACTTTGAGCATCTATGGCCTGGGCCTGTGGCTGCCGACCCTGATCAAGCAGTTCGGCGGCACCGACCTGGTCACCGGTTTTATCTCCGCCGTGCCGTACATTTTCGGGATCATCGGCCTGCTGATCATCCCGCGCAGTTCCGACCGCCTGAATGATCGCTACGGCCACCTGGCCGTGCTTTATGTACTGGGCGCCATCGGCCTGTTCTTCAGCGCCTGGCTGAGTGTGCCGGTGCTGCAAATGGCCGCGCTGTGCCTGGCGGCCTTCGCGCTGTTTTCCTGCACGGCGGTGTTCTGGACCTTGCCGGGGCGCTTCTTTGCCGGCGCCAGTGCGGCGGCGGGCATTGCCTTGATCAACTCGGTGGGCAACCTTGGCGGCTATATCGGTCCGTTCGTGATCGGTGCACTCAAGGAATACACCGGCAACCTCGCCTCGGGCTTGTACTTCCTGTCCGGGGTCATGGTGTTCGGGCTGGTCTTGACCGGCGTGGTCTACCGCCTGCTGGAGCGCAAGCACGTCCTGCCGGTCGATCAATTCGCCGCCAGTGCCCGTGGCGCCACACGTACTTAATCAGGGAGAAGCTTCATGCGTTTAGTGCAGTTCGAATCAAACAACGGTGAGCGTCGGGTCGGCGTGGTGGATGGCAACCAACTGCGCGAAGTGCAAACCGCGCGCAGCGTGCGCGAACTGGCACTGGCCGCTATCGAGGCGGGCATCAACTTGCAGCAGCAGGTAGAGCGTCTCGGCCTGGGCGCCAGCCATGACTACGCGGCGTTGCTGGCCGACCTGAAAGTCCTGCCGCCGCTGGACCACCCGGACCCGGCCCATATGCTGATCAGCGGTACCGGCCTGACCCACCTGGGCAGCGCCTCGGCCCGCGACAAGATGCACCAGGGCGCTGACGAAACCGCACTGACCGACACCATGCGCATCTTCAAGTGGGGCCTGGAGGGCGGCAAGCCAGCAGCCGGCCAGGCGGGCGTGCAGCCCGAGTGGTTCTACAAGGGCGATGGCCGCATCGTCGTGCGCCCGGGTGCGGCTTTTCCGGTGCCGCCGTTCGCCGAAGACGCGGGCGAAGAGCCCGAGATCGGTGGCCTGTACGTCATCGGCCCTGACAGCAAGCCTTATCGCCTGGGGTTTGCGGTGGGCAACGAGTTCTCCGACCACGTCATGGAGCGCAAGAACTACCTCTACCTGGCCCATTCCAAACTGCGCAGTTGCAGCTTTGGCCCGGAGCTGCGCGTGGGCGAGTTACCGCAGCACCTGGCGGGCACCAGCCGCATCTTGCGTCACGGCGAGGAAATCTGGCGGAACGAATTCCTCAGTGGCGAGGCCAATATGTGCCACAGCCTGGAAAACCTCGAATACCACCATTTCAAGTACAGCCAGTTCCTGACCCCCGGCGATGTGCATGTTCACTTCTTCGGCACCGCCACCCTGTCATTCGCCGACGGTATACGTACCCTGCCGGGCGATGTGTTCGAGATCAGCCAGGCCGAGTTCGGCGCGCCGTTGATCAACGGTGTCGGCAGCAGCGATGCGGCATTCGAACCCGGCCAAGTCACCCCCCTTTAAGGAGATCAACATGCCCCAGTTCCTCGGCCACAACTATATCGGCGGCCAGCGCAGCGCCAACGGCAGCGTCAAGCTGTACAGCGTCGATGCCAGCACGGGCGAAGCCTTGCCGCAGGCTTTCTACCAGGCCACGCCGGAAGAGGTCGACGCCGCCGCCCAGGCCGCCGCTGCGGCTTACCCGGCCTACCGCGCCTTGAGTGCCGCGCGCCGCGCGCAGTTCCTGGACGCGATCGCCGACGAGCTGGATGCCCTGAGCGATAATTTCATCGAGTTGGTCTGCCGCGAAACCGCGCTGCCCGCCGCACGTATCAAAGGCGAGCGTGGGCGCACCAGCGGCCAGATGCGCCTGTTCGCTACGGTGCTGCGCCGGGGTGATTTCTATGGTGCCCGTATCGACAAGGCGTTACCCGATCGCCAGCCGCTGCCACGCCCGGACCTGCGCCAATACCGCATCGGCCTGGGCCCGGTCGCCGTGTTTGGCGCGAGCAACTTTCCCCTGGCCTTTTCCACGGCGGGCGGCGACACCGCTGCCGCACTGGCGGCCGGCTGCCCGGTGGTGTTCAAGGCCCACAGCGGGCACATGGCCACGGCGGAACAGGTGGCCGATGCGATCATGCGCGCGGCTGCGGCCAGCGAAATGCCGGCGGGTGTGTTCAATATGATTTTCGGCGGCGGCGTTGGCGAAGCACTGGTCAAGCACCCGGCGATCCAGGCAGTGGGCTTTACCGGCTCGCTCAAGGGGGGCCGCGCCTTGTGCGACATGGCGGCGGCGCGCCCGCAGCCGATCCCGGTGTTTGCCGAGATGTCGAGCATCAACCCGGTGATTGTGTTGCCCCAGGCGTTGCAGGCCAGGGCCGAAACCGTCGCCCGCGACCTGACCGCCTCGGTGGTGCAAGGCTGCGGCCAGTTCTGCACCAACCCCGGCCTGGTGATCGGTATCGCATCCCCGGCGTTCACTGCGTTCACCCAGCAGGTGGCGCAATTGATCGGCGATCAACCTGCCCAAACCATGCTCAATGCCGGCACCCTGGGCAGCTATGCCAAGGGCCTGGAGAAACTCCTGGCGCACCCTGGCATCCAGCACCTGGCGGGCAGCGTCCAGGCCGGCAACCAGGCGCAGCCGCAAGTGTTCAAGGCCGATGTCCGCCTGTTGATCGACGGCGACGAAGTGTTGCAGGAGGAAGTCTTCGGCCCGACCACGGTGTTCGTCGAAGTCGCCGACCAGGCCCAACTCACTGCCGCTTTGCACGGCCTGCACGGCCAGCTTACGGCGACGATCATTGGCGAACCGGTGGACTTTCAACAGTTCGCCGAGCTCACGCCGCTGCTGGAACAGAAAGTCGGGCGCATCCTGCTCAACGGCTACCCGACCGGCGTGGAAGTCTGCGATGCGATGGTCCACGGCGGGCCGTACCCGGCGACCTCCGACGCCCGTGGCACCTCGGTCGGCACCTTGGCCATCGACCGTTTCCTGCGCCCGGTGTGCTTCCAGAACTACCCTGATAGCCTGCTGCCCGACGCGTTGAAAAACGCCAACCCATTGCGTATCCAGCGTCTGGTGGATGGCACGCCATCGCGCGACCCGCTGTAAACCACAATCAGGAGGCGACATGTCGTGTACCGCTGTCACTGAACACCGTGCGCAACTGGGGGAAGGTCCGTTCTGGGACGTGCCGACCCAGGCACTGTACTGGGTCAATATCGCCGGCAAACAGGCACTGCGCCTGATGGGCGGGCAACTGCAGATCTGGCAGTTGCCCGAGCACGTTTCGGCGTTTATCCCGTGTGAAAGCGGTGATGCGCTGGTGACCTTGAGCAGTGGCGTCTATCGGCTGGACCTGGCGACCCAGGCCCTGACCTTGCTCTGCGTGGCCGACCCGCAACCGGGCAACCGTGGCAATGAAGCCCGCTGCGATGCCCAGGGCCGCCTGTGGCTGGGCACCATGCAGAACAACATCGGCGAACACGGCGAAGACCTGCCGATCACGCGGCGCTCCGGTGGCCTGTTTCGCATCGATGCGGACGGGCAGGTCACGCCATTGCTGCACGGCCTGGGTATTCCCAATACCTTGCTGTGGAGCGAGGACGGCAGCCAGGTGCATTTCGGCGACAGCCTGGATGCCACGCTCTACCAGCATGCGATCCAGGCCGACGGTCAACTGGAGCCCGCAACGCTGTGGTTCGGCCCGCACGTACGCGGCGGGCCGGATGGCTCGGCCATGGACAGTGAAGGCTACATCTGGAACGCCCGTTGGGACGGCAGTTGCCTGCTGCGCCTGACGCCCGATGGTGAGGTGGACCGTATTATCGAGTTGCCCGTGAGCCGCCCCACCAGTTGCGTATTCGGTGGCCCCAACCTCACGACCTTGTATATCACCAGCGCCGCCAGCCCATTGGATCACCCTCTGGACGGTGCGGTGCTGGCCATCGAAGTCGATGTACCCGGCAAGCCTTGCCATCGTTTTGCCGGTTAGCTGTAGGCGCGAGCGTGCTCGCGAAAAGCCTGAGCGCGCCGCGTGCATTCAGGATGTACGCGTCATCGTTAACGTTTTTCGCGAGCAAGCTCGCTCCTACAAAAAACAGCAAACAAAAAACAACAACAAGGAGTCACCCGTATGAAACGTCGTCGTGGTTTGCGTTCCCTGTGCTGCGCCGCTGTGGCGGTCTCGGCCATGAGCTTGAGCGGGCTGTTGCTGGCCGCTGAAGAAGTGAAGATCGGTTTTCTGGTCAAGCAGGCCGAGGAGCCGTGGTTCCAGACCGAATGGGCCTTTGCCGAAAAAGCCGGCAAGGAACATGGCTTCAAGGTGATCAAGATCGCCGTGCCCGATGGCGAGAAAACCCTCTCGGCCATCGACAGCCTGGCCGCCAACGGCGCCAAGGGCTTTGTGATCTGCCCGCCGGACGTGTCCCTGGGCCCGGCCATCGTCGCCAAGGCCAAGGCCAACGGTTTGAAAGTGATCGCCGTGGATGACCGCTTTGTCGATGCCAAGGGCAACTTCATGGAAGACGTGCCGTACCTGGGCATGGCTGCGTTTGAAGTGGGCCAGAAACAAGGCGCGGCCATGGCGGCCGAAGCGAAAAAACGCGGTTGGGACTGGAAGGACACCTACGCGGTGATCAACACCTTCAATGAACTCGACACCGGCAAGAAACGCACCGACGGCTCGATCAAATCCCTGGAAGAGGCCGGTATTCCCAAGGACCACATTCTGACGGCTGCGCTGAAAACCCTCGACGTCCCCGGCAGCATGGACGCCACCAACTCGGCCCTGGTCAAGCTGCCCGCCGGCGCGAAAAACCTGATCATCGGCGGCATGAACGACAACACCGTGCTCGGCGGCGTGCGTGCCACTGAGAGCGCCGGCTTCGCCGCCGCCAATGTCATCGGCATCGGCATCAATGGCACCGACGCCATCGGCGAACTGAAGAAACCCAACAGTGGCTTCTTCGGCTCGATGCTGCCCAGCCCGCATATCGAGGGCTACAACACCGCGAAGATGATGTTCGACTGGGTGACCACCGGCAAGGAACCACCGAAATACACCGCCATGGACGAAGTGACCCTGATCACCCGCGACAACTTCAAGCAGGAGCTGGAAAAAATCGGCTTGTGGAACTGACGGGTTTTCTCTCGCCGTTGCACTGCGTCCACACTTAACACTGATCCAATGTGGGCGCTGTCGAGCTTTAGCGAGGCAGCCTCGCTAAAGCTCGACAGCGCTTATATAAACCGCGTCAGTCAGCGGAGAACTTGAAGACGGTGTTCTGCCGATAAGTCTGTCCAGGGTCCAGGCGGGTTGACGCAAACTTGGGCTGGTTCGGCGCATCCGGGAAGTGCTGGGTTTCCAGGGTGAAACCGCTCCAGTGCAGGTAGGTCTTGCCGCCCTTGCCCTTTACCGAACCGTCGAGGAAGTTGCTGGTATAGAACTGCACCCCAGGCTCGGTGGTGTACAACTGCAAGCGCCGTCCGGAGGCGGGGTCGTGCACCTCGGCGGCGAGTTGTTTGATATTGCCTTGGGTATCCAGCGCCCAGTTGAAATCAAACCCGCCCTGTTTGGGCTCGGCAAATTTGAGCTGCGGATGGTCATCCTTGATGTGCTGGCCGATAGGCGTAGGTTTCAGGAAATCCATCGGCGTGCCTTTGACCGGCGCCAGTTCGCCCGTGGGAATCAAGGTGGCGTTGACTGGCGTGTAGTGGCTGGCATGCAAGGTCGCGACCTGCTTGAGGATGTCGCCATTCCCCGCGCCGGCCAGGTTGAAATAGCTGTGGTTAGTGAGGTTAAGCACCGTGGGTTTGTCGGTGGTGGCGGTGTAGTCGATATGCAGTTCATTCTGGTCATTGAGACGATAGGTGACCTCGGTTTTCAGGTTGCCAGGGAAGCCCATTTCACCGTCCTTGGACAGGTAGCTCAGCTTCACACCGACGGAATCCTTATCCTTGACCGGCTCGGCTTTCCACACCTGCTTGTCGAAACCCTGGGCGCCGCCATGCAGCGAATTGGGGCCGTCGTTGAGTGGCACCTGGTAGCGCTTGCCGTCGAGCTCAAAGGCGCCGCCCGCCAGGCGATTGCCAAAGCGCCCGATGGTCGCGCCGAAAAACGCCGTGCCGGCCTGGTAGCCCTGTACGTCGTCAAAGCCCAGGACCACGTCGTCGAGCTTGCCGTGTTTGTCCGGCACCTTCAGCGACTGCAGCACACCGCCGTAAGTGATCACCGTGGCTTGCATGCCATGGCTGTTGCGCAAGATGTACTGCTCGACGGCAGTGCCGTCGTTGGTTTTACCGAAAGGTTTTTGCTCGCTGGACAAACCGGCTGCCTGGGCGCCACCGCTGGCGATCATCATGGACAGCGCCAGGCCGGACAGCAGGTATCGAGGGTGCTTCATGGTCGAACTTCCTTTTGTTGTTTTGGATGGAATAGTTCTACTAATGTGCGATATTTTGTCGATATGACAGCGAATTTATAGCCTTAAACGCCAATTTCGTAAAATAAAATAAGACTAATTGATCGAGGCATCCTTTTATGAGTACTGAACACGCCGTTTATCCCGACCTCAACGGCAAGACCGTATTGATTTCCGGGGGCGCCTCGGGGATCGGCGAATTCATGGTGCGGGCCTTCGCCGCGCAGGGTGCCAGGGTCGGGTTTGTGGACCGCGCGCAAAGCCAGGGCGAACGCCTGGCGGCCCTGTTGAGTTCGCGGGGGCATGCTGTGGAATTCGTGTGCTGCGACATCACCGATGAAATCGCCTACAAGGCGGCGATAGGGCGCTTCGAGCATTCCCTGGGGCCGATCACCGTGCTGGTGAACAACGCCGCCAATGACGTGCGCCACACCCTGGAAGAAGTCGATTCGGAAACCTTCGACAAGCTGATCTCCGTCAACCTGAAACACGCCTTCTTTGCCGCCAAGGCCGTGGTGCCGATGATGAAGCGCGCCGGCAGCGGCTCGATCATCAACCTCGGCTCCGTCGGCTGGATGATGGCCTCTGCCGGCTACCCGGTGTACGCCGCCAGCAAGGCCGCCGCCCACGGCATGACCCGCGCGCTGGCACGGGAGTTGGGGCCGAACCGTATCCGTGTGAACACGCTGGTGCCGGGTTGGGTGATGACTGAAAAACAGCTGGCCATGTGGGTGGATGACGCTGCCAAGGAGCTGATCAGCCGCAGTCAGTGCCTGCCGGGCAGTGTGCTGCCGGAACATATCGCCAATATGGCGTTGTTTCTTGCTTCCGATGCGTCGGCGATGTGTTCGGCGCAGAATTTTATTGTGGATGGTGGTTGGGTCTGAGCCTGGAACCCTTGTCCAGACAACAGAGGCCAATGTGGGAGGGGGCTTGCCCTAATGCCGTTCAGTTAAGCGTACATCGCCTTCTGTAGGAGCGAGCTTGCTCGCGAAAAACGTCAACGATAACGCGTGTTTCCTGAGTGAACGCGGCGCCTGTGAGTTCTTCGCGAGCAAGCTCGCTCCTACAAAAAAGCCTTAACTGAACGGCATTAGGGCTTGCCCCCGTGACGGCTCAGGAGCTGACGACTATCTAACTGATGCTCCGCGACTTAAATGTGGGAGGGGGCTTGCCCCCGATGGCGGCCTGGGCCGACCAGGATGCTGGAGTGGAATGAGTACATATCCGTTGCTGCGGTAACGGCTACTTAGGGTTCCGCTCTTACAGCGGGTCACTTTTGGAAAAAAGCGCCAAAAGTAACCAAAAACGCTTTGCCCACCACTCGGCACCTCGCCTAGGCTCGGTGTGCCCGTAATCCGACATTGATTTGGGGGGCCGCCGCCACGCGCCATCCATGGCGCGGGGCGGCTAAACCGGCATCCCTGCCGGTTTACCCCCCAAATCAATATCGAATTCCGGCCAGCGTGGTTTAACGGGGCGCCTGAGATCAAGATCAAAAGCAAGATCTAAAGCAACGGCAAGATCAAGAGCGGCTCGCTTCGCATCGTGGTTACCGGGGCTGCTACAAAGTTGCTCCTGATACCCATGGCTATCGGGGGCAAGCCCCTTCCCACATTTGGACTGTGCAAGCCTTCAATGTCGGCAGGTCTGCAGATCCTTGGCATCCACCGCCTTGGGCAACAGCGCCGGTTTGACGGGGTGTATGGAGATCAAAATGTGGGAGGGGGCTTGCCCCCGATGGCGGTGTATCAGTCAGTTCGTCCGTCACTGACCACCGCCATCGGGGGCAGGCCTCCTCTCTCATTTGAACTGCATCGCTTATTCAATCGGGTAACGTTTGAACGCCGGATGCTGCTCCAGCCGCTCGGCATGCCGTTGCAGATTAGGAAACGCATCCGCCTTGACCACCGATGCCACCGTGAACTGGCTGAACGACCAGGCAACCGCCGCGGTAATCGAGGCCTGGGTCAGTGCTTCGCTGTTGCCCACTTGCTTGTCCAGCAACGCATAGGCCGCGAGCAATTGGCCGGTCACGCGCTCAAGCCAGGGTGCATGCAGTTTCTCGGCCGGGCGCAGGTTGTGTTCGTAGACGATCTGCACGCTCTTCTCACAGGCTGCCAGCGCCAGTCCCAGAACATGCAAGTCCTTGGCAAGTGCCGCCGGTTGTTGGGGCAGCAGCTTCCTGTCAGCCGGGGCCAAGGCTTCGAGGTAGTCCAGGATCAGGCTGGAGTCCATCAACACCGTGCCATCGTCCAGCACCAGGGTAGGCGCCTTGACCACCGGGTTGATCTGCGCAAATTCGTTGAAGGTGCGGAACACGGACAAGGGTTCATGCTCAAAATCCACCCCGTACAAGTCCAGGGAAATTGCCACGCGGCGTACGTAAGGCGAGTCCAGCATGCCGATCAGTTTCATGAAGCCTCCATTGCTACCAGGGTGACGAGCTCAAGAGATTAAGGGCACTCGGTCGCCCGGCGCAATTGTTGATACGCCTGCACCAACTGCTCCAGGCTGAACGCCAGGTTGCGCCCGCTGGGGTTGGGCAGTACCCACACTGACGCACCGCCCAACACCTTTGGCTGCAAGCCCCAGCCGATCTCGCGCTGGCCGCTTATCGCGCTGTAGCCAGGTTTGCCGAGAAACGCCACGAAGCGCGGTGCATAGTGGCGGATCTTCTGTTCGAAGCCCGCCGCCGCCTGCGTGAACTCATGTCGCGCCAGTTCACCCGCGCTGGCCGTGGGGCGTTCCACCAACGTGGTCAGGCCGCAGTGGTAGTGCAACAGCGTGCGGCCGTGCTCGGGGCGGATTTCATGGGGGGTGAAACCGGCCAGGTGCAGGGTGCGCCAGAAGCGGTTGCTGCGGTTGGCGAAGTGCAGGCCGAGGGCGGCGGAACCCTTGCCGGGGTTGATGCCGCAGAACACCACGTTCAGGTGGTCGGCGAGGATGTCTTCCAGCCCGGCGTTCATGCCGGGCTCCTGAAGCCTTGGCGGCTGGCGCCCGGCGGTTGCCCGGTGATGCGTTTGTAGGCGCGACTGAAGGCCGCCTGGGAGGTATAGCCGAGTCGGTACGCCACTTCTTCGATGGGCACGCGCTCCAGGGTCAGCCACTGGCTGGCGAGGCGCATGCGCAGTTCGGTCACGTAACGCAGCGGTGGTACCCCCAGGGTGGCCTGGAAACGATCCGCGAACACCGAACGTGAGGTATGACAGTGCGCCGCCAGTTCGGCCACGCTCCAGTCGCGCCCCGGTTGCTGGTGCAGGGCGAGCAGTGCGCCCGCCAACCGGGTGTCGCGCAAGGCGGCCGCGAGGCCTGATGCATTGGCGCAGGCGCATTCGACCCAGCCCCGCACGATCATCGCCGCCACCACATCGGCCAGGCGCGCGAGGATGCCGGCATAACCGACGCGGGCGCTGGAGACTTCGCGTTCCATCACCGCCAGGATCGGCATCAAGCCGGGGTAACGCTGGCCCCCGGCGTCGATCAGCATCAAGGCCGGCATCAGGTTGCCAAGGCCCTGGATGCTGTCGAGCTCGAACTCCATGCAGGCGCTGAACAGCAGGGTGCTGGGCGGCTCATCGGGCGAGGCATTCACGGCACACACGGTATCGCCCAGCGGTGCGGCGTCGAAGCTGGCGATGTCCTGCACGGGGTCATCCGCTTTGGACAACAACGCGTGGGCGCCACCATGGGCGATGAACACCGCATTACCGGCCGACAACTCAAAGAGGCTGCCGTCCTGCAGGCGCAGGGTCGCGCAGCCGGCGGCCAGAAAATGGAAATACGCGTGCCCCGGCTTGGCCGCAAAGCCGATACCGAACACCGGCCCGGCCTGGATGCGCCGGTACTGCACGCCGCGCAGGCGCATGCTGCGCAGCAGCTCATTGATCAGTTCGGAGGACAGGGCGAACGCGTTGTCGGTTGGCATATTCGGGGTTTCGGTCAAAAACTCAAGGGTTTGAATCATAGATCATCCAGGGAGCGGAACCTAGACTGGCCGTCACGCTAATGCCTGAGGATGTCTTGTGATGAATGATTGTGTGTCCCATGCCCCTGTCGATTGCAGGGTAGAACCGACCACGCCGGCGTGGATGGCGGTGTTTTCCCTGGCGATGGGCGTGTTCGGCCTGCTCACGGCGGAGTACCTGCCGGCCAGCCTGCTGACGCCGATGGCCCTGGACCTGGGCGTGTCCCAAGCGTTGGCCGGGCAAGCGGTCACGGTCACGGCGGTGGTGGCCTTGTTCGCCGGGTTGCTGGTGCCTGGCCTGACGCGCGGTATCGACCGGCGCCTGGTGCTGTTGGGGTTCTCCACGCTGATGATTGCGTCCAACCTGCTGGTGGCGTTCTCGTCCAGCCTGTTGGTGCTGTTGTTGATGCGCATCTTGCTGGGCATTGCCCTTGGTGGTTTCTGGAGCATGGCGGCCGCGGTTGCGATGCGCCTGGTACCGGCGGCGTTGCTGCCCCGTGCCCTGTCGATCATCTTCAGCGGCATTGCGCTGGGTACTGTCGTCGCAGTGCCGTTGGGCAGCTACCTCGGCGGCCTGTACGGCTGGCGCAGCGCGTTTGTCGCTGCCGCCGCCGTTGGCGTGGTGACCCTGGCGTTCCAGCTGTTCACACTGCCACGCCTGGCACCCCGTGGCACCGCACGCCTGCGCACCGTACTTGATGTACTGCTGCGCCCCGGCATTGCCGTGGGCATGTTCGGCTGCGTGCTGGTGCACACCGGGCACTTCGCGCTGTTTACCTACATTCGCCCGTTCCTGGAAAGCACCACCGGGGTCGGCCCCCAAGGGCTGGCACTGATGCTGCTGGGGTTTGGCGCGGCGAATTTTGTCGGCACGCTGCTGGCCGGGTGGTTGCTGGTGCGCAATCCCCGTGGAACCCTGGTGTTGATGCCGGTCCTGGTGGGCGTCGCTGCGTTGGCCCTGGTGCTGCTGCCGGCATCGCTGCCGGGCCAGGCGTTGCTCCTGGCGCTGTGGGGCATGGCCTTCGGCGGCGTGCCGGTAGCGTGGTCGAACTGGGTGGCGCGTGCGGTGCCGGATCAGGCGGAAAGTGCCGGTGGCATGGTGGTCGCTTCGGTGCAATCGGCAATCGCGGCGGGTGCCGCTGGCGGGGGCGCGATGTTCAGTGCCACCGGTATCGACGGGGTGTTTCTGGGCGCGGGTTGCTTGATGCTGCTGGCAGCGTTGTTGATCGCCCTGCGTGTGCAGGTGCCCCGGCACGCTGAGGCGGGGAGTGTGACGCACCACCCGTCTTTGGTTTAGTCTCAAGCGCTTCGCTGATCGCAAACGCTGCTGGAGTCGTAAGCATGACCGAGTATGTACCCCCGAAAGTCTGGACCTGGGACACCGAAAGCGGCGGCACCTTCGCCAGCATCAACCGCCCGATTGCCGGCGCCACCCATGAAAAGACACTGCCAATCGGCAAGCACCCGTTGCAGTTGTATTCCCTGGCCACGCCCAACGGGCAGAAGGTCACCATCCTGCTCGAAGAATTGCTGGCCCTGGGGCACCGCGGCGCGGAGTACGACGCCTGGCTGATCAAGATCGGCGATGGCGACCAGTTCGGCAGCGGCTTTGTCGCGGTCAACCCGAACTCCAAGATCCCGGCCTTGATGGACCACAGCGGCGCCCAGCCGATTCGCGTGTTCGAGTCCGGCGCGATCCTGCAGTACCTGGCCGAGAAGTTCGGCGCGTTCTTCCCCACCGAGCCGGGGGCCCGCGCGGAGTGCTTGTCGTGGCTGTTCTGGCAGATGGGCAGCGCGCCTTACCTGGGCGGTGGCTTCGGGCATTTCTATGCCTATGCACCGAGCAAGATGGAATACCCGATCAACCGTTTTGCCATGGAGACCAAGCGCCAACTGGACGTGCTTGACCAACGCCTGGCGGTGAGCGAATACATCGCCGGGGATGAATACACCATCGCCGACATTGCCATCTGGCCGTGGTACGGCGGGCTGGTCAAAGGCCGCTTGTATGGGGCCGCGGAGTTTCTGTCGGTGCATGAGTACAAACATGTACAGCGCTGGGCGGAGGCGATTGAAGCGCGGCCGGCGGTGCAGCGTGGGCGGCGGGTGAATCGGGTCTCGGGTGAGCCCCATGAGCAGTTGGCCGAGCGGCATGACGCAAGTGACCTGGACTGATTGAGATCCAGGTGTGGGGGAGGGGCGGGGCGACGATTCGACTTGCCCCTCCCACAGTTGGATGTCCTTATCTTCGATTTATTTGTAGCGCTGTTCGAACACCGCCACCTGTTCAGGCTTGATGAGCTCGAACGGCACCCACACCTCCGACTCGATCGGCTCGCCCTTGATCATCTTGATCGCCGACTGCACTGCCTGAGTGGCCTGGGCCTTGGGGTCCTGGAACACCGAGGCGGTGAGCATGCCTCGCTTGATCGCCGCCAAGCCGTCGGGCAAGCCGTCGATGCCGATAATCGCGATCTCACCCTTGGCCTTGCCCGCCTGTTGCAAGGCCATGGCCGCGCCAATCGCCATTTCATCGTTGTTGGCCACGATGGCATCGAACTGCGTGCCCGCCAGCAACCAGTTGCTGGTCAAGTCCATGCCCTTGCTGCGTTGCCACTCAGCGCTTTGCTGCTCCACCACCTTGATGCCGGGAAATTCCTTGAGCACCTGCTTGGCGCCTTCGGTGCGGTCATGGGTGGCGTTCTGCGCGAGGTCGCCCATGATGATCGCCACATTGCCTTTGCCGCCGAGTTTGTCCGCGAGGTAGCGCATCTGCAATTGCCCGGCTTCGATATCGTTGGACGCCACGGTGACGACGCCCTTGGGCAAGGTGCGCTCATCCGGATGGCGGTTGACGTACACCAGCGGCGTCTTGGCCGCCACGGCCGCGCGGGTCATGTTGGCGGTGGCGGCGGTGTCCACCGGCAGCACGATCACGGCGTCGACTTTCTGGTTGAGAAAGCCTTCGACCTGGTTGAGCTGGCGCACCACGTCGCCCTGGGCGTCTTCGAACTGGATCTGCACGTCCTGTTGTTTAGCGGCATTTTCCAGGCCGGTGCGCACGTAGGTCATGAAATTATCGTCGACCCGCGCGATGCTCACGCCGATGCGATACGCGGCGAAGGTCCATTGGCTGAACAGCAGTAAAAACGCAGCAACAAGCAATGAATAGCGATGCATGAGGGTGTTCCTTTTATTGTTATAGGGTGAACGCTTGACGGAAACGCTCCAGGGCCAACTCACTGTCGCCGCTGGCCCAGCCTTCGAGGCCGACCACGCCGTTGTAGCCCATGGCGTGCAGGGCCCTGGCAATGGCCGGGTAGTGGATTTCGCCGGTGCCAGGCTCCTTGCGCCCGGGCACGTCGGCCACCTGGATTTCACCGATGGCGCTGCCTGCGCGCTGGATCAGTTCGATCAGGTTTCCTTCGCCGATCTGCGCGTGGTAAAGGTCCAGGTTCATCTTCAGGTGCGGGCTGCCCACCGCTTCGATCAGCGCCAGGGTGTCGTCGGCGCGGGCGAACGGAACGCCGGGGTGGTCGACCTCAGTGTTGAGGTTTTCCAGCAGGAACACTCGGCCGGCGTCTTCGCCCAGGCGCGCGATTTTTTCCAGTGTCTTGCACGCGCTCAGCCACATGCGCCCGGTGGTCTGGCCCACGGGCTGCACCGGCAGGCCGCCGTCACCCAGGCCGGTGCCGTGCAGGTTGAGGCTGGGGCAGTTCAGGCGCTCGGCGACGCCGATGGATTCGCGCGCGCTGTCGAGCAGTTGGCGGATGCCGTCGGGGTCGGTAAGGCTGCCGCTGATATAGCCGGTCATCGAGGTGAAATCGGCGCCGGTGGCGGCGAGGGCGCTGATGTCCTTGTGGGTCCAATTCCAGATCTCGGCGCTGAAACCCAGTGCGTGGATGCGCTTCACGCGCTCGATGAAGGGCAGGTCGAGAAACACCATCTCGGCACTGATCGCCAGTTTGAACGGGCTCATCAGCGGGCCCCCTGCACGGCAACGGCCTTGCCGGTTTCGAACGACTCGATGCAGGCGCGGGCGATCGCCAGGGCGGCGCGCGCGTCTTCACCACTGGCCATGGGCTTGGCGCCGCTGCGCAAGCAGTCGACAAAGTGGTTGAGTTCGGCGATGTAGGCGTCGCGCAGCAGGTCGGTGTCCATACGCTGGGTGTCGGCCTGGATGCCCTGGGCCAGGTAGCGCACCAGGTCGGAGTCGTTGAGGCTGCCCATGCTCAGCATGCCGGCGCTGCCGAACACTTCGCCGCGCACGTCGTAGCCGTACACCGCCTGGAAGTTGGCCTCGGCGGTGGCGATGGCGCCGTTGTCGAAGCGGATCGCGACCACGGCGGTGTCGAGGAAGCCTTTGCTTTTGTACTCCGGCGCGATCAGTGCGTCGGCCATCACATACACCTGCACCGCTTCGGCACCGGGGTTGAGGTAGCGCAGGGTGTCGAAGTCGTGGATCAGGGTTTCCAGGAAGATCACCCACTGCGGCGAATTGGCCGGGTTATTGAGTGCCGGGTCGCGGGTCAGCGAGCGCAACAGCTGCGGCGTGCCGATGCGGCCGGCCGCCACGTCGAGGTGGGCGGTGCGGAAGCTCTTGGCGAAGCGCCGATTGAAACCGACCTGCAGCGGCACGCGCGCATCGGCCGCGGCGGCAATGGCGCGGTCGGCTTCGTCGAGGGTGATGGCCATGGGTTTTTCGCAGAAGATCCCCTTGCCGGCGCGAGCGGCGCTGATCACCAGTTCGGCGTGGCTGCGGGCGGGGGCGGCGATGAGGACGCCGTCGATGTCCGGGTCGTCGAGCAGCTGCTGCGGGTCGGTGTAGACCTTGTCCACCCCCAGTTCGGCTGCCAGGCGTGCGGCTTGGCCGGGAGTGGGGTCGGCGATGGCGGCGAGGGTCGCGCCGGGGATGTGTCGCGCAGCGGTCAAGCCGTGGAAGCTGCCCATGCGACCAGCACCGATCAAGCCCAGGCGGATGTTCTGTGTACTCATGAAATGACCCCTTTTTATTGTTGGCCGCAGGACAGCCCTGACTGGCAAAGGGGCAGGAGCAAAGGTTATGCCAATTTATAAGTGACTGATAATTAACAATTTATAAAATACACTAAACAAAATGTGTTCATTCTGATGACATGCCTATACTGACATGTCAAAAACATGAACATGGGTACCTCACGATGAGCATGGCGTTCAGCATGCAAGACCTCGACTACCTGACGGCCCTGGGGCCGGCGGCGCTGAACGACGGCCCCATTGCCGCGCTGGAACACGCGTGGCGCGCGTGCCTGGCCGGGCAGGTGCAGCGCCCGGCCGAGGTGCGCCAGGTAATCTGGGACTCGTGGCGGCGCAGTGTCGATGCCGGTATCGACCCGCAGGACAGCCAATACCGCTTCGCCGCCGCCGACACGCTGGCGACCACCCTGGCCAGCCACCGCGTGCTGATCGCCGCCGCCGCGCAAGTCATGCACGGCTTGTTGGCCTACAACCCTCGCGGCCATATCAACCTCACCGACGCCGACGGCATCACCCTGTATTTCTGCGGGCTGGACATCACCCCCGTCGGCAGTCGCCTGCTCGAATCAGTCCAGGGCACCAATTGCACCGGCCTGGCCCTGGCCGAAGACCGCCTGGTGTACGTGCTGGCCGAGGAGAACTTCGGCAGTGGCCTGCGCCAGCGCCGCATGCACTGCGCCGCCGCGCCGATCAGGAATGCCCAAGGCCAGACCCTGGCGATGCTGACCCTCACTGCCGAGCCCGGCTGGTTTCACTTTCACACCCTCGGCACCGTGCAAGCCGCCGCCGAAGCGGTCTCTCGTCAGATGGCCCTGCAAGCGCTGTTGGAAGAGCAGCAAACCGTGCTCGAAGTCCTCAACGAGGGCCTGGTGGTGCTCGATGAGCGTGGCTGCATCAAGGCGCTCAACCGTTATGCCCGGCAACTGTTCGGAGTGGGGCTGGAACTGATCGGCAGCCCGTTCCAGCGCCTGGGCCGCAGTGAGTTGAGTGACGCCATTCTTCTACGCGGCGGTGAGTCGGTGCGTGACCTCGATTGCACCTTCCACCTGCGCGACCGCAGCCAGCTCGCCTGCCTGGTCTCGGTGTGCCCGCTGGAGCAGGGCGGGGTGATCGTGTCACTGCGCGAGAACCGCCGCATCCGCGAAATCACCCGGCGCATCATCAGCACCCAGGCCCGCTATACCTTCGACACCATCCAGGGCACGTCGCGGGCGATCCAGGACGCGCTGCATCTGGGGCGTATCGCCAGTCGCAGTGAATCTACCACCCTGATCCTCGGCGAAAGCGGCACCGGCAAGGAACTGTTCGCCCAGGCCATCCACAACGCCAGCGACCGCGCCAACGGCCCGTTCGTGGCGGTCAACTGCGGCGCGATCCCACGCGATCTGGTGCAGAGCGAGCTGTTCGGGCATGTCGAAGGCGCATTCACCGGCTCGGCCCGTGGCGGGTCGGCGGGCAAGTTTGAACTGGCGGATGGCGGTACGATCTTTCTGGATGAGATTGGCGATATGTCCTTCGACGCTCAGGTCAGCCTGCTGCGAGTGTTGCAGGAAGGCGAGATCACCCGCGTCGGCGCGAAAAACTCACGGCAGGTGGACGTGCGCATCATCGCCGCGACCCACCGCAACCTTAGTCAGGCGGTGGCCGAAGGCGCGTTCCGTGAAGACCTCTACTACCGCCTCAACGTACTGAACCTGACCGTACCGCCGTTGCGCATGCGCCGTGAAGACATCCCGTTGCTGGCGCGGCACTTCCTTACACGCTGTGCTCGTTCGCTGCGTAAAGCGGTGCAGGGCTTTGCCCCGGATGCGCTGGAATTGCTCTCGGCCTACGCCTGGCCGGGCAATGTGCGCGAGCTGGAAAACAGCATCGAGCGCGCCACCAACCTGGCGACAGGCGAGTTGATCCAGGCGGCCGATCTGCCTCTGGAAACCAGACCGCACGCCACGCTGCGCCACCACGAACCTCAGCCCGCCCAGGACCTGAGCAGCCACGAAATGCACGCCATCGTCGCCGCACTCAAAAGCACCGGCGGCAACATCCGCCTGGCCGCCCGGCAACTGAACGTATCGCGGGGTGGGTTGTACAACAAGATGAGTCGATTCGGGCTGAATGCCGGCGATTTTCGCGGTGCGTAAATTCAAAATGTGGGAGGGGCAAGCCCTAATGCCGTTCAGTTAAGGCTTTTTTGTAGGAGCGAGCTTGCTCGCGAAAAACGTCAACGATAACGCGTGTTTCCTGAATCAACGCGGCGCCTGTGAGTTTTTCGCGAGCAAGCTCGCTCCTACAGAAGGCGATGTACGCTTAACTGAACGGCATTAGGGCTTGCCCCTCCCACATTTGATCCCCCTGTCTCAGCCTCACATGTTCTCCGAGGTGACAATCTGCGGCGCGATATGCACCCGATGCCGCACCGGATCAAACCCCTCGGCACTCTGCAATTCCACCAGCAACTGCACCAGCGCGTTCGCCGTCTGCCTGGGCTGTGAATCCATCACCACATCGATCAACCCCTGGCTCAGTGCCTGGCGTGACAGCGCCGTGGACTCCTGCAAGATGCAGCACAACGCCGGGCGCTTGGGCAGCTGCGCCAGGGCGCTGATGATGCCGTCGCCGCCGCCGCCGACCACACACAGGCCGCGCAGGTCGCTGTGGCGGGTGAGCAGGTCGAGGGTGGCTTCTTCGGTGATGTCGCAGTTGTCCAGGTTGATCAGCGGCTCCAATGGTTTGAGCCCAGGTGCGTGTTCGGCCAGGTAGCTGTGCAGGCCTTCGACCCGTGCCTGGTGACCGAGGAAGCGATGGCCGCCGAGCAGGATCCCCACGCTGCCTTTGCGTGCGCCACAGGTGCGGGCGAGCAGCCAGCCCATGGTGCGGCCGACCACGTGGTTGTCCTGGCCCACGTAGGGTTCAAGGGCTTGCTCGTGAATATCCGAGAGCAGGGCCACCACCGGCACGCCGGCCGCGCGGATCTGCGCCAGGCAGGCGTTGATCAGCGGGTGGGCGAAGCTGACCACGGCGAGGGCGTCGCACTGCACGGCCAGTTGTTCGATCTGCGCGACAATGGCGCTGGGTGTGCGGTCGTTGATGTAGTCGAACTGGCAGGTGAGGTTGGTGGTGGCGTGTTGTTGCGCCGCCTCGCTGATCGACTGCGCCAGGTGGGCATAGAACGCTTGGGCGGTGCCCAGCAGCAGAATGCCGAAGCGATAGGTCGGCCGGCGTTCGCGGATGCGTTGGCCGATCAGCCGCGCAGCAAAATAGCCCACGGCTTCGGCGGCCTGGAACACCTGCTCGGCCGTCTGCGGATTGACTGGCGCGCGCGCATTCAGCACGCGGTCGACAGTGGCCACACTCAGGCCCGCATGGGCGGCGACGGTGGCGATGGTTGGGCGCTTATTGTTGTTCATGACAGCCCTCTTGAGCGTCTTGATAGAAAACTATCAAGCCCCGCTGGGCCTGGATGATAGCTTGATAGGGAATGGATTCAAGGCCTTGAGGGTGATTTAGCCGCACTCTATCGTTGGTTTCGCAAAGCACCTGAAACCTCTCGCTTGCGGAGAACAATAACAATGCCTGAACACACCGCTCATCACGCTCGGCGCGACTACAGCCTCACCGGTCCCGAAGCCGCCCGCGCGGCGGAAAAAGGCCTGGTCTCGGCCAGTTGGTACCAATCGCCGATTTCCCGTAAACGCATGAAAGAACTGATGCAACGCCGCGACGCCCCGGCCTTGCTCGATACCGCTATTTGGGTGACCGCGCTGTTCGCCACCGGCTTCGGCGGCTACTGGTTCTGGGGCACGTGGGCCTGCGTGCCGTTCTTCCTCGCCTATGGCGTGCTGTACGGCACCGCGTCCAACCCGCGCTGGCACGAAACCGGCCACGGCACCGCATTCAAGACCCGCTGGATGAACGACGTGCTGTACCAGGTCGCGAGCTTCATGTGCATCTTCGAGCCCCACGTGTGGCGCTGGAGCCATGCCCGGCACCACACCGACACCATCGTCGTCGGCCGCGACCCGGAGATCGTCGAGCCACGCCCGCCGAGCCTACCGATGATGGTGCTCAGCCTGTTCAACCTGCCCCTGGCCTGGAAGACCTTCAGCGGTGTGGCGCGCCATGCGATCGGCCAGATGAGTGCCCAGGAGCAGGACTTTATCCCGGAGTCCGAGTGGCCCAAGGTGTTCCGCGCCGCGCGTATCTGGGTCGGCATTTATGCGCTGGTCATCGGCACTGCGTTGTACCTGCACAGTTGGCTGCCGCTGATGCTGGTGGGCCTGCCGAGCCTCTACGGTGCCTGGCTCGGTTACGTGTTCGGCCTCAGCCAGCATGTGGGCCTGGCCGAAGACGTGCTCGACCACCGCAGCAACTGCCGCACGATCTACATGAACCGCGTGCTGCGTTTTATCTACATGAACATGAACTACCACCTTGAGCACCACATGTACCCGATGGTGCCGTACCACGCATTGGCGCAATTGCACGAAGAGATCCGCAACGACTGCCCGCCGCCGTACGCCAACCTGTTCGAGGCGTACAAGGAAATCATCCCGACGATCTGGAAACAGCGCAGCGATTCGACTTACTTCGTCCAACGTCCCATCGGCCCCAGTGCTGAACCGGCCGCCAGGGCCCCGATGCATGCAGAAGCCACTGCCGGCTGACACCCTCCAATAACAAGAGAAAACGCCATGAACGATCAATGGATCGACGTCTGCGCCGTGGGCGAAATAGACGCAGAAGACGTGCTGCGCTTCGATCACGGGCCGCACACCTACGCGGTGTTCCGCTCGGCGGACAATGAGTTTTTCGCCACCGCCGGCCTGTGCACCCACGAGAAAATCCACCTCGCCGACGGCCTGGTGATGGACCATGTGGTCGAATGCCCCAAGCACAACGGGCGCTTCGATTACCGTTCCGGCAAGGCCTTGGGCGCGCCGGTGTGCGTCAACCTCAAGACCTACCCGGTGCGGGTCGAAGCGGGGCGGGTTTTGCTCGCCGTCACGGCCTGATGATGACCGCCGCCCTGATCATCGTCGGCGCCGGCCATGCCGGTGGCCGCGCGGCATTGACCCTGCGTGAAGAAGGCTACAGCGGGCGCCTGATCCTGATCGGCGACGAGCCGCACGTGCCCTACGAGCGGCCGCCCCTGTCCAAAGGGCTGTTGCAGGGCAGCATGGACCTCGCCGGGTGCAGCCTGTGCGACAGCGCGCGGCTGGCCGAGTTGGGCATCGAACATATCGCCGGTAACCCGGTCCGCCAATTGGACCCGCCGCAACACCGCCTGCAACTCGCCGACGGCCAGTGGCTGTCCTACGCCGGCCTGTTGCTGGCCACCGGGGGCAGGGCGCGGCGTTTGCCCCAGGAACAGGCCAACGTGCTGTACCTGCGCACCCACGATGAAGCGCTGGCGCTGAAATCCGCGTTGCGCCCCGGAGCGCGGCTGGTGATTGTCGGCGGCGGGTTTATCGGCCTGGAAGTGGCGGCGACGGCGCGCGGCCTGGGTTGCGAGGTGACGGTGCTCGAAGCCGGGCCACGCTTGGCGGGCAGGGTGCTGGCGCCGGTCATCTCCGAGGCGCTGCTGAAGCTGCATCGCCAACACGGCGTCGACGTGCGCCTGAATGTGGCGCTGGAGTCGATCCATGCAGAGGCGGTGCAACTGGTGGATGGGCAATGGCTGCCCTGTGACCTGGTGGTGGTCGGCATCGGCATGCAACCGAATATCGAGCTGGCCGTGGCGGCGGGGCTGGAGGTGGGGCAGGGCATTCGCGTTGACACGCACCTGCGCACCGGTGTGCCGGACATCTACGCGGCAGGGGACGTTTGCGAGTTTCGCCTCGGCGGCGAGTACCAACGCCAGGAAACCTGGCGCAACGCCGAGGCGCAAGGGCGGCATGCCGCGCTCAACATGCTGGGGCGCGACGAGCCGTTCGAAGCGCTCCCCGGTTTCTGGTCCGACCAGTACGACTGGGGGTTGCAGACCGTGGGCGTGATCACGCCGCTGACCGTCAGCCGTGTATTGCCGGACGCGGGGCTGCTGCTGTTCTACCTCGACGCCGACCATCGCCTGCAAGGCGCCTGCGGCTGGGGCCCCGGCAATAGCGTGGCCAAGGATGTCAAGCTGTGCGAACGGCTGATCAGCGCGCGCATCGCCCTGAACCCTGCCAGCCTGGCCGACCCCCACGTGTCCCTCAAACACCTGCTGCGAGGCTGATATGCGCCAATTCCTGGTATTCCAATCCTTGTGGGCGATGCACACCGAGCCCGGCCCTCTGGAGGCCCAACTCGACCGTATCAAAGCCGCCGGTTTCGACGGCATTACCGATCACTATTGGCAAGCCGCCGATGTGGCGCGACTGCACGCCGCCGCCATGGCGCGGGGCCTGCAGATCGAAGGCCAGTTGTTCCCGCAAAGCGTCGACGACCTGGCGACCGCGCTGGATGTGATCAGCCGCCACGGCTGCCACCACCTCACCCTGCAAGCCGATGTGCGCCCACGTACCCAAACCGAGGCCGCGCGTTTGATCGAAGGCTGGCAACGCCTGGCCGAGCAGGTGGACTTTCCGGTGCTGTTGGAAACCCACCGCTATCGCCTCACCAACGACCTGCTGTTCACCCTCGACCTGCTGACGCAGATGCCCGACCTGAAACTGCTCGCTGACTTGTCCCACTACGTGGTCGGGCGCGAATTGCCCGAGCCCGGCGCCGTTGAAGACGATGAACAGATCCGCACGATCCTGCAGCACAGCTGGGGCTTTCATGGGCGTGTGGCCAGCAGTGAACAGGTGCAAGTCTCCCTGGCGTTTCCCCAGCACCAAGCCTGGGTGCAACGCTTTACCGAGTGGTGGCGCTACGGGATCGAAGACTGGCTGGCCCGCCCCGAAACCCCGCAAAGCCTGTCCTTCACCTGCGAACTGGGCCCGCCGCCCTATGCCATCACCGGCGCCGATGGGCGTGAAATCAGTGATCGCTGGGCCGAGGCGTTGAAGCTCAAGGCATTGATTCGCGACGTGTGGCAGGAGTGTCGGAAATGATCTGCTAATCTGCGCGGGTTCACTCTCGCCCTTTAGCCTGGACTTCCACTATGTCGACTTCGTCTGTTCAGCCGCCTCTTGAACCGCAGTCCGTCTGCCACCCCATCACCAGCAGCGCGATTTTCATGGTTGCCACCGTCGCGCCTGGCACTGAAGACAGCGTGCGCGCCTGGTGCGCGGACATCGCCGGGCTGGTGCGCTCGGTGGGTAAACGCGTGCCGGCGGGCAACCTCACGTGCGTCTGTGGCTTCGGCTCGCAGGCTTGGGACCGGCTGTTCGGCGCGCCACGCCCGGCCTCGCTGCATCCATTTCGCGAGTTCGGGGTGCCAGGGCGCATGGCAGTGTCGACGCCCGGCGACATCCTGCTGCATATCCGCGCCGAACAGATGGACCTGTGCTTTGAACTCGCCACCCAACTGATGGCGGCCCTCGGTGACAGCGTCAAGGTCGTGGATGAAGTCCAGGGTTTCCGCTACTTCGACATGCGCAGCATCATCGGCTTTGTCGACGGCACCGAGAACCCGGTGGGGCGCAAGGCCGTGGGCTTCACCATCGTCGGCGACGAAGACCCCGAATTCGAAGGCGGCAGCTACGTGCTGGTGCAGAAATACCTGCACAACATGACCGCCTGGAACGGCCTGACCGTGGAAGCCCAGGAAAAGGTGATCGGGCGCACCAAGTTGTCGGATATCGAGTTGGACGATGCGGCCAAGCCGAGCAATTCCCACAGCGCGCTGACCGTCATCACCGACGAGAACGGCGAAGAAGTGAAAATCCTGCGCGACAACATGCCCTTCGGCCGTCCGGGCGCCGGGGAGTTCGGCACCTACTTCATCGGCTACGCACGCTCGCCGCAGCCACTGGAGCAGATGCTGGAAAACATGTTCGTCGGCCGCCCGGCGGGCAACTACGACCGCTTGCTCGACTTCAGCACGGCGGTCACCGGCGGCTTGTTTTTCGTGCCGTCGGCCGATCTGCTCGACGAACTGGCGGAGCGCAGCCCCGGCCTATAGGACCACCTCGAAATACCGATAGCTGATGGCCTCGAGCGGTTGGGCTATGTGTTGGCGGTTGGATTCCTGCACGGTGAGCCCGGCTTTTATGTAGGCCAGTTGCGGTGGGGCTGACAGGTAGTCGGCAAGGTTGGCTTCAGCGCCCGGGAGGTCCGTGTAGAGATGAATCTGCTCTTCGGCGATCACGCCCTCGACGGTTTCGGTGATGTTTTGCCGGATAACGCCGCTCAGGAAGGTCGACAGAATCAACGTGTCGACAATCGGTATGCCGTCATAGGGAATCCCACAGTGGGCCGGTCCGTTCAACAGCACCACGGGTTGGATCGAGAGCTTGTCAGGCAGCGGGAAATTGGCTTTCAGACACTGCTTTCTAAAGGACTTTTCATGTTGTCGGATACCCTCGATTTTGCGTGCCAGTTGCGCGCAAGCGTCGATGACCTTGTCTCGATGCTTGAAGGTGCTCAGCGTATCGGCGGGCTGCAGGAAGCATTTTACTTCGCCGACCACCAGCGTACTGCCGATCAGCATCAGCAGGTCGATGTCCTCATACGGGGGGGTAGCGGCCTTCGGTAAGTTGAATGTGAAGGCATGCGGCATGATTCGAATGTGTTTTTTCAGGCGCGAGTCCTGGGCATAGCGTTCCAGGACCTGACGCGCATGGGTTTCGAACGAGTTGCCGCGCGCCGCCAGGTCGGCGCCCATCTGTCGCAACCAGATATTCACGTTGCGTTGGGTGGTGCCCCACAGCAGCGGCGTGAATAACACCAGCAGTTTATCGTCGTTGTAGGGGATTAACGGTTGCGTCCACAACTCGTTCTTACCGGTATCCGATTTGTCGGTGTGATCGAAGGTCAGGAAATCAATCAGTGCCCGGCTACGTGCCAGGTCCACTCCCAGGGATTCGGATACCGCGTTGAGCAACGCGGTTCTATCGACCATCGGTGCAGCCACATGCACCAGCAACGAGTCGCCCAACGGTGTTTCAGGTGGCGCCTTGGGGGTATCCAGCAGGCATCTTGCCAGGCTGCACAGGACGGCCCAGCACCTGACCACGTCATGGAGGGTTGCCCCGTCCAATTTGGGCGCCTGGAAGGCGGAATATCCGTTGTAGTACGGTTCCAGGGCTTCATGGATGATCAGGTAGGTGGCCAGGGCTGAGCGCTGGACCTCTGCGTCATCGGCGAGGTGGTAGTGAGTGACGCCCTCACGGTGGGTGATCGCACAGACAGGTCGCACAATCCCCAGTTCGGTGTGGGAATTTTGCGTGTAGTGCCTGCTGAAGTGCATGATCCGCGCGGTTGTCTTCGAATGAACGAGAATATTGCGCCGAAATTGACTGATGACCTTCCAGGCGGCGAAGTGCTGATTGCCTGGCGTGAGCAAGATCCTGGCACCGTGCTCGAATCTGTAGTCGTTCCACAGGCAGTCCTCCCAGTGCTCTTCAAGCACACCGTAAAAGGCACCCAGTTGATAGTCGTGGGCGACACGCTTGAGGTCGAAATGCGTGGTGCTGATATCCGGTTCTGATGCATCGCCTTTTTCCGCCAGCACCATCTGGATGGGCATTTGCAGCCCGTCGATATCGGCCTGGGCAACCTCATCGATCGAGTGCTCTGTACCCTGGTTGTCGGAAAACTTGGGCACCAGTTGCTGGCGCGTGATCTCGGCCGGATCGAGGTCACCGATGTTTTCGCGAATCTCCTTCGCGGCCTGCTCATACATCATGGCGTTCAGGTTGGCATGGGTGATGAACGCCAACAGTTTGTTCTTCTTGGGGATCTGCCGGTCAGCGGCAAAACTCAGCTGTTTGCGCAATTCACCAAACGCGCGGTAAAACCACAGGCCGGCTTGATGCAGGCTCTTGTCCTGTGCGTCAGCGGTGTCGGGATCCAGCGCTGCGTTCCACCGGTCAGGGTGGAAGCTGTGTTGGTTGGGACGTGAAATTTTCTGGTGTTGTACGCGTTTCAAGAAAGACATGTTCAGCGACCACTCCGTTGCGATCACTGAACTCTACCAGACGAATACCTGCGCCTCGGGTCAGCTCAGCAAGCCGGTACTGACCGCCACAATCAAGAACACCCCGAGCAGCGCGCGGTAGATCACAAAGGGCCAGGTGGAGAAGCGCTCCAGGAACTTCATCAGGCCCCAGATCGCAAAGAACGCCGACACGCTGGCCACCACCAGCCCAAACAGCAAATGCGGCCAGGCGTGGGCGGGCATGTCGGCGTGCAGCAGCACCCACAGCTCCTTCAGGCCGGCGAGGGCGATGGCCGGCAGGCCCAGCAGGAAGGAAAAGCGCGCGGCTTCTTCGTGTTTGAAGTTAAGGAACAGGGCCGCGGTGAGGGTCGAGCCGGAACGCGATACGCCTGGAATCAACGCGCCGATCTGGGCGACACCGACGATCAACGCATCCCGCAGGCGCATCTGGCTGACGTCCCGTGTATGCCGGGCACGCAGCTCGGCCGCCGCCAGCAACACCGCCATCACCACGCAGGAAATGCCGATCACCATCAGTCCGCGCAACGGCGAGTTGCAGGCATTCAAGGTCGAGGACAGCGCCAGGCCGGCAATGCCGATGGGGATCGTCGCCAGCACAATCGCCACAGCCAGCTTGAACCAGCGGTCGTTGTAGTCACCCCGGCGTACCGCGCCGATGCTGCCGGTGGTCACTTGGTGCACATCGCGCCAGAAGTAACTGACCACCGCAGCCAGCGCCGCCAACTGCATCGCCGCCGAAAACGCCGAGCCCGGGTCTTGCCAGCCGAGCAGGGCGGGTATCACGCGCATGTGGGCGGTGGACGACACCGGTAACAACTCGGTAATGCCCTGGATCACGCCCAGGATAAAGATTTGCAGGTAATCCAGAGAGGCGAAGCCCACATCCAGGCCGGCGGAACAGACGTTGGTCAAAATAGGTGTCCTTGAGGATAACGGGCGAGTCGGCGAAGTTTATTCCAAATGTTTCAAGAATTCGGCCAATGCAATCGCTATTTGCAATCGGTTCAGCAAGTAGAAAGGTGGAGACCTCTATTGGACTGGGGCGGGGTTTTGTGAACAATGGCGCCCTGTTTTTTTTCACCGAGAGCCCCATGCCTGAAACCACCGTTGAATTGATCCAGACCGGCCCCGAAGCATCCGAGTTGATCCGCAATCTTTACCAGTACTACGCCTACGAGTCGTCGGACTGGGAGCAGGAAGATGTCGAGGCGGACGGTCGTTTCTACATCCATGACGAACACCTGAACCGCTATTGGCAAGACCCGCAATGGAGCGCCAACCTGTTGCTGGTCGACGGTTATATCGCCGGCTTCCTGCTGATCGAGGGCAGCGAAGTGCCGGGCATCCATGCCTTGGAACTGGCCGACCTGTTTATTCTCAAGCGCTATCGTCGCAAGGGCATCGGCAGCGCGATCGCCACCCAGGTGCTGTGCAGCGGCGAGGCCGATTGGCTGGTGCGTTTCTATGACCAGGATGAAGTGTCCCAGGCATTCTGGCGTACGGTGCTGGATAACCTGCCACGCCCGGTGCAGGCCATCGAGCTGGACGATGACCCGCAGTTGACCAGTTACCTGATTACCCGGGCGGCGTTGCATTGAACACAATGTTGAACTTAAACGCGGCGGCCTGTTCCTAATCTCGCTGGCCGTTCTGGCCCTTAATTTCACAAGGATGCGAAATGCACACAGTGTCTTTTTCCAAATACCTCGTTGGCGCTGCGCTGCTGCTGAGCTTGGGCGGTTGCGTAACCATGTCGGGTGACTACGATGTCACGGCCGTCGACGCCTCGGGCGCTCCGATCAACATGGTGATGACCAGCCACGGCAGCGCTATCTATTCCTCGCGCAATATGTTCTGCCAGAACTTTCCGAAAGCCACGGTGACCATCCGTGACCTCAAAACCGGGGAAGAACTCAAGAGCGAAAGCCCTTACCACTGCCGCTAGGCACGCGTATTGAACAGCGCCTGTTGCATCGCCTGGGGCGGTTGCCCGAAAGCACGTAGAAACGCCTGGCGCATGCGCTCGCGATCACCGAAGCCGGTTTCGCGCGCCACCACTTCCACGGGGTGACGGCTGGTTTCCATCATCGCCCGCGCGGCTTCCACACGCAGGGCTTCGATGGCTTTGGCCGGCGTCTGCCCGGTTTCTTCGCGAAATACCCGGCTGAACTGGCGCGGGCTCAGACGGGCGACGTCGGCCAAGGCGTCCACGGACAGATCGTGGGTGAGGTTCTCACGCGCGTAGGCCAGGGCCAGTTGCACGCGGTCGGACTTGGGGTCCAGTTCCAGCAAGGCGGACAACTGCGATTGTTCACTGCCGCGACGCTGGGCAATCACCAGCTTGCGCGCGATGCGCCGGGCGAGGTCGCTGCCCAGGTCGTTTTCCACCATCGCCAACGCCAGGTCGACCCCGGCGCTCATGCCGGCACCGGTCCAGATCTGGCCGTCGACGATGAACAGCTTGTCGTCTTCCAACTGGATAGCCGGGTAGCGCTTGCGAAAAGCCGGCGCATGAATCCAGTGCGTGGTGGCGCGCTTGCCTTCCAGCAACCCAGCCTCGGCCAACACGAAAATGCCCGTGCACAGCGAGGCAATCCGCCGCGATTGCACCGACGCAGCCTTGACCAGCGCCAGCAGGTTCGCTTCCGGCAGGCGAAATTCCAGGTAACCGCTGACGATCAGGGTGTCATAGCCTTCGGGCCGAATCGGCGTGGTATTGACCGAGAACCCCTGGGACGTCATCACCGCGCCGCCGCTTTCCGACACCAGGTGAAACTCATAGGCCGGCTCACCACGCAGCAGGTTCGCGCACTCGAACACCGAGCCCAGGCTGAGGCTCAAGGATTGGAAGTTCGGGTAAACCATCAGCGCAACGCTGTGCATCGCATGTCTCCTGGGGCGTGGGAGAAGGGATTGTCGGTGGCTGCCGGGAAAACGGCAACCGCCTTTGCAGCGTGTCCGGAATCCTTGCGGATATGACATTGTGAGCCTAAGGCTCGGCTCCTAACATTCACTCCACGCACTAGACGACTGGTCTAATCGGGCGGAGTGAAGCATGAACAGCGAAACCAAAAGTGCACGGCAGACCATTCTGGAGACGGCGCAATCGATTGTGGGCCGCAAAGGGTTTTCCGCCGTGGGGTTGAACGAAATACTGCAAGCCGCCGATGTGCCCAAAGGTTCGTTTTATCACTACTTCGATTCCAAGGATGCATTTGGTGTCGTCTTGCTTGACACCTACTTTGATCACTACGTGCAGGGAATGGCGCAACTCTTCGCCCAGCCGGGGTTATCCCAGCAGGCCAAGTTGATGCGCTATTGGCAAGCCTGGATCGACAACCAGACCGGCTGCACCGATGCAGGCAAATGCCTTGCCGTCAAACTCGGTGCGGAGGTGTCAGACCTTTCAGAGCCCATGCGATTGGCGCTGCATCGTGGCACCTCGCGCACTATCCAAATGCTCGCCGAGGCCATGCAGCGCGGCGTTGAAGACGGCTCCCTGGTGCTTGAACACAGCCCAAAGGACCTCGCCCATCAGCTGTATGCGTTATGGCTGGGCACCAGCGTCATGAACAAGATCACCCGTACGTCTGCGCCTTTTGATCAGGCGCTGTGGCTGACCCGACAGATGTTGGGTTGCCCTGAACACACTGACATTCACATCGATCGAGGCACTGGAACATGAAAGTATTAATGGTACTGACCTCTCACGACCAACTGGGCGACACCGGCCGCAAGACCGGCTTCTGGCTCGAAGAATTTGCCGCGCCGTACTACGCGTTCAAGGACGCCGGGGTCGAGGTGGTCCTGGCATCCCCGGCCGGCGGCCAGCCGCCCCTGGACCCGGTCAGTGACGCACCCGATGCACAAACCGAACAAACCCGCCGCTTTGCCGCCGACCCGGCTGCGCAGCAGGCCCTGGCCAACACGGTCAAATTGGACACGGTCAACGCTGACGACTTCGACACCGTGTTCTACCCAGGTGGCCACGGCCCGCTGTGGGACCTGGCGGAGTCGCCGGTTTCCATCGCCCTGATCGAGTCCTTCGAGCGGGCCGGCAAACCTATCGGCTTTGTCTGCCACGCGCCGGGTGCCTTGCGTCACGTCAAGGCGGTCAATGGCGAGCCGCTGGTCAAGGGCCGTCGCGTCACCGGCTTCTCCAATTCGGAAGAGAAGGCGGTGGGCTTGACCGATGTGGTGCCGTTCCTGATTGAAGATGATTTCAAGGCCCTGGGCGGCAAGTATGAAAAGGGCGCGGATTGGCAGTCCTTTGTCCTCGAAGATGGTTTGCTGGTCACCGGGCAGAACCCTGCCAGCTCCAGCGATGTGGCCAAGGCCCTGCTGAAACTCACCGCTTAAACCCCTGACACGCTGGATGGCTTGGCGACTCCCTGGAGTCGCCAATGCCTTCGCTTGTCCTCAATTTGGAAGTTCTCGAATGACCCACTCTGTTTTAAGTACCCCGATTTCACTGGGGCATCACACCCTGAACAACCGTGTGGTGCTGCCGCCCCTGACTCGCCAGCGCAGCGCGCAACCCGGCGATATCGCCACCGACCTGATGGCCGAGTATTACCGCCAGCGCGCGACGGCCGGCTTTATGGTCAGCGAAGGCACGCAGATTGAACCGCGTGGCCAGGGGTACGCCTGGACGCCGGGTATCTACACCCCCGCGCAGATTGACGGCTGGCGCAAAGTCACCGACGCCGTGCATACCGAGGGCGGGGTCATCTTCGCCCAGTTGTGGCACGTGGGCCGTGTGTCCCATAACGCCTTGCAGCCCGACGGCGCCGCACCGGTTGCGCCGTCCGCACTGGCAGCCGAGCAAGCCAAAGCCTTTATCGCAACCGGGCCGGGTGTGGGCGAGCTGATGCAACCGCCGGTGCCCCGTGCGTTGACCACCCAAGAGGTCAAGGCACTGGTCCAGCACTACGCCCAGGCGGCGCGCAATGCACTGGACGCAGGGTTTGACGGGGTCGAGATTCATTCGGCCAACGGTTACCTGGTCAACCAGTTCATCTCGGCCCACGCCAACCAGCGTGACGACGAATACGGCGGCTCACTGGATAATCGCCTGCGCTTTTTGCGTGAGATCGTCGAGGCGGTGTGCAAGGTGGTGGGGCCGGAACGGTTGGGCGTGCGTTTTTCGCCGCTGTTCAGCGGTACCGATGAGGACCGTGTGTATATCGGCCTGGTGGAAGAAGACCCGCATCACACCTACATCGAAGCGATCAAGGTGCTGCAAGCCTCGGGCATCGCCTATGTCTCCATCGCCGAAGCCGACTGGGACAACGCCCCCGTGTTGCCCGACACCTTCCGTGAAGCCGTGCGCAGCACCTTCAGCGGCCGCATTATCTATGCCGGTCGTTACACCGCTGAACGCGGCGCGAAACTGGTGGAAGCCGGGCTGGCGGATTTGATTGCCTTCGGACGGCCGTTCATTGCCAACCCGGATCTGCCGCAGCGGCTATTCAACGGCTGGCCGTTGAATCCGCTGCGGGAAGAGGGGATGTATGGTGGGGGGGAGGTGGGTTACATCGACTACCCCGTCTATTCCGAATAGTCACGCAATCAATGTGGGGGGCTTGTTTCCGTGGCGGCCCGAAGGCCGCCACGGAACCAAGCTCCCTCACCCCCAAGAGATTTTTCAGCCTGAAAGTTGTGCAGACACCCATGCTCGGATAGCGGTATGACAGTCACAGCATCATTGACTGACCTACTGCAATCGGGGGCAAGCCCCCTCCCACATTTAATAGGTGTTGCCTGCCGGTTACTCCACCCGCAACACAATCTTGCCGATATGGTCCCCACCTTCCATCCGTGCATGGGCCTGGGCGGCGTCGGTGTATTCGTACACCTTGTCGATGATCGGCAGGCACCGCCCGGCCTCCAGCACCGGCCACACATATTCGCGCAGTTGCTGGGCGATCGCGGCTTTCTCATCCTTGGTGCGCGCGCGCAACAGCGAGCCGGTGATCACCGCGCGCTTGCCGAGGATGCTCAGCAGGTCGACATCATTGGCCTTGGCGCCGCCGAGGAAGCCCAGCATCACCAGGTGACCGTCCATGGCCAGGGCCTTGAGATTGTTGTTGAGGTACGAGCCGCCCATGATGTCGAGGATCACGTCCACGCCCTGGCCGTCGGTCTGTTGCGCGATGACCTCGGCAAAATCCTGCTCGCGATAATTGATCGGCTCGCCGCCAAGCTGGGCAATGGCCGCGCATTTGTCGGCGCTGCCGGCGGTGGCGAAGGCCTGAATACCGAACTCGCGGCAGAGCATCAAGGCGGTGGTGCCGATGCCGCTGGTGCCACCGTGGATCAACACGCGCTGGCCGGTGTGCGCGCCGCCAAGGCCGAACAGGTTGGCCCACACGGTGAAGAAGGTTTCCGGTATGGCAGCGGCTTGAATCCAGTCCATGCCGGCGGGGATCGGCAGCGCCTGGCTGGCGGGCACCGTGCAGAACTGCGCATAGCCGCCGCCGTTGGTCAGGGCGCAGACCTTATCGCCCAGGGCGTATTCGGTCACGCCGTCGCCCAGCGCGGCGACTTCCCCTGCCACTTCCAGGCCAGGCAGCGGGTTCATGCCAGGTTTCATCGGGTACTTGCCGGCGCGTTGCAGGGCGTCGGGGCGGTTGACCCCGGCCGCATGCACGCGAATCAGGATCTCGCCGGGGCCCGCCACCGGTACATCTGCGCGGCGCGGCTGCAGCACCTCGGGGCCACCGGGGGTGGTGATTTCGATCAGGGTCATTTCTTTCGGGAGCGTCATTTCAGATTACCTGCAGCGATGAGCGTATGGGGTGGGACCGCGGCGGACGGTCGGCGGTTCAGCAGGCGCATGCCCAGTTCGAGTGCCAGGGCAACCACTATCGCCCCGGCGGCGATCATGAACAACCACCCATGCTGGCCACCGCTGAAGTTGAACAGGGCGGAATAGGCAAACCCCGAGAGCGCCTGGAAAGTGGCAAAGGAGACCGTGGCACGGCTCCACGCGACCTGCTGCTGATGATGGCTGGGGATCAGTTCATGCACCCGTGCCAGCGCCAACGGCACAATGCCCGGCGGGAAAGAACCGAGGAGCACCGCGAGTACCGCCAGGGCCGTCAACGAGCCGGCAAACGGCAACGACCCGACCGCTATCGCCTGCACCACCAGCACCACGCGAATGCTCAAGCGCGCGCCCAGTTTGTCTGCGAGGAACCCGTAAGTGACCGGCCCCACAATCGAACCCAGGCCGTACATCACCCAGATCATCGCGCCGATATGCGCCCCGGCCCCCAGGCCACGGGCCACGTAATCCACCAGGAACACCATCGCCGGTACCAGCCCTGCGGCCATAAAGGCGTACTGGGCGAACAGCAGGTACACCCCGGATGGCGTCGCGACGGCCGGGCCGGAGGGCCGCGCATCTTCATGCAGCGTGCCCGAAGGCCAGGCGAACCAGCTGGCGGCGGTCAGCACCACGGCCAACAGGCCCAGGCCGAACCAGGTCTGCTGCAAGCCCAGGCTCAGCAGCGGGGGGACTATCGTGCCGGAGCCGGCGATGCCCAGGCCAATGCCGAGGAAGATCGCCCCACTGGCCAGGCCCCGACGTGCGGCCGGTACATGGGGCAACACGGTCGCGGCCACCAGCACCATGATCGCGCCACCGGCAATCCCCGACAGCAGGCGCCAGGCGAAGAACCACACTACCGACAGCGGGAAGCCACAGGCAAAGAACGCGAGGGTCACCGCCAGCATCATGAGGCGCAGCGCGGTCCTGTTCGAGGTGCGCTGGGCGATAGGCCGGCCGATCAGCGCGCCGATCAGGTAACCCACCAGGTTGGCGGCGCCGAGGTACACCACATCATTAGCGCTGAACCAGTGGGCCTGGATCAGCGATGGAATCAACGGCGTGTAGGCGAAGCGCGCCAGGCCGATGCTGACCAGGCTGGCACACAGGCCGGCGAAAATCGGCAGCCACAAGGCCGTGCGAGAGGGGGGATGAGTGTCGGGCATGACGGTGGTCCTGGGTATTTTCTCTGGCGCCCAGCATATCCAGGTTTTTCGATGCAATAATGCAGCGATTGCACGTCATAGTGATGCAGATATGCAGCACAAGGGGGCAGCATGAATTGGGATGACGCACGGGTGTTCCTGGCGGTGTGCCGCGAGTCGACATTACGCGGTGCCGCGCGGGTGCTTGGGGTCGACCAGGCCACGGTCGGGCGGCGGGTCAACGCCCTGGAAAAGGCCTTGGGCGCGACGTTGTTCCTGCGCACCTCCGAGGGCTATGCATTGACCGCCGTTGGCGAGGCCGCCTTGCTCTCGGTGGAAAAAATGGAACGCTCGGCCCTGGATCTCCAGCGCCAGATCCAAGGCCTGGACGACCGCCTGACCGGCACGGTGCGGGTCAGCAGCACCGACTCCCTGGCCATCGACTTCCTGATCCCGGCGATCGCCCGGCTGCACCATCAACACCCCGACGTGCGTGTGCAACTGGACGCTTCCACCCAGTTCCTCAGCCTGGCCAAGCGTGAAACCGACATTGCTGTGCGCAACATCCGCCCGGACAGCCCCGACCTGATCGCCCGGCGTATCGCGCGTTGGCCGGTGGGCCTGTTCGCCTCACAGGCGTATGTCGACCGCCACGGTGTGCCGGAGCCGGGCAGTCTGTTCGAAGGCCATGACCTGGTGGTCTACCAGCCGTACCTGCAAACCCAGAAGGACATGAGCCTGGTGTCCGAACCCTTGGGCCGTGGGCGCATTGTGGCCGCGTTGAGTTCCAGCCTGCTGGTACGCCGCTCGATTGCCGCCGGCATCGGTATCGGTGAAATCCCGGTGCCGACCGGCCAGATGGACGGCCTGGTGCGTGTGTGGCCGGAGCGTACGCGGCCCTTGCCGTATGACGTGTGGCTGGTGACCCATGCCGACTTGCGCCACACCGCGCGGGTACGGGCGGTGATCGACGAGATCGTCGCCGGGTTTTCCGGCACCGGGGAGTAAGGTCAGCACACGGTTGCAAGCGTGCGTAGCGCTCTGCGGACACAATCGACGTCGATAACGTGTCAACCCACCGGAGCGCATATGAACGAATCAAGACACCAGGACATCGGGCTGTTATTTCTGCGGGTCAGCGGGGCGCTGTTCCTGCTGTGGGTGCATGGCCTGCCCAAATTGCTCAACTACAGCGAGCAGTTGAAGCTGATCGAAGACCCGTTTCATCTCGGCGCCCATGTCACCCTGCTGCTGGCGATATTCGCCGAAGTGCTGTGCCCGCTGCTGATCATCGCCGGGGTGCTGGTGCGCCTGGCGTGCCTGCCGATCCTGGCGGTGCTGTTGATTGCGATGGTGGTGGTGCATCCGGAGTGGACGCTGCTGGAAGGGCAATTCGGCTGGCTGCTGTTGATCATTTTCACCAGCATCCTGATTGCCGGGCCAGGTCGCCTGGCGCTGGAAAAAAAGGCCGGTTAAACCCTGCCCTTGTAGGAGCGAGCTTGCTCGCGAAGAACCCAAGAGCGACGCGTTAAATCTGATTGACTGCGTCATCGTTGACGATCTTCGCGAGCAAGCTTGCTCCTACAGGGCACTAGCGTTCCGGCCAAAGGAGCGGGGTGTTTCAGCGATTGAGGAACGCCAGCAGGTCCTCGTTCAAGGCTTGGGTGTGGGTCACGGCAAACCCGTGCGGCGCATCCTTGTACACCTTCAACTTGGCACCCTTGATCATCTCGGCCGCCACCTTGCCGGTGGTCTCGAACGGCACGATCTGGTCGCCGTCACCGTGGATCACCAGGGTCGGTACGTCGATCTTGGCCATGTCCGGGCGGAAGTCGGTCTCGGAGAATGCACTGACGCAATCCACGGTCGACTTGAGGGACGCCAGCATGGCGATCTGCAGGGTCTGGGCCAGCGTACCTTCGGAAACGGTCTGGCCCTTGTTGATGCCGAAGAACGGCGTGTTGAAGTCCGCGATGAACTGCGCACGGTCTTTGAGCAACCCGGCCTTGATACCGTCGAACACTTCGCTCGGCACGCCTTGTGGGTAATCCGCCTGCTGGCCGAAGATCGGCGTCACGGCGCCCAACAGCACCAGGCCGGCCACCCGTGCACTGCCGTGGCGGGCGATGTAGCGGGCCACGTCACCGCCGCCCATGGAGAAGCCCACCAGGGTCACGTCCTTGAGGTCCAGGTGTTCGATCAACTGCGCGATGTCGTCAGCGAAGGTGTTGTAGTCGTTACCGGTCCACGGCTGGTCAGAGCGCCCGAAGCCACGGCGGTCAAATGCGATAGTGCGAAAACCACGGCTGCTCAGGTATTCCATCTGGTATTCCCACATGTCGGCATCCAGCGGCCAGCCGTGGCTGAACAGCACCGGTTTACCGCTGCCCCAGTCCTTGAAATAGATCTGGGTACCGTCTTTGGCTACGAATGTGCTCATGGAAAAACTCCTTGGTTGAGGGACTGGACATCAGCCTCACTATTGCCCGAAACCGGGCCAGGGGCTTGTACGGGTGTGCTTGCCTGGGGTCACCAACTGAACTTGAGCTCGACCCCCAGGTAATTGCTGTCATCGCCGCCGGCGTCGCGCAACGTGCGGCCGACCGCGTAATGCACCGCTTCAACCGCACCGGTGAGGTTCGGCGTAAACACGTAGTCGGTGCGCAATTGACCGTAGGCACCGGTCCAGCGTCCACCCTGGCCTGCGGTGCCGGCGACTGGCAGGTTCGGTTGCGTGTACACCGCATCGCTGGTGGTCTGGCGCCATAGCAGGCCGACGGCGGTCTGCACGCTGAGCTTGTCGATGGGCTTGACGGTGATCGACGGTTTGACGTGAATCAGGTTGCTGTAGCCCGTATAGCCGGCCAGGGAAAAATAGTAGCCGTTGGGGAACAGCGGGTTGAATGTGCCGACTGTACCGTCACCGGTCTTACGGTCGCCCGAGGCGATGTCCAGTTGCAGGCCGATGCGCGGTTTCCACGTCACGCTGTCGAAGGTGTATCCCGTGCGGCTGCCGCCTGCCCAGGCGCGAATATCCTTGTTGCCCACCGAGCCGCTTTGCAGCATGGCTTCAATGTCCCAGTCGAACCCCTGGGCCGCGCCGCCCAGGCGTGCATCCAGCAGGTGGCGGGTTTCATCGCCGTCCGCATCCAGATAGTGCGCAGCGCTGCGCTCGTACACGCCGTAGTAGGCCGACAGCTCATTCTTGCCGCCCACCAGCCGCTCGACCCGCAGCATGTGGAAGCGCGCGTCACTGTTGGATATGTCGTCGAAGTGCCGCTCGTCCTGATACTGCACTGGCTGGCTGGCAATCCCGATAAAGCGCCAGTTGGACGTTTCCCAATCGGCCCACAATGCATCGAAGGATTGCCGCACGTTCGGGCCGTCCCGCGATGAGATGAAACGCTGCAAGTCGAAGGCAAAGTCCTGGCGCCCGACACGCGCCTTGAGCGTGCCGCTGCTGAAGGCGTTGACGTATTCGGCAAAGGCCAGGCGCAAATCGACGCGGTTCTGGTCGGCGCCGCCGACCGTGGTCTTGTCGTAGGCGCGTGCATCTTCCAGTTGGGTGAAGAGCCGCCAGTTTTCGTTCAAGTGCAGGTCGGCGTGCACCTGGAAGCGCTGGATCAGGTAGCTGTCACGCTTGACGCCCTTCACCCCAAAACCATTGGCATCGTTCATCTCGAAGCGCTCGCGCAACGTCGCCCCCAATGACAAATAGGTGAACGGGTTGGCGCTGGACAGCGGGATGTACTTCAAGCTGTCCAGCGGTTGGGTGCGCAGCGCCGGGTCTTGGAGCACCGACCAGTCTTCCTGCCAGCGGTTGGTCTTGATGGCCGGTCGTGTCGGTTGATCGTCGGCGTGGGCGCTGCCGATCAGCAGCGGCCACAGCACGGCCAGGCCCCAGCCTGTGCGGCCAATCATTTTGCAGCGAGGAGCTGGTGAATTTCCGCGACGTAGCCGCCGGGGAATTCAACCACGGCGCTGCGGCGGCCCTTGCTGTCAAAGGCCGGCACCAGGACCTTGGCGCCGGAACCGGTGGCCTTGCCCAGGGTAGCCGTCAGGTCAGGCACTTGATAACCGGTGGTCTCATGGCCGAAGGGGTAGGGCAGTTGGCCGTTGGTGACCAGCACCGCCATGCGTCCGAACGGTGACTCGATATCGACGCGGCGGTACGTGCCAGTGGCCTGGCCCACATCGGCGCCGGGCGCATGCTTGTCATCGGCCAGCACCTTGCCGTGGGAGAAGCCCAGGAACGATTTGATAAAGGCATCGGCGCGCTCGGTGGACAGGTACACGCGGTTTTCCGGCACGGTCTGGAACGCTGCGTAGGCCGGGGTCTTGGTGTGCCAGTAGAGCTGCATGTTCACGCCCCCCGGCCATTGCACCACGGCGTCACGCCCGATCGGGTCCGGGAAGTCGCTGACGATAACGGCAGCGCCGTTTTCCCGCGCGGCTTTGAGTGCAACGTCCATGTCCTTGACCAGGTAGCCGTTGCGTTCCTGGCCAAAAGGGTGCGGGATAGGCGTGGTGAAACCGAACAGCGACACCGTGCCCGCCGGCGTCTGCAGCAGTTGCGAGGTGGTACTGCTCGGCACCGGCAGCACGTTCACCACTACCTGGGGCGTGCTTTTGCCGCCGAAGGTGGCGAGGAAACTCTGGGTGAAACGGTCCACATCCGCCGGGGCCACATAGACGTGGCTGGTGTCGTATTGTGGCGCCACGGCCACGCTCGGGGTTGCCGCGAAGGCATTGCCCATCATTGCGCCCGCCAGCAGCGTCAATGCCACAGATACCTTGATTGCTTTGCTACGCATGCCCATTCTCCAGCACTTCTACGCGATTGAAAGCCGTGAGGTTAGGCGCAGGGACGCGATGGAAATTGTACAGACGTGCTCGGTTGAACGGTTCAGCGTCTATGCTGGTCCACTGACCTCTACCGTCAGATCACACAGGTGAACGAAATGGCCAAGACATACAGCTACGCCGCCCAGAACGCCAAGGATGCCCTCAAGCCCTTTACTTTCGAGCGCCGCGCGCCGGGGGCGGATGACGTACAGATCGACATTCTCTACTGCGGCGTGTGCCACTCCGACCTGCACACCGTGCGCAACGAGTGGAACAACACCCTTTACCCTTCGGTGCCCGGCCATGAAATCGTCGGCCGCGTGACGGCGGTGGGTGGCAATGTGAGCAAGTTCAAGGTCGGTGACCTCGCCGGTGTCGGCTGCATGGTCGACAGCTGCCAGCGCTGCGCCTCTTGCGCCGAGGGCGAGGAGCAATATTGCGAGAACGGTTTTACCGGCACCTACAACGGCCCGGTGTTTGGCGGGGAGAACACCTTCGGGGGCTACTCGGACACTATCGTGGTCAAGGAGAAGTTCGTGCTGCGTATCTCCCACGATGACACTAACCTGGCGGCCGTGGCGCCGCTGCTGTGTGCCGGCATCACCACCTATTCGCCGCTGCATCACTGGAAGGTCGGTCCCGGCAAGAAAGTCGGCGTGGTCGGCCTCGGGGGCCTGGGGCATATGGCGGTGAAGATTGCCCACGCCATGGGCGCCAATGTCACCTTGTTCACCACCTCGCCGAACAAGCGCGAAGACGGCCTGCGCCTCGGTGCCGATCAGGTGGTGGTGTCGAAGAACCCGGACGAAATGGCCAAGGTCGCCAACAGCCTGGACTTCATCCTCAACACCGTCGCCGCGCCGCACAATCTCGACGCCTTCCTCAACCTGCTCAAGCGCGACGGCACCATGACCCTGGTCGGCGCCCCCGACAGCCCGCACCCGTCGCCTACGGTGTTCAACCTGATCTTCAAGCGCCGCAGCCTGGCCGGTTCGTTGATCGGCGGCATCCAGGAAACCCAGGACATGCTGGATTTCTGCGCCAGGCACGGGATTGTCTCGGACATCGAAATGATCGATATCCAGGGCATCAACGAGGCGTATGAGCGCATGCTCAAGGGCGATGTGAAGTATCGGTTCGTGATCGATATGGACAGCTTGAAAAAGGAAAGCCACGCGGCCTGAAACCCCGATCTCCAAACCACTGTAGAGCCTTTGTGGGAGGGGGCTTGCCCCCGATGAGCATGGGTATCTACACAATTTCCAGTGGTCTGTGGCGAGGGAGCTTGTTTCCGTGGCGGCCTTCGGGCCGACCATGTGGTTGGATTTGACCGAGTACATATCCGTTGCTGCGGTAACGGCTGCCTATGGTTCCGCTCTTACAGCGGGTCACTTTTGGAAGAGCGCCAAAAGTAACCAAAAACGCTTCGCCCCAACACTCGGCACCTCGCCTAGGCTCGGTGTGCCCGAACGCAGGCTTTGGAGCGTGGGCCGCCGCGATGGGCCATCCTTGGCCCAGCGCGGCTAACCCGGCGTCCTGCCGGGTTACCCACGCTCCAAAGCCTGCGTTCGGCCAGCGTGTTTGACGGGGCGATCCCAGATCAAAAACAAAAGCGAGGCGGCCTTAAAGCCGACCTGATCATTGAAGCGTACGCGGTGTGGCTTCTATTTCCTTAAACGCTGACGAAGTCAGCAATCTTTTGATCTGCTCTGGCTCTGGCTCTGGCTTTTGATCTTGATCTCAGGCGCCCCGTTAACCACGCTGGCCGAACGAAGGCTTGAATCCGTGGGTAACCCGGCAGGACGCCGGGTTAGCCGTCCTGGGCCAGGGATGGCCCATGACGGCGGCCCACGGATTCAAGCCTGGGTTCGGGCACACCGAGCCTAAGCGAGGTGCCGAGTGGTGGGGCAAGAGCCCTTTTGGTTACTTTTGGGGCTCTTTTCCAAAAGTGACCCGCTGTAAGAGCGGAACCCTAAGTGGCCGTTACCGCAGCAACGGATATGTACTCGCTAAAACTCCAAAAAAGCGGTCGGCCCGAAGGCCGCCACGGGACCAAGCTCCCTCGCCACAGACCGCTGAAAAAAGTTGTGTAGATACTTATGCCCCGATGAGGGAGTGTCAGTCACTTATTTGTTAACTGACCCACCACCATCGGGGGCAAGTCGAGTCGTCGCACCCACCAGCATCGGCCAGCGATGAAAAATCTATTGAATGCTTGATGGATTGTGCCCAGAGCCCTCAAGGCCGCTGCGGTTTCACCGAGGTCCCGAAGGTATTGCCCATGCGCACACTGGTCGCCGCAGGGGTAGACAGCCCCACCTGGTTCGGTGGCCGCTTCTGTACCGGGATATTCTGCGCTTCGCGATTTTTTTGTGCGGCCTTGGCCGCGTTCGGTGCATTCCCCATCTGCTGGCCAAGGCAGCCGTAGTTGGGCGCCTTATATCCATCCACCGTGACTTCCGTGCAGCCATTGGCCGCGGTTTCAGCGTGGGCGAGGGGCATTGCGATACACAGCAACAGGCTGGCGAGGGTTGGAAACAGCTTCATCGGAGCCTCCTGATGGGCCCGAGAGAATGGGCCGGCATGGCGTGAAAGTGTAGTGCAGCGGGCCTCTCGTCACCGTGATGTTTTTTTTGCTATCACCGTAACATCAGGTTCATAAACTGGCCTCAGGATGACGGTTTTCAAGGACACGTCGGCCGTGCAGCGATGCAACGCGGGGGGTGAACAGGGGACTTGGCGGCGCGCCGTATGCGCCCTGGTCTTGCTGTTGCTGCTGACGGGCACGCCGCCCGCCAAGGCAGAGCCCCCGTTGCTGAGCCTGGACCTGCCGGCACAAGACCTGGAACACGCACTGCAAGCGTACAGCCGTGCCACCGGCATGGCGGTGCTGGTCGACCGCGAACTGACGCTGGGCCGGCGCTCCATCAGTGTGCGCGGGCGCTTCACGGCACAGGAGGCTCTGGCGATGTTGCTGACAGGGAGTGGCCTGATGGCACGTTATGCACGCAGCGATGCGTTTACCCTGCAACTGCCCGAGGTCAGCCAGCCGCCTGCAACCCGTGGTACGGCGGCACGCAATGCCGCGCGCATCAACAACAGCTACGCCACGGCCTTGCAGCAGGCCATCGAGACCAGCCTGTGCCGCTCGCCGCTGACCCGGCCCGGCAGTTTTCGGGCACTGGTGCAGGTGTGGGTCAACCCGCAAGGGCTGATCGAACACAGTCGGTTGGTCAGTTCCACCGGCGATGAACAACGCGATGAAGCACTGGTACGCAGCCTGGCAACCGCGCGGGTCGAACGCCCGGCACCCAGTTCCCTGCGCCAACCGGTGACTTTACTTTTGATGCCTGACACAACAGGAACGCGCATGGAATGCACAGCAGCAAACGGAGCCTGGGGCGGATGAAAAATACCGGGCAGAGCACAATGGTCAGCTTGTTCCTGGCGTCCTACGAGGACTTCAAGGTGCGGTTGCGCAAGCGCCTGGGCTCGGAGGACCTGGCCAACGACGTGCTGCACGAAACCTACCTGCGGGTCGACCGCATGGACATGCCGCCAAACCTTCAGCAGCCCAATGCCTACCTGTACCGCATGGCCTTGAACATCGCCGCCGACCGCCGCCAGGCCGACGCGCGCCTGCTGACCGGCAGCGAGGTGGAAGAGCTGCTGCAAAGCGCCGACGAAGTCCTGGACCCGTCGCGGGTGGTGGGTGGCCAGAAAGAAATCCAATCGCTGGTCAAGGCCCTCTACGAACTGCCGGCACGCCGACGCAAGATCCTCATCGCCGCGCGCCTGGAAGAGGCGCCGCACCTGGAAATCTCCCAGCGTTTCGGCATTTCCACACGCATGGTCGAGAAAGAAATCAAGGCTGCCCTGGGCTACTGTGCTCAGCGCCTGGAAAGAAAAGTGATTCAGCGGTTCGGTCCCGGGGCCGGGAAACCGTCTTAGTAGTGAGTCCCTGATAAATCCGTGAGTATTTGCGCGCTTGAATATTTTTAGCTTCTCCACCGCCCGGGAAACACCCGCCAGCCCACTGCACGACGAAGCCCGCGACTGGCTGGTCCTGTTGACCTCGGGCCGCGCTACCGTGGCCGATGCCAAGGCCCTGAAAGCGTGGTGCGCCCAAAGCCCGGAACATGCCCAGGCGTTCGAACAGGCCAAGACGCTGTGGCAGCGTTTGGGCGCAGCGGCCGAACAGGCCGAGCGCCCGCGTCATTTTGGCCGGCGTGCCTTCCTCGGCGGCGCGATTGCAGCGTCGGCGGCGGTGGTGATGGTCAACGTTGGTGTGCCGGGCGGGTTTGCCGGGTTGACCGCCGACTACCGAACCGAGGTCGGCGAACAGCGCCAGGTGTTATTGAGCGAGGGTGTGAGCCTGGAGCTCAATACACAGACGCGCATCAGCCGGGTGGGGCAGGGGATCGAACTGCTCGAAGGCGAAGTCGAAGTCCTCGCCGACGTGGCACAGCCGCTCAAGGTCCAGGCGGGCCAGGGCTGGCTGAGCGCGGCCCAGGCGCGGTTCAACGTGCGGCATACCGATCGCAACGTCTGCGTGACCTGTATCGAGGGGTGGCTGTCGGTGGACGTCGCCGGGCGTAATGTACGCCTGGAGAGTGGCCGGCAACTGACCTACGGCGCGGCGGGCATGGGTGAAGTGACGAGCGTCGATGCCCACGCGGTAGTGGCCTGGCGTGAGCAGGTGCTGGTGTTCAACAACGCAACGTTGGCGACGGTGGTGGATGAGATCAACCGATATCGACCGGGGATGTTGGTGTTGCTGAACAAGGAACTGGGCAAGCGGCGAGTGCAGGCGCGGTTCAGCTTGCAGCAGTTGGCGGGGGTGGCGCTGTTGATTCGGGATGCTTATGGGGCCAGGTGTACGGAGTTGCCTGGGGGGGTGGTGTTGTTGAGTTAGTGTGGGTCTGTGTACATATCCATTTCTGCGGTAACGGCCACTGGCGGTTCCGCCCTTACGGCGGGTCACTTTTGGAAAAGAGCCCCAAAAGTAACCAAAAGGTCTGTGCCCCACCACTCGGCACCTCGCCTAGGCTCGGTGTGCCCGAACGAAGGCTTTGGAGCGTGGGCCGCCGTCATGGGCCATCCCTGGCCCAGGACGGCTAACCCGGCGTCCTGCCGGGTTACCCACGCTCCAAAGCCTGCGTTCGGCCAGCGTGGTTTAACGGGGCGCCGAAGATCAAAAGCCAAAGCGCGGCGGCCTTAGAGCCGACCGGAGTTGTGGCTGGTGTACTCGGTTG
>Ga0207679_10000035_pt1 | contig 144173 bp, 131 predicted proteins | sample KBSC73metaG_FD_184320 | JGI IMG/M metagenome (GOLD analysis project Ga0207679, IMG submission 184320) | Corn rhizosphere microbial communities from Kellogg Biological Station, Michigan, USA - KBS C7-3 metaG (SPAdes) (version 2) | ecosystem: Host-associated > Plants > Roots > Rhizosphere >...
AGCTCGCCGTACGCAAAAATGCCAAAGATCGCATCGTATCACCCGACGAGGTCATCGCCGCGCGGCCGGACGTCATTGTTGGGTCCTGGTGCGGTAAAAAATTCGTGCCGGGAAAAGTCACCGCCCGGCCGGGCTTTGCAGAAGTTCCCGCCGTCGCGACCGGCTGGTTGCGTGAAATCAAATCGACGCTGATTCTGCAGCCCGGGCCCGCCGCGCTCACCGATGGGCTCGATCATATGGCGCGAATCGTGAGCGAATGGGCTGAAAGGCGAGCGACGGCCAGCTAATCAGACGATAGCAATCATGTCCGCAGGCGTGGTAAGGGTTGTGCTCGACAGGCAAAGGACCGAGCCGAATGCAGCCGACTGATAAGCGCACGAATCTCTGGATGGACTTGCTGCTGGTAGCTTTTTTGATTGCCCTGAATGTGGCAGCACGGCTGCTTCCGCACGCACCGGGCTTCCTGCCGGTGGCAGCGAGCGGATTTTTCGCTGCGCGCGTGCTGAGCATTCCGGTGCTCGCTCTCCTCGTGCCTGTCCTTGGCATGATTTTGAGCGACATGGCCCTGCCGGGCGAGGATTGGCGCATTCAGGCCGTGGGCTTCGTCGCTATCGCGATCCCGGCGATCGCCGGCATGGCGACACGCCGCTGGCGCGGTGTCGTTCCTGTAGTAGCCACCATAATCCCGTGCTCCGTCCTCTTCTTCTTGCTCTCAAACGGTGCCGTCTGGGCCTTCAGCGGGATGTATCCGTTGAGCCTGAGCGGGCTGGCGCAATGCTATGTTGCGGCCCTGCCTTTCCTCGACAAGACGATATTGGGCGACCTGTTCTGGACCGGCGTTTTGTTCGGCGGCGCTTGGCTGGTTCAGCACCTGCCGGCGGTGTCGCGGCGCGCGCTCTAACTCAGGTACTCGCGAATCCACCGGCGCAGCGATTCAAAACGACCACCAAGCCCTGCGCCTTCTTCCGGCTCGGCAAGTCTTAGACCCACCGTCGTCACGGCTCCGCTTTCAACTTTGTGCGCAAGCAGCGCGATCGGCCCGAGCTCGACGATGTCGCCTGTCCTCGCGCGGCGGCGGAGTTGCTCGCCGAAATAATCCGCGAGCGTCACCTCGGTATGATCAGCGGCGACCTGCAAGCCGTAAATGTCTGCCAGGGCGCCGAGCGTAGCCGTGCCTGGCACGAAAAAGTCGCCGAGCAATCGCGGATCGGGCCGAGCGGGTGGCGGCAGCCTGACGAAGAACCGATCGAGCGCCTGCGCTTTTTCCGGCGGAGCGAGCAGATAAACATAGTCTCCCTCGCGCACCGGGTTCGCTTCCACGGGGGTCAATATTTCCTCGTTACGAATGACCAGCGTTGGCCGTGCCCAGTTCGGGATGAGCCCGCGCCGCAGGAATGGACTGTTCGCAGGCACCGGATAGCCCACAATCTCCCGGGTCAGCTGCCCAGGGAGGTCGAGCTCGACCCGGCTCGGCAAAGGGTCGGCGCGTGTAAACGACATGTCGAGCTTGCGGGCAGCGAGGGCCACCGTCCAGCCTTGAACCAGCAGCGACAACAGGACGACGACAAAGGCGACATCGAAAAACAGCGTGGCCCCTGGCAGTCCTACCAGCATCGGGATCGACGCCAGAAAGATCCCCACCGCGCCGCGCAGACCGACCCAGGAGATGAACGTCATCTCGCGTATTTGAAACTTGAACGGCGCGAGGCACAGGAACACGGCAGCCGGCCTGGCGATGAGCATAAGGACAACAGCCACCGCGATGGCGCCGTAGAAACTGTAGGCGAGCCGCGCCGGCCAGGCGAGCAGACCGAGCAGAACGAACATCACGATCTGCGCCAGCCAGGTAATGGCATCTAGAAAGACGATCACGGAATTGCGTGCGCGAGTTTGCGTGTTGCCGACGACCAATCCCGCCAGATAAACAGCGAGGAAGCCGGACGAGTGCAGAATGTTTGCGAAAGCAAAAATGACCAGCGCACTGACCGCGACGAACGGTGCGTGCAGACCTTGCGCGAGCGTGAGGCGATTGATGACGAATGCGATAACCCGGCCGCCTAAATAGCCCATGATGCAGCCAAGGATGGCATCGCGGAGGAATGTTATCAGCGCGTGTGACCAGCTCTGATTCCCGACCAGCAGAATTTCGACCAGCAGCAGAGCAAGAAAGATGGCGAATGGATCGTTCGTCCCCGATTCCACCTCGAGCACGGCACGCACGCGCGGACGCAGTCTCAGGCCGCGGGCATTGATCAGGAAAAACACGGCAGCTGCGTCGGTCGATGCCACAACGGCACCAATCAGCAAGGCTTCGATCCAGTTGATCCCAAGGACGTATTTGGCGACCGGCGCCGTCAGAATTGCGGTAATGAGCACGCCGACCGTTGCAAGGGTCACCGCCGGCGCCAGAACATTACGAAAGGTCACAAAGCGTGTGCGCAGGCCACCATCGAACAGGATGAGGGCCAGCGCGATCGAACCGACAGTATAGGCAACGCCGACATCGTCGAACTTGATGCCGCCGGGCCCATTCTCGCCGGCCAAAACGCCCACCAGAAGGAAGACCAGCAGCAGCGGTGCCCCAAAGCGCATCGCGATAAGGCTCGACAGGATGCCGGCGAGAACCAGCACGCTGCCGAGCAATATGACGAGGCTTACGCTGTCGAGCGATCCCATCGCGCGAATCTCCTTCTGCTATAGGAGGGTTTCGCGCCCGTCAGGGCAACCGCAAACATCGCCACAGGCAGCTAAATGGTCAAAACGCCACCTTGTCGCCGCCCTTGAGCGACAGGATTTCCCGCGCTTCATCGGATGACGCTATTTCAAGCCCGAGGCCCTCGAGAATCTTGCGGACTTGGGTCACCTGCTGGGCGTTGGATTCAGCCAGTTTCCCCGGGCCGATCCAGAGCGAATCCTCCATGCCGACCCGTACATTGCCACCGATGGCGGCCGCGATCGCTGCGACACGCATCTGATTTTGGCCGGCGCCGAGTACAGACCAATGATAGTTGTCGCCGAGAAGGCGATCGGCCGTGCGCTTCATCATCATGACATCTTCAGGATGCGGTCCGATGCCGCCCAGAATTCCGAACACCGACTGAACGAACAGCGGCGGTTTCACCAGGCCGCGGTCGAGAAAATGGCGCAGCGTGTACAGATGCCCAATGTCATAGCACTCGATCTCGAACCGGGTGCCGTTTCCGGCGCAGGTGGTCAAAATGTACTCGATGTCCGCGAAGGTGTTCTTGAACATGCCGCCGCGCGACCGCTCGAGATAAGGTTCCTCCCAGTCGTGTTTGAACTTGCCCTTGAACCGGGGGATCATCGGGTAAAGGCCGAAATTCATCGTGCCCATGTTGAGCGAGGCAACCTCGGGCTTGAAAGTCGCAGCCGGGCGGACGCGCTCTTCCGCGGTCATCGTCGGCGCCCCGCCGGTCGTGATGTTTACCACGACACCCGAGCGCTGCTTGATTACCTTGAGGAACGGCGCAAACGCCTCCGGTGTCTGATCCGGACGGCCATCCTGCGGGTTGCGCGCGTGCAGGTGCACAATCGCTGCGCCGGCCTCGGCGGCTCCGATGGCGGCATCCGCGATTTCCTGGGCCGTCACCGGAAGGTGGGGCGACATCGACGGGGTGTGAATCGAACCGGTAACAGCGCAGGTAATGATGACTTTACGCGACTTCGCCATGAGCTTTCCATCCAGGTGAAGGGAGTGTTTTCGATTGGCAAATGGACTTCTCTGCCGATCCTAGAGTATCAGCCGTACCGAAGTCACCCCGTTTGCCCCAAACGCCAGAGTCATGGCCGCATCGGACAAAGTGCATAGGCCGACGATGATCGTCGGCATCGTATGCGGCACGCTCGCTGCCCTGGCGTGGGCGATGGGCTTTGTCGCGGCGAAGCACGGCGTCCAGATTGGATTCTCGCCCGCCGATCTTGCGTTTCATCGCTTCTTTTGGTCCGGCCTGCTGATGCTGCCTCTGATCGTGCGCGAGGGACTGCGCGACCTTGGCGGCATCGGCTGGAGCCGCGCGTCGGTGATGACCGTCCTGTCGGGGCCGCCGCAGTCCTTGCTCGCCTATACCGGTTTTATTCTTGTGCCGCTCGGACACGGCACCACAATACAACCAGCCTGCGCGGCACTGTCGGGCCTGGTGCTTGCGTCGCTCATTCTCCACGAAAAGGCGACTCTTCAACGCATCGCCGGCGGTGCGATCATCATCGCCGGCCTGCTGATGTTCGGGGCTGAATCGCTCACGACGATCGGCAACTCCGGCGTGGGCGGCGATCTTTTGTTTGCCACGGCCGGATTGTTCTGGGCCACATTCGGCACCTTGCTACGACTTTGGAATGTCCCTGGGACGCGCGCCGTCATGGCCGTCGGCGCTGTCTCGCTGCTCGTGCTCGCGCCAATCTATCTGGTCATCTACGGCATTAGCGGCTTGGTCCGGCAAAGCCTTTTCGAAAATATTCTGCAAGCGGTCGTTCAGGGCGGGATAGCCGGATCGCTGCCCATCTATCTGTTCGCCCACGCTGTCATTGCGCTCGGCGGCGGCCGCGCAGCGACTTTTCCGGCTCTAGTGCCTGTCTTCGGTGTCGTTATCGGATTTCTTGCACTCGGAGTTGTACCAACTCTCGCGCAGTTCGGCGGCATGCTGATCGTGCTGGTGGGATTCCACTTCGCGCTTCGGCGCTGAACGCGACACGTGAACTCATCTTAGCGCAGCCCCTTGAACAGCATACGGCAGGTCTGCGCCACAAACTCTTTTGCTTTAGCGCGTGAAACGTGAAGCCTTCCGTGCAGAATCTGGATGGTGATGCCTTGCAAGGCTGATAGAAACAGCGCCGTGCGGACGCGAGCCAGTTCGGGCTCAAGCCCGACATTGACGAAAGGCCGATGAAACATAGCCATGGTCTTCGCCATTGCTGCTTCCAGACCCGGAAACGCTCCCCTCAGGTTGATGCGAGGCCCGGCCATGAGGGCAAACAAATTTGGATTGTCACGCGCAAACAGGAACAAGCCGACGCCGGCCGCCGCAAGCAATTGTTCGCCTGCCGGTTTCCCGGCCGCCTGTTGTTGAACGCGCCGCTCCATCCGCCGCCATCCTTCTTCGGCAACACGCGCCAGCAATGACAGCTTGTCGGGGAAGTGCCGGTAAATGGCGCGATGATTCACTCCGGCATCGTGCGCAAGCTCACGTAAAGTGAGTGCGTCAGCGCCATCGGATTCGAGCCTCACAATCGCAGCCTGAATCAACGCCTCGGCCAGATGTCCATGGCGAAAAGTCTTGCGCGTTTTTGTCCATCGGGCCGGCAATTTATGCCCCCTTTTACGTCCTCAGGCCCTTGCATAGCTGCCATCCCTTGACGGCCCGAGGCAGGTTGCCATAAGTCTCCACTGGAGACAATTATAGCGGGTATCAGTTATGTCAAAGTCTTCACAGGATCATCCAAGGGTCATCGTTTTCCCGCCCATTATTCTCGTAACGACAATTGCCCTCGGGTCCGTTCTGCAATGGTTATCGCCGATCGGGCTTCTCGCAACAGCAACCCAGACATGGCGAATTCCCGCAGGAGTGGTGGCGATCCTGGCTGGTGTTCTGCTCGCTGCAACAGGCAGACGCACGCTGGTGCGGCTCGGCACCAATGTGAGTCCGTTCCAGCCGACAACTGCGCTTGCGACAGATGGCGTCTTCGGTTGGACGCGCAATCCGCTGTATAGCGGCGGAATGCTTGTCATTTTCGGGATCGCACTGGTGTTTGTGCTCGATTGGCTGCTGTTGCTCATCGTTCCGAGCTTGCTGGTTCTGCACTTCGGCGTCGTAAAGCGCGAAGAAGAATATCTCGAACAGAAATTCGGCGACCGATATCGGATCTACAGATGCAACGTTGCTCGATATGGCCTCGGGATCTAACCAGTGGCGCCCCGGTTCATTGCGAAGCAGCTTTCGCGGCCAACCGGTGTCATTGGCATCATCATCAGACATCTGATGAACAGGCATAACGCGCGAATGAATGCGTTTGCGGTCGGGCAGCTCCAGCTTGCGCCTTCCGATCGTGTTCTTGAAATCGGCTTCGGCGGCGGTAGTACGTTGGCCGCCTTGCTGAATACGGCTGCGTTTGTTGCAGGAGTCGACCGGTCGCGCGATGTCATCAGCTGGGCGAAGCGCCATTTCGCCAAGGCAATAGAGTCCGGACGCGCGGAATTCCGTCAGGGCAATGTCGAATCGTTGCCATTCAACGAAGCAGCGTTCGACAAGGTTTGCACTGTGAACACGGTCTATTTCTGGACGTCACTGGATGCTGGCTTTGCCGAGATTTACCGCGTCCTCAAATCAGGCGGTCGAGCTATTGTTGGCTTCCTGCCCAAGGAGAAAATGGACCGCATGGGCATGCCCAGCGATATTTTCACGACGCGCGCGCCCGGCGATGTCGCGGTCGCAATGCGGCGAGCGGGCTTCCACAACGTCCGGATCGAGCGTCCAACACTTGAGACTGCCTGGAACGTTCTCGTCGCGACGCGCTGACCACACGCGGCGCCCAGATCTTCCTAGGCCTCCGGCCCCGCGTATTTTCCCGCCGTCTCCGGGAACATATTCTTTATGATCTTGAACTTGGAAATGTCCACCGTGGCGTCCATGTGCAGAAATACAACGGCATCGCGCAGCACCTTCTCGATGCCGAAATCGAGCATGACGCCGTTGCCGCCGTGAAGCTCGACGGCATGCTGGGCGACCTTCATGACTTCTTCCGACGCGAACATCTTGGCCATGTTGACGAGAATCTCGGCATCCAACGCATTCTCGTCGACCGCCTGCGAAGCGCGATCGAGCAACGCGCGCACGGCTTCGATCCGCGTCGCCATATCGGCCAAGCGTAGCGCTACGGCCTGATGCTTGATCAGGATGCGTCCGCCCTGGACATAGTTCTGAACGTATTCGGCGGTGGCTTCGAATGCGCGCACGCCCACGCCGAGATTTTTCGCCGCCTGAATGATCTTGCCCGGGCGGAAATAGACGCCCGCCGAACCCATCGCGCTGTCCTGCACCAGCAAGTGGTCGTCCGGCACGAACATGTCTTCGAACACCATCTCGCCGTTGTTCATGAAGCGGCAGCCGAGTGTCTCGTTGCAGCGGGCGACTACAAACCCCTTGGTTTCGCGCGGCACCAGGAACGACGACGTGCCCTGCAGCATGCCCACTTTTGGGTTGGTGTTGGCGTAAACGACATACAGGCTGGCGTCGTAGCCATTCGAGATGAATTGCTTGCGGCCGTTGATTACCCAGCCGCCATTGGTCTTGACGGCTTTGGTGTGCATTGCCGCTTCCGGCACGTTGTACGGCAGCCAGCGGTCCGAAGCTCCGCGCGGCTCGGTCAAACAATGCGCCATCAGGAATTGCGGCTCAGCGACCAGCCGCTTGAACCATTTTTCCTGCAAATGACGCGGCGCAAACTGCCGCAACAAAACAGAGACCTTCCAGTTCTGCACCATTTTGTCGGCGAGACCTGAATCGCCGCGAGCGAGCTCTTCGGCAACTAGCGCGAAAGTCTTGACCTCGGTCCCTTTCTCCAGCTCAACGCCGCCGAACTCCTCGGGCACGCCCAAGGTACGGATGCCGATTTTCTCAGCTTCTTCCAGAATCCGGAGAGGCAACCGGTCTTCGGGCACCATCGACCATTCGCTTTGCCAGTTCTGCTTGATGTACGGCAGAACCACATCGTCGACGAAATCGCGGCAGCTTTGCCGCATCATTCGCTGTTCCTCGGACAGGCCTCGGTCTGTCGCCATTCGGTCGAGCATCGGCATTTCCTCGCTTGAGCATTCTTATTACTCAGTGTCGCGCGGATGTTACGTCAAGTCGAGGCATGTCCGCGAGACGGCGCTGATCGCATTATTTCGATAGGACGAAAGCTGACTATCCCAGCACTATGGCGCATAGTTCGCGCCTGCATCGACATCAAGGAGCTTTGCAATGACTGACCGGCAGGGCAACGTTATGGAAGGCGGCTGCACGTGTGGCGCGGTCCGTTACCGCCTGAAGGCCCAACCGTTATTTGTGCATTGCTGCCACTGTACGTGGTGCCAGCGTGAAAGCGGGTCGGCTTTTGCTGTTAATGCCTTTATCGAGGCGTCGCATGTCGAACTTCTAAAAGGCAAGCTGACTCAGACCACCCTCCCCAGCGCCAGCGGCAAGGGTCAGGTCTTCTGGCGCTGCACCGATTGTGGCGTGACTGTATGGAGCAACTATCCTCAAGCCGGCCCAAGCATTCATTTCATACGTGCCGGGACACTCGACGATCCGTCTCGTGCTCCGCCCGACATTCACATCTACACGTCCACCAAGCAACCTTGGGTGGTCATTCCGGACGGCGTTCCTGCAGTCCCCGAGTTCTACCGGCCAGCCGATTATTGGCCGGGCGAAAGCGCAGCGCGGTTCAAGAGCGCGATAGCGGCTACACGATAAACCTACGCGGCTTTGCGATTTGCCAGAAACTCGCGCATGCGATCGAGCGCCTTCAGGATGTTCTCCGTCGAGTTCGCATAACTCACGCGGATATAGCCTTCGCCCAAAATGCCAAAATCGGGTCCACCGATAATGGCAACGCCCGCATCTTCCAGCAGCGCGGAGGCCAACGCCTTTGCCTTCCAGCCGGTGCGCTTGACGTTGGGAAAGGCATAAAATGCGCCCTTCGGCGTCGCGCATGATACACCGGGCAATTTGTTGAGACCGTCGACCACGACCTTTCGTCGCTTGTCGAACTCCGCGACCATCTTGGTCACTTCATCCTGTGAGCCTTTCAGCGCCGCGAGCCCGGCATATTGCGCCGACGCGTTGACGCACGAGTGCAGGTTGACCGCAAGCTTGCGCGCATAGTCGTAGAGTTTTCCAGGCCAGACTGCGTAACCCAGGCGCCAGCCAGTCATCGCATAGGTCTTCGACCAACCGTTAAGAAGGATCAGCCGGTCGCGGATCGACGGATAGGACAGCAAGCAGACATGAGTCTCGCCGTCATAGACCATGTGGTCGTAAATCTCGTCCGACATAATCGTAATATCCGGCCACTTCGCGAGGCCCGCAATGAGCTTGTCGACTTCGGCTTTTGGCGTGACGCCGCCGGTCGGATTGGCGGGAGAATTGACGATCAGCAATCGCGTGCGTGGGGTAATCAGTTTCAATGTCTCTTCCGCGGAAAAGGCAAAGCCGTTCTCTTCGCGGATCGGTACCGGAATCGGTTTCGCTCCGGTGAACTCGATCATCGATCGGTAGATCGGAAATCCTGGATCGGGATACATGATCTCCACGCCCGGCTCGCCGAACATCAGGATCGACATGAACATGGTCGGCTTGCCGCCGGGCATGATCATCACGCTATCGGGCGAGACCTCGACCTTGAAGCGCTTGGCAAGATCGGCAGCGACTGCTTCCCGCAGCGGCGGGATGCCGTTGGCGGGCGTGTAGCCATGATGGCCGTCGCGCAGGGCCTTCACCGCGGCCTCAACGATAAAATCGGGCGTGCGGAAATCGGGCTGGCCGATGCCGAGGTTGATGATGTCGCGGCCCTGCGCCGCCAGGGCGTTGGCCCTGGCAAGCACAGCGAAGGCGTTTTCCTCGCCGATGCGATCGAAAGCCGCGATGGTACGAAGCATGATTGCAGTCCTCCCGCCCGGGCGCCGTTCGCGGATATCCCGCGCCGGCTCCTCAATGAGGACTGCACTTCAGCCGATCAGGCGGCAAAAATCAAACGCCGTCAGGACCTTCGTCGATGACCTTCCGTGGGCCCTCAGAGGTCGCCACCGAATCGGCCACTGATGTCACGCATCAACTGAAAACGGATATTCGGGTCTGGATCGTCACCAAGGTAGACACCGCCAAAATATAACGGGCCAGCCGGCACCAGATTCGTTCCACGATGATAGGGGTCGGCCTGGACGGTTTTCGACGTGGCAACTTTCTTGTGCTTGCGCACCTTCTCACTGTTCTCAGCATTTGCCGACGTGGCAAGCGCGAAAGCCGCGACAAGGGCAACAACGAAAACCTTGAGCGGCAGAGACGACATGGCGGCCTCCATAGGAATCAGGATGCCCTCGCTTAGCGAATTGCGGCAAGCGCGCAAAGTAAATGGCACGTCAAGTCGATCACAAGTCGGTGTCGGAATATTTGCACGGCCTGGGTGTTTTAGCGCCGTTTTGCATGCCTTCCCTGCGGTGGTGAGCGGAAGACCCATGTTGCCATCACGGGCTTGTTGGAGGCATTGTGCAATCCCCACCCTGTGCAGGACAAAATCATGAGTATCGCCGACAAACGCCGCGCGTTCCGCGCACTGCATCAAAGCGGCTGCTTCGTCATTCCCAATCCCTGGAACGTCGGCAGCGCACGTTACATGCAAGGCCTTGGTTTCAAGGCGCTGGCGACCACAAGTTCGGGCTATGCCCACTCAATCGGTTACGCGGACGGCGACGTCACCCGCGACATGATGCTCGCGCACTACCGTGAAATCGCGCAGGCAACGGATATCCCACTGAACGCCGACTTCGAGGGCGGCTATGCCGATGACCCGGACGAAGTCGCGGCCAATGTCCGGCTATGCATCGACACCGGCGTTGCCGGACTGTCGATTGAAGATTTCACCGGCGATGAAAGCAACCCGCTTTACGACTTCGACCTTGCGCTCAAGCGTGTAAGAGCCACGCGCGACGCGATCGACAAAGCGGGCGGCGACGTCGTGTTCACCGCGCGCACGGAGGGCTTCATCCACAATCGCCCCGACCTCGACGAGACGATCCGCCGCGTGAAGGCTTTCGTTGATGCCGGAGCCGATTGCCTCTATTCGCCCGGCATCAAGACGCGCGAGCAGATCGAAGCCACCATCAAAGCCGTCGCCCCGAAACCGATCAACTTTCTTAATCACGGCGCGTTCGGCTACACCGTCAATGATCTCGCTGCGCTCGGCGTACGCCGCATCAGCGTCGGCGGCACGATGGCGCGGGTCGCCATGCACGCTTTCATCCAATCGGCCCGGCAGATCGCGCAAGACGGGAAGTTCGACAGCTTCGCGGGCGTCGTGACGAATGCCGAGTTGAACAAGTTTTTCCACGACGACCTGCAACGCCGTCCGAAAACGTGAGCGACCCGCAAAGCCATCCAGCGACCGGGCAGCCGATCGGCGCCCCGGTCGACGACCGGCCGGCCCCACGCCCCGGCCCGGTGACCCTTGCGGGCCGCTACGGCCGCGTTGAAAAGCTCATCCCCGACCACGCCGCAACGATGTGGGATGCCGTCAAAGGTCACGACGCGATCTGGACTTACATGTCGCAGTACGGGCCGTTCGAGAATTCCTCAGAATTCGTAACCTGGCTCGCCCGGCGCGCTGCCTTGGACGATCCCTATGCCTACGCGATTGTCGATCCATCAAATCGCGCGCTCGGAATCGCGACCCTTATGGACATTCAGCCCGACATGCGCGTCATCGAAATTGGGCATATTGTCTATTCACCGGCGTTGCAGCACACGGCGCTCGGCACCGAGGCGCAATATCTGATCGCGCGGTATGCGTTCGAAACGCTGGGTTACCGGCGCTACGAATGGAAGTGCAATTCGCATAACGCAGCCTCGCGGCGCGCCGCATTGCGCTATGGCTTCATCTTCGAGGGCGTCCTGCGCCAACACAAAATCGCAAAAGGCCGCAACCGCGACACAGCCTACTATTCGATGCTCGACAGCGAGTGGCCGCAGCGCAAGCTCAATTTCGAGCGTTGGCTGTCGCCGGACAATTTCACAGCCGATGGCCGGCAGAAAGTCAGCCTGAGCGCATTCAACGGCATAGCGAAATGAGCGATCGCGCTCCATCTGCCGCAGGTTTGATGCAGCAGCGCCCGTTCGTGCTGTTCTGGCTGGCCCGACTCGCCTCGACGATGGGCTATCAGATGCTGGCCCTCACAATCGGCTGGCAGGTCTATGAAATCACCAACAGTGCCTTCGACCTTGGGCTTGTCGGCCTGATCCAGTTCGTACCGGCGGTCATCCTCACATTGCTGATCGGCCATGCCGCGGATCGCTATGACCGGCGGCTGATTGTGCGCGCGGCACACAGTGTCTACGCGTTGGCCGCAATCATGATTACCGCCGCATTGCTTGCCGGCGCGCTGAGCCGCAACCTGCTTTTTGCCGCAGTCTTTATCATCGGGTGCGCGCGCGCGTTCGAGATGCCGACCGCGCACGCGCTTGCACCGACGCTGGTGCCGTCGGCCCTCATCTCGCGTGCGGTTGCGGCCTGGACTTCCGCCAACCAGACCGCGGTGATTTGCGGCCCGGCGCTCGGCGGATTTGTCTACGCGCTCAGCCCCGTGATGATCGGTGTGATCTGCGTGATATTTTTTGCCTGCTCGATCACGCTGGTTACTTTGGTTCAGTCGCGCGGACCCGCCCCGACACGCGACCCGCCAACATTCGCCTCGGTGCTCGCCGGCTTTCACTACATCCGCACCCGGCGGCGGCTGCTTGGCGTGATCACGCTCGATCTTTTTGTGGTCATCCTCGGCGGAGCCACTGCCCTGCTGCCGATCTACGCCAAGGATATCCTTGCGGTAGGGCCGATCGGGCTTGGCCTGCTGCGCTCGGCGCCGGCCGTCGGCGCTTTGATCACATCGATTGTCCTGGCGCGCTATCCCGTTGAGCGACATATCGGCCGCAAGATGTTCGCTGTGGTCGGCCTTTACGGCGTGACCACGATCATTTTCGGCTTGTCGTCGTCGTTTCCGGTTTCATTGGCTGCACTCGCGGTGCTCGGTGCGTCCGACGCCGTCAGCATCGTCATCCGTTTCTCGCTGGTGCAGATTGAAACCCCGGATGAGAAACGCGGCCGGGTGAGCGCTATCAATTACCTCTTCGTCGGATCGTCGAATACGCTTGGCGAATTCGAGTCCGGTCTCGTTGCCGCGTGGCTGGGCGCGGTGCCGTCGGTCGTTATTGGTGGGCTGGGTTCACTGCTGGTCGCGGGCCTATGGATGATGCTATTTCCGGGTCTGCGCCGGATCGATAGCTACGAGCTGGCAGACCGCGAGCATGTGAGGGCGTGATGCACATACTGATGACAGGTGCCGCCGGCATGATTGGCCGCAAGTTGACCGCAAGGCTGGTCAAGGATGGCAAATTGAACGGTAAACAGATCGACCGGCTGACGCTGACCGACGTTATCTCGCCGGAAAAGCCGCAGGGCTTTAAAGGCACGGTCGATGCCGCTACGAGCGACCTCTCAACGCCAGGTGCCGCGGCCAAAGCGGTCGGGGGCAAGCCAGACGTGATCTTCCATCTCGCGGGCGTCGTGTCAGGCGAAGCGGAGACCGATTTCGAGAAGGGCTATCGGGTCAATCTCGACGGCACGCGTGCATTGCTCGAGGCAATACGCGCAGCGGCCTACACGCCGAAAGTGGTCTTCACCTCATCGATCGCCGTTTTTGGTGCGCCATTTCCAAATTCTATTCCCGACGAATTTCATCTCACTCCGCTTACATCGTACGGAACGCAGAAGGCGATCTGCGAGCTTTTGCTTGCCGACTACACGCGGCGCGGTTTCCTCGACGGTATCGGCATCCGGTTGCCGACGATTTGCGTGCGGCCCGGCAAGCCGAACAAGGCCGCCTCGGGCTTCTTCTCCGGGATCATCCGGGAGCCGCTAGCCGGGCAGGAGGCCCTTCTGCCCGTCTCTGAAAGCGTCCGCCACACGCATGCGAGCCCGCGGGCCGCGGTCGGGTTTCTCATCCACGCCGCGAACCTCACACGCGAGCAGGTCGGTCCTCGCGTCAACCTTGCAATGCCGGGCGTATCCTGCACGGTCGGCGAACAGATCGATGCGCTTCGCCGTGTTGCAGGCGACAAGGTGGCCGCGCGTATTCGCCGGGCGCCCGATGAGCTGGTCCAGCGAATCGTCTCCGGGTGGGCCGAGCGAACGGATGCCAAGCGTGCACGCGACCTCGGGTTCAAGGCCGAAGCTGCGTTCGACGATATTGTGCGCGCCCATATCGAGGACGAACTGGGCGGAAAGATCGCCAACTGATGCGTTAACGAACGCGCGCTTGCACCAAACGCTGCAAACCTTACATTGTAGACCATGACCTACGTCGACGCCGCCGTCGCCCCAATCCGCAAGACTGGCCAGATCAAGATCCACGGCTCCGCCGCATTCGAATCCATGCGCAAGGCCGGGCAGCTTGTTGCGCGCTGCCTCGACATGTTGACGGAGCATGTCGGACCGGGCGTGGCGACCGAGAAAATCGACAGGCTGGTCTTCGAATATGCGATGGACCATGGCGCCCTGCCCGCGACGCTTATGTATCGCGGCTACAAGAAGTCGACCTGCACCTCGCTCAATCACGTGGTCTGCCACGGCATTCCCGGCGACAAGCCGCTCAAGGACGGCGACATCGTCAATATCGACGTGACGCTCATCCTCGACGGCTGGCACGGCGATTCCAGCCGCATGTTCACAATCGGCGAAATTCCGCGGCGTGCGGAGCGGCTGATGGAGGTCACGCACGAAGCCATGATGCGCGGCATTGCCGCAATCCGGCCCGGCGCCACGAGCGGCGACATTGGCCACGCCATCCAGACCTATGTGGAAGCGCAGCATATGAGCGTGGTCCGCGATTTCTGCGGCCACGGCCTCGGGCGGCTATTTCACGATGAGCCGAACATTGTCCACGTCGGACGTCCGGGGGAAGGCATCGTCCTCAAGCCCGGAATGTTCTTCACGGTTGAGCCGATGATCAATCTCGGCCGCCCGCACGTGAAAGTGCTGTCCGATGGATGGACCGCCGTCACCCGCGACCGCTCGCTTTCCGCGCAGTTCGAGCACACCATCGGGGTCACCAAGGACGGCGTCGAGGTCTTTACCTTCTCGCCGGCCGGTCTGCACAAGCCGCCTTACAAGCGCTGAGGACTGCTGTCGCCGGAGGCCAAGCCTCAGGACTCGTCCTTTCCGCCGATACAGCTATGCCGTGTTTTCACGCTAGGTTCGTTCCATGGCGGAAAACCCGGCCACACATGTCGCGCCGCATGCGCCACATTTTCACGGCCATCGCAGCAGGCTGCGTGCCCGCTTTCGGGACTCCGGCGCGGAGGCCATCAACGACTACGAGTTCCTGGAGCTCGTTCTGTTTCGCGCAATTCCGAGGCGTGACGTCAAACTGCTGGCAAAGAATCTGATCGCGACATTCGGCTCTTTCGCTGAGGTGATATCGGCGTCGCCCGCAAGGCTGGGTGAGATCAAAGGCCTAGGCGCGGCCGCAATCACCGAACTGAAGATCGTCCATGCCGCGGCGATCCGCCTCGCGCGCGGTGAGGTGCGCAAGCGCCCTGTCCTGTCATCGTGGTCGAGCGTTATCGACTATTGCCGCACCACCATGGCTTTTGCCGAGAAAGAGCAATTTCGTGTCTTGTTTCTCGACAAGCGCAATCAGCTGATCGTCGACGAGCTGCAGCAGACCGGCACGGTCGACCACACGCCGGTCTATCCGCGCGAGGTCGTCAAGCGTGCGCTCGAATTGTCGGCAACGGCGTTGATCCTCGTGCACAACCACCCGTCGGGCGATCCGACTCCGTCACACGCTGACATTGAAATGACGCGCACAATCGTCGAGGTCGCAAAGCCACTAGGTATTGCGGTGCACGACCATATTATTGTGGGACGCGACGGCCACGCCAGTTTCAAGGGCCTCAAGTTGGTCTAGGCCGGCACGATGCCTCCGATACCAGAACAGCAGGCCGACGACCGCCAGGTTTGCAAATCCGGCGAGTGCGGCGTTGCCGTAAGGCAGTAGGTAAGCCGCCGTGAGGTCATAGAAGTACCCGGCCTGATAGCTGCCGAGCCCCATACCGATCCACGCCATCGTCGACACGATCGCGATGGCGCTACCGCTGATCCGCAGCGGCGCCGCTTCACGTGCGCAGATCAGCAGGCAGGTCATCACGCCGGCAAAGCCAAATCCGAAAAGGACCGACAATTGGAAAAGAACCATGATGTCCTTCGTCTGCGTGAACCAGAACACCACTGACGTCTGTGCCAATGACGCGAGGAAATACGCGGGCAGACCTCCGGTGCGATCGGCCAGCCAGCCAAAGAACAGACGGCCAAAAACACCGGCAATCATCAGCGACAACAGAAGACCGGCGGCGGTCTGCGGGCTGCATCCGAGATCTATTCCCAGCGGGATCAGATGCACCAGCGGGACAGCCATGCAGACGCAGCAAAAGAATCCGGCGACAGAAAGCCAGACGATACTGATTTTGTGGGGCACGCCCCACTGATTGCTGTCCGTCTGATTGGCTCCTTCAGTTGAATGTCCGGCGGTTGGCGCGGGCTTCAGCAGAACCAACAGCGGCAACAAGATCAGGAGATAGCCCACACCGATATAGAGTGCCGCATCACGCCAGCCGACCTCGGTGATCAGAAGGCGAGCGATATAGGGCACGACGCCCTGCCCGATCGCCCCACCGGCGGTCACGATACCAATCGCGAACCCCTTTCGTTGGTCGAACCAAAGGCCCGCGATGGCGACCATCGGGGCAAACAATGGGGCAAAGCCGAGTGCACCGATCAGAAAGTAAATGAGATAGAGCACCGACAGATCGCTCTGCCCGCGCAATGCAATCAGCCCAAACGAAATAGCAAAGGCTCCAATGTATCCGACCTTCCGGGCACCGATACGATCGGAAAGACCGCCCCAGACGATGCCACCGATGGCGCACCCGACGGTCAGGAGTGTGAAAGCCATCGAGATATCGGCACGAGACCATCCGAATTCCTCCTCGAACGGCTTCATGAAAACCGAGATGGTGCTATTCGTTCCGAATCCCAGCGTCAGGCAGATCGTCGCCACGCCGACAATGACCCAGCCGTAGGGCCGCTCGGCGACCTGGTCATTCCCAATGGTGCTCAAAGTGTCGCTCTCCTCGGCCCGTTGATTGTGGTCCGGCTGGGAGGAAGGTGCCCCAACCGCGGGCGCGATACCTCGAGGAATGCTTGATTTGCCCTTGAGATCGCCTTGATTTATTGGCCGGGAGCCCGCCGGAACATGAGCGAACTAGCGCGCAGCCAAGTTGAGATTACTGCCGCACCAGCGTGATCTGGTCCGCAGTCTCGGGCATACGGCGCCAGGTCGTCCCGTCAACCTCCTCGAATCGCCAGGGATTGCCGCGGGACGGCATAAGCATCAGCTCGTCGCGATCAATCCGCCATTGCGTGAAATTGACCCGCGCAATGGCGGCATCGCAGCCGGGCTTGACGGTCACGGCCAGGTTTTCGCCTGCCTTGGTCATCGCCAAGGTCAGCAGGCACACAGGCGCGCCTCCCCTGCGCACGACCGCCCACTCGCCGGCAACTTGTTCCGCAGGTTTCGCCGGCGCCGCGGCGGCGGCGGCATTCTGGAGAAAGAGAACGCCGACCCCGGGCGTCGGCGCCTCGAAGATTCCGTCTTCGACCTCGCTGAACTCGACAAGCGATCGTCCGCGCGCATCCACGAAATACAGCAGGTCGTTTTCAGGAAATCGCCAACCCGCGATCTCCTTCACGATCGAGAAAAGATTGGCGCAGTTGGCGTCGAATTCGATCTTGAGACCGGCCGGGCCCGGCTCGCCCTTCAGCGTAGCCATGCACGTGCGATCCCGGTCGGCATTCGAGAATTCCCAGCTGCCGACAACACGTTTGGCGGATTCGCTGAGTTGCGACGGCGCCTGCGCTGAAACGGTGCCGGCGAGGCAGAGCGCAATGAAGGCGATGGTACAACGTGTCACAGTCATCCAACACCCACGCTAGGCGGCGACGTTACGAACGCTTCGGCGGCCATGGTGTTTCTGACACGGGCGTCAGCGGCGGCTTGCCGGCAGCCCAGGCCAAAATGTTATCGACCACAAGTTGATCCATCGCCGCACGCGTGACCTCGGTCGACGAGCCGAGATGGGGAAAGAGCACGATGTGGTCCATCTCGATCAATTCCTTCGGAACGTGCGGCTCTTTGGCAAAGACGTCGAGACCGGCCGAATAGATCGTGCGGTTTTTCAGGGCTTCGATCAAGGCAGGCTCATCGACCACCGAGCCACGCGCCATATTGACGACAACGCCGCGCGGGCCAAGCGCTTTCAGCACTTCGGCGTTGATCATGTTCTGGGTCGAGGCGCCTCCAGGCACGATCACCATGAGCGTGTCGACGTCGCGGGCCATGTCGATAAGCTTCGGATAGTACTTGTACGTCACACCCGACTGCGGATTGCGGCTGTGATAGACGACCGGCACACCGAACGCCTCGAGCCGCCGGGCAATAGCCTTGCCGATCCGACCCATTCCGACCATTCCGACCGTGCGGTCGCGCAGCGTCGCCTTGGTGAGTGGATAATGTCCCTGCGGCCATTTTCCCGCGCGCAGGAACCGCTCGGACTGTGGAAATTCGCGCACGGTGCACAGCAGGAGGCCAATCGCCGTATCCGCCACTTCCTCGTTGAGAACGTCGGGCGTATTGGTGACGGTTATGCCCTGCGCGCCGGCCCATTTGGCGTCGATGTGATCGTAGCCGACGCCGAAGCTCGACACCTGCTCGAGCTTGGGGAACTGCTTCAGGAAATTTTCGTCGACCTTGTTGGCGGTATAGGCGATCGCAATCGCACGGATTTTGCCGCCGGATTCCTTGACGAAGGCGTCCTTGTCCTTGAGTTCGAGCCAGTGATGGAGATTCACCTTGCCCTCGAAGCCCTTCATCATCACGGGCTTCCGGGCACCGACCATCAACACATCCGGCTTTTCGCCAGCCATTGCCTACTCCTGATTACACTAAAGCAGTTACAGGTTTTTCGATGAAATCCTTGAACGAGGCGAGCAGTTGGGCGCCGAGAGCACCGTCCACCACCCTGTGATCGCACGAGAGCGTGACAGTCATCTGGCTGATGAATTTCACGCTCCCATCGTCCGCTTCAACAGGGGCACGCCGCGTCGCGCCGACCGCCAGGATCGTCGCGTGCGGCGGATTGATGATGGCCGAGAATTCGCGGACGCCGTACATCCCCAGATTGGAGATGGCGCTCGATCCGCCCTGATATTCGTTCGGCTTGAGTTTTTTCTGGCGCGCACGATCGGCGAGATCGCGCATCTCGGCTGAAATCGTGGTGACTGATTTGCTGTTGGCGTTGCGGATCACCGGCGTGATCAGCCCGCCGTCGAGCGCGACTGCAATGCCGATGTCGGAGCTTCGGAAACGCAGGATACGGTCGCCCGCCCAGACCGCATTGGCAGAAGGAATGCGCTGCAACGCAGCCGCCCAGGTCTTGATGATGAAATCATTGAGCGAAAGTTTGAACGCCGGCTGACCTGTTTTGTCCTTCGGCGCGGCGGCATTCGCCTCTTCACGCATCGCAATCAATCGGCCGGCATCGAGATCGGCGGTCAGATAGAAATGCGGAATTGTTTGCTTGGCCTCGGCCAGCCGCGTCGCGATGGTGCGGCGCATCGAGTCGAGCGGCACCTCTTCGTAGGTAACGCCCTCATACAATGCCTTTACCTGCGCCGCGCTCGCGCCGGTTGCCATTGCCGGCGTTGCGATGCCCGGCGCCGCGCGTTCGACGTCGACGGCGACGATTCTTCCGTGCGGACCTGAACCGAAAATACGTGTCAAGTCGATGCCGCGTTCTCCGGCTAAACGTCGTGCCAGCGGCGTGACCGTAGTACCGCTCGCAAGCTTTGCCGGTCCATAGTTTCGCTCGGGCGTGCGCACGGCGTTGAAGGGGTCCATCGGCGCGGCCGGCCGCGGCATCGGCGTCGAATGGACGGCAGCCAGGGGTGCTGCTGGCACCACGCGCGCCGCGGCGGGCGCTTTTGGGGGTTGGCTAGCAGGCGCGGAAGTCGCGGCCGCCCCCGCGCCTGAAATCACCGCAACCACGGCCCCGACCTTGGCGACGTCGCCGACCTTGAAGCGTATTTCGGTGAGCGTGCCGCTTGTTGTCGACGGCACTTCCATCGACGTCTTGTCGGTCTCGATCTCGAACAGGTTGTCGCCTGGCGTCACGGCGTCACCGGCGGCCTTGAACCATTTCGTGATCTTGCCCTCGGCGACGGTCTCGCCAAGCTGCGGCATCAGGACGTCCACGGTCTTGCCCTCAAATTCTGCTGACTGCCGCTACCAGCTCACTGAGACATATTGCGTCTCGAGAAATTCCTTCATGCCCTCCTGCGCGCCTTCGCGGCCGAGCCCTGACTGCTTCGTGCCGCCGAATGGTGCCGCCGGATCGGAGACCAGACCACGATTGAGCCCGATCATTCCGAAATCGAGCTTCTCGGACACCCGCATGCCGCGGCTCAGATCCTTTGTATAGAGATATGCAACCAGACCATATTCCGTGTCGTTAGCGCGCTTGACCGCCTCGTCCTCGGTCTTGAAGGTCTGGATCGACGCAACCGGCCCGAAAATCTCCTCGTTCAGCATCTTCGCCGAGTCGGGCACATTGGTTAGCACCGTCGCGGGATAGAAGAAGCCCGGACCGTCCGGCAACTTGCCGCCGACCAGCACCTTGGCGCCTTTTTGCACGGCGTCGTCGACCAGCTCGATCACCTTGTCACGTCCGTCCTTATTGACGAGGGGGCCAAGATTGACACCCTCGTCGAGGCCATTGCCCATCTTCAGCGAGCCCATCTTGGCGGTGAGCTTCTTGGCGAATTCGTCGTGCACCTTTTCGTGCACGTAGAAGCGGTTGGCCGCGGTGCAGGCCTCGCCCATGTTGCGCATCTTGGCGATCATGGCGCCGTCAATCGCGGCGTCGATGTCCGCATCCTCGAATACGATGAACGGCGCGTTTCCGCCGAGCTCCATGGCCGGCTTGACGATGTTGTCTGCGGCTTCGTGCAGAAGCTTGCGTCCGACTTCGGTCGAGCCGGTGAAAGAGACGACGCGCACACGCGGATCGTGCAGCATGGCGCCGACGACCTTGCCCGACGAGCGTGACGGAATGACGTTGACCACGCCAGCCGGAACTCCGGCTTCCTCGAGCGCCGGCATCAACGCCAGCATTGTGAGCGGCGTGTCGGACGCGGGCTTGAGCACCACCGGGCAGCCGGCCGCGAGCGCCGGGCCAATCTTGCGCGTGGCCATCGCCGCGGGGAAATTCCAAGGCGTCACCAGCACCGCAATGCCCGCAGGCTTGTGATGCACGAAAATTCGCGCACCTGATGCCGGCGCACGCGATACCTCACCGACATTACGCACGGCCTCTTCCGCATACCAGCGGAAGAACTCCGCGGCATAGGCCACCTCGCCGCGCGAATCCGGCAGCGCTTTTCCATTCTCGAGCGTGATCAGCTTCGCGAAACGCTCCGCGTCGCGCATGATCAGCTCATAGGCCTTGCGCAGGATTTCCGCCCGCTCGCGCGGCTTGCGTCCGGCCCAGCCCTCGAATGCGCCTTCGGCCGCGTCGAGCGCTGCCTTAGCATCATCGACCGTGGCGCTGGCAACCGAGGCGATCTTGCGCTCCGTCGCCGGATCGACCACGTCGAAACGGCCGCCATCGGATGCCTTGCGCCACTTGCCGCCGATCCAGAGGTCGGTCGGAACATTGGCGAGCAGGTTGTCGTAGTTAGCCATGTGACGCTCCTCAACTTGTCTTATTGCGCTGCGGCGTAAGCCGCCTTGATCGCACCGGCAAGGCGCCCCTTGTCGGGGAAGCGCTCCGCCATCGCGGCCGTGACGGCCTCGACAGCCTGGTCTGCGCTGCGGCCCGCTTTCTTTTCTGTGGTGGTGCGATCGCGCACTTCGACCAGATAAGTCCGATAACCGCTGGCAAACATCGAGCCATCTCCGACCGGTCCGTGGCTGGGCACGATGACGGCGGGCTTTAGCGCCTCAAGGCGATCCAGGCTCGACAGCCAATGGCGGACGTTGGAATAGGGGCTGGCAAAAGCCGGCTGCGGGCGCATGGCAACATCGCCGGAGAAGAGAACGCGGTCCGACTCGACCCACATCGCGGTGTCGCCGCGCGTGTGGTTCGCGCCCATCGCAATAAGCTCAACCTTCACGCCCCCGAGATCGACGGTGTAGTCCTTGTCGAAGGTCACATTGGCCTTGCGGAAATCGGCATCCTTGAGCAATTCGGCCTCGATCGCCGAGCGGCGCGCGAACGCCTGCGCAAGTTGCAGACCGAATTCCGCAATGTCCTTTACCTGGTCGTTTGACCGGATCAGGGTGGTATTTTCAGGAAACACCTGCGCACCAAGATCGTGTTCCGGATGGAAATGCGTAATGACAAGATAGAGCGCCCGCGAGCCGCCGAGCTTTTTCGCGACCTCCAGCACCGTGGACCCGTTGGGTGGTCCAAGCCCGGTATCGATCACAAGGATGCCGCGCTCGCCGATGACAAAACCGACGTTTGGCACCCGCGGCACGCTGTTGTCAGGAATGATGTAGACGTGCGGTGAGACTTGCCGCAGCCCTTCAGGCTTGACGAAAGGGTCCGGCGGCGTCTGGGCAGCCAGAGGCTGTGCCAGCATCAGCAATGCGGCAAGAGCAGCGATGGACCAGAGCGCACGCATGAAGGCTGTTACCCCTGCAAGGACCGCCGCACCGTGTCGGCGATCCGGTCAGGTGTCGGCAGCACGATGTCTTCCAGAATATCAGCCGCCGGCAGCGGAATATGAGGCGTCGTGATGCGGACCGGTGGACCATCCAGATCGTAGAAGGACTCATCCGCCGCGATCGAAACAATCTCGGCGCCCCAGCCGCAGAGCCGCGGATTTTCCTCGACGGTAAAGAGCCGGTGGGTCTTCGCGACCGAGCCGAGGATGGTCTGTGTGTCGAGTGGCACGAGCGAGCGCACATCGACAACCTCGCAATCGATGCCCTGTTCCACCTTGAGCTTCTCGGCAGCCTCGAGCGCGCGCGGCACCATCAATGCCAAGGCGCAGATGGTGGCATCCTTGCCGCGGCGAAGGATCTTGGCAGTGCCGAGGCTGTCGACAATCTCGCCGTCCGGCACTTCGCCCTTGGTGGGATAGAGCGACTTGTGCTCGAGGAAGATCACCGGATCGGGATCGCGCACCGATGCTGCCAGCAGGCCGATGACGTCGCGCGGACTCGATGGTGCGACGACCTTCAGGCCGGGGATCATCATGCACCAGTTCTCGACGCTCTGGCTGTGCTGCGCACCGAAGCGCGATCCGGCGCCGTTGCCGGTGCGAACCACCAGCGGGCATTTGGTCTGCCCGTTCGACATGTACCGGCTCTTGGGGAATTCGTTGGCTATGTAGTCGAAACAGACGGCAAAGAAATCCGAGAACATGATCTCGGCGATCGGCTTCAGCCCCGTCATCGCGGCGCCCATCGCAGCGCCAAGGATCGCCTGTTCGGAAATCGGGGTATCGCGCACGCGCAACGGGCCAAACTGCTCGTAAAGGCCGACAGTCGCCTTGAACACGCCGCCGGCCTTGGCCACGTCTTCGCCCAGGAACACGACGTCGGGGTCGCGGCTCATCTCTTGCGCTATGCCGCGGATAACGGCGTCTCGATAGCTCAGTTCCGCCATGCCCAGCCTCCATCGGCGTAGACATCAGTAGTGAGAATATCAAGCGGCGGATTCGGGGCGGCCTTGCAGATCTCGGTCGCGTCATCGACTTCCTTGCGCACGCTGACGTCGATTGCCTCGATGTCGGAATCGCTGACACCGAATTGCTTCAGACGTTCACGATAGATCTTGATCGGATCGCGCAATTTCCATTTTTCCAGTTCGCCCTCGGGACGATACTTGGCAGGATCGGCGCGGGAATGGCCGCTGTGCCGGTATGTCATGCATTCGATCAGCGAGGGTCCCCCGCCGGCACGCGCCTTGGCAAATGCCTTCTGCGCGGTCCGATAGCATTCGTCGGCGTCGTTGCCATCGATTACGATGCGCTCGAGGCCGTAGGATGCGGCACGGTCGGCAGCGGGATGTGGCACCGCCGTGACATCGGCGATGGGCGTGTATTCCATATAGAGATTGTTCTCACAGACGAAGATCACCGGCAGTTTCCACACCGCTGCGAAATTCAGCGCCTCGTGAAACGCACCAATATTCGTGGTGCCGTCACCGAAAAAGCAGACCGAAACATCCTTGTCGCCTTTGTATTGCGCACGCCAGGCGGCGCCGCAGGCGATCGGGAGATGGGCACCGATGATGGCATAGGAGCCCATAACGCCGTGCTCCTCCGAAGTGAGGTGCATGGACCCACCCTTGCCGCGCATCAGCCCGTTGTCGCGCTGCATCAACTCGCCCAATACCTTCTCGACCGGCACGCCACGCGCCAGAGTGTGGGCATGACCGCGGTAAGTGCAGAACGAGAGATCGCCCTTTTGCATGGCCTCGGCAAAGCCAGCGGCGATCGCCTCCTGCCCGAGCGACAGATGGCTGGTGCCCTTGACCAGGTTCTGCAGGAACAGGTCGTAGGCGCGTTGTTCCGCCTCGCGCAGGCGCACCTGCGAGCGATAAAGGGCCAAGCGCTTTTGCTCGCCGATATCGTCATTCAGTCCGGTACCGGCCTTGGCCTGCGCGCGGTCCTTTGCTGTCGCCATAAGTGATCCTTCGCGATGGAAAAGCTTGTGTAGCGGGCGGAACTTAGCGCCCTCCGCGATCATTAGGCAACCGGTGCGGAGGGTTCCGTCTTGCCGCGCACCGTTTCGCGATGGAGCAGGTAGAGTCCTGAGGCGACCACAATCGAACCGCCCACGATCGTCCAGGTGTGGGGCACATCGCCGAATACCAGAAAGCCCAGCGCGGTCGTCCAGATCATCTGCGTGTAGATAAAAGGCGCCAGTGCCGACGCCGGTGCCAGCCGATGGCCGCGAATGAGGAGATAGTGGCCCCCGCTCCCAAGCGCACCGATGAGCACCATCAGCGCCACCACCCAAGCGTTTTGTGGCGCGCTCCAGACGAATGGAATAATCGGCAGCATGGCAATCGCGCCGACCAGGTTTGAGTAGAACAGCGTGGTTTCACTCGAGTCGCTGCGCGCCAGCAAACGCGTTGAAATCACGTAAAACGCGTAGCAGACGGCGCTGCCGAATGACAGCAACGCCGCGGGGTGAAGGCCGCCAAGACCTGGCCGCGCCACCAGCAACACGCCGAGGAATCCAACACTGATCGCGGTCCATCGTCGCCAGCCGACCCATTCACCAAGCAGTGGGACACACAGCAGGGCGACTAGGAACGGCGTCGAAAAAAGGATCGCCAGCGCCTCATCAAGCTGGAGATAGCGCAGCGCGAAGAAATTCATCGCAGTTGATGTGAGCAGCAGCGCCGAGCGGCCAATCTGGAGGAAAGGCCGCGTCGTCACCATCATTTTTGGTCGGGTGACCGGATTGAGAAATATAAACGCCAGCAGGAACGCACCGAAATAACGGGCCCACACGATCTGCAATGGATCCATATAACGGAGCAAATATTTCCCGGTGGCGTCGAGGCAGGCAAAAGTAGCCACCGCAGCACACATCAAAGCGATGCCGGTGAGGCGCTGGCGGCGTTGGTGAGACAGGTCGCTCAATAGGTTGCCCGGCCACCCGAAATGTCGAAGACCGCGCCGGTCGTGAACGAGCAATCACTCGATGCGCAAAAGGCCGCGAGGCTTGCAATCTCGTCGACTGTCACAAAACGGCCGCGCGGAATCTTTGACAGCATGAAGTCGATGTGCTCCTGCGTCATCTGGTCGAAGATGGCAGTCTTCGCCGCTGCCGGCGTGATGCAGTTGACCGATATGTCTTGCGACGCGAGTTCCTTGCCGAGCGATTTGGTCAAGGCAATAAGCCCCGCTTTCGATGCGGAATAGGCGGGCGCGTTCGGATTGCCTTCCTTGCCTGCGATGGATGCAATGTTGACGATGCGACCGTAATTCTGGGCGATCATCAAAGGAGCCAGCGCGCGGCAACAGTGAAAGGGCCCGTCGAGATTGATCGAAAGCACGCTGCGCCATGCGTCGAGCGGATAGTCCCAGGTCTTGGTGTTCGGACCGGCGATTCCGGCATTGTTCACCAGGATGTCGATGCGCTTCATAGCCTTGACGGTTTCGTCACGCGCGCGCTCGACGTCGGAATAGTTGGTGACATCAACTGCAATGGGCGTCACTCGGCCGCGATTTTTCAGATCGGCAGCCGTCTTTTTTGCCAATTCGATATCGCGGTCCCAGATCGCGACCGCCGCTCCGGAATCCAGAAATCGTTCGACGATTGCACGGCCGATGCCTTGCGCACCACCGGTGACAATTGCGTTGCGTCCGCTGAGATCGATCTTGTTGGTCATTGCCGCCTCCAGCGCAAAAACTAGCGAACACCGCCGCCGATAGCGAGCATTGAAAATGCAGCGGTGCATTGCCCCCTGAGCGGCGCGATCTTGTAGAGCGCACCTAATTCGTGTATTTATGAGATATGGGGCACGCGACGGTCGCCCCGTTTTCCCAAGGCCTGCGAGCCCAAGCACCGTCTCCTTCGTTCACGGAGGGGACTCATGATTTTGTCGTGCTAGGTTTCGAAGAGCAGATTCCGGGGAACACGCGCCTCCCCGTCAGATGACCTCCATCCAAGCGCTGCGACTTTGGCTTTGGGAGCAACTCCTATGGATGGATGGCATTTGGCACTTTTTCTCGCCGCAACCTATTTCGGCGGCCTGGTGTCCGGACTGTCGGGCTTCGCGATGGGTCTCGTCGTTTCCGGCGTGTGGCTACACCTTGTTACACCGCAGCAAAATGCGCTTTTGATCGTGCTCTGCGGACTCGTAACGCAGGGCTCTGGCATCTGGCGCGTGCGTCACGCCATCAGCTGGCGCGCGGTCGCGCCCTACATCATCGGCGGCGCGATCGGCATTCCGGCGGGCATTGCATTGCTCACGAGCGTCGATCCAGGCACGCTGCGTCTTACCATCGGCGTGCTGCTGTTGGTCTATAGTCTTTACAGCCTGTTCCGGCCCGCGTTGAAACCACCGAAGGCGAGCTTACCGACGGGTCTTGGCGTCGGCGTCCTCAACGGCCTGATCGGCGGCCTGACCGGACTTGGCGGCATCGCAGTGACTGTTTGGTGCCAGCTTCGTGGCGGTAAAAAGGATGAGCTGCGCGCGATATTTCAGCCCGTCCTGTTCGCAACATTTGTCATGACGGCAATCGCATTCGCGCTTGCTGGCACATTTACGATCGAAACGCTGAAACTTTATGCGTTCGCCCTCCCGGTGCTCGCAGCCGGCATCTGGTCGGGTTTCGGCCTCTACGGAAAGCTCGACGATGCCGCGTTCCGTAAAGTGATCCTGGTGCTTCTGCTTGCGTCGGGCGTGGCGTTGATCGTGCCGATGCATTGAAATAGTATGGACGATGTGGGGCCAGCGACGGTCGCCCCGCCCTTGCAAGGCTTGCGAGCCCAAGCACCGTCTCCTTCGTTAACGGAGGGGACTCATGCTGTCTCCGGGCTTCTCGATTTCACCGAAAGATCTCTGGAATGCAATCGCGACGCAGGACGCGCCGCAGATCATCGATGTGCGGCGGCGCCAAGCATATGAAGAGTCGCCGCACTTGTTGCCCGGCGCAGTCTGGCGTGACGCGCCCAAGACCGCGGAATGGGTGACGCAACTTGATGTAACACGGCCGATTGTCATCGCATGCAAGGCTGGCCACGAAATGAGCCAGGGTGCAGCTGCACAATTGCGCGCCAGCAATATCGACGCGGGCGTGCTCGAGGGCGGTTACGAAGCTTGGTCAAAAGCAGGCCTGGCTTTGGTTGCAAAGCCGGAGCTCGAACGCATTGCGCCGCGCCGGCCGAGCACTTGGGTCACGCGCAGGCGGCCGAAGATCGACCGGGTTGCGTGCCCATGGCTGGTACGACGTTTTCTCGACCCGCAGGCACGGATCCTGTTCGTTGATCCCGACCAGGTGACGAATGTCGCGCGCGAAACCGGCGGCATCCCGTTCGACATCAAGGACGTCGAGCTCAGCCACGTCGGCGAGCGTTGCTCGTTCGACACCATGCTCAAGCTGTTTGGGCTCGAAAGCGAGCCTTCGCTGGCGCGCCTGGCGTTGATTGTACGGGGCGCCGACACGGCACGGCACGACATCGCGCCGGAAGCGGGCGGATTGCACGCCATTTCGCTCGGTCTTTCCGCGTTGGCGGGTGACGATGATCATGGCCTGCTTGAGCGCGGCTTCGTGGTCTACGATGCTTTGTTCGCCTGGCTGCGTTTTGCGGCCGAGGAGCGGCACAACTGGCCGGCCAAGGCCGCGTGACAACATGACGACGATCGCGACAGACGCCCGGCCGAGCTTCGGCGAAGCCTTTCTCCTGTGGTTCAAGATTGGCTGCATCAATTTTGGCGGGCCGGCCGGGCAAATCGCGCTCATGCACCGCACCCTCGTCGACGAAAAGAAGTGGGTCGACGAGGCCCGTTTCCTGCACGCGCTGAATTTCTGCATGCTCCTGCCCGGCCCCGAGGCGCAAAAGCTCGCGACCTATCTGGGCTGGCTTCTGCACGGCGTGCGTGGCGGACTGAGCGCAGGCATCCTCTTTGTTCTGCCGGGCGCGCTCGTGATGCTCGGCCTGAGCCTGCTCTATGCGCTCGGCCGCGGAATTCCGTTGGTCGACGGCGCATTGTTCGGCATCAAGGCAGCTGTGCTGGTGATCGTGATCGAGGCGCTGTTCCGCATCGGAAAGCGCGCGCTCAAATCGTCAATACTTCTCGGATTGGCCGCGGCGGCGTTCATCGGCATCTTCTTTTTGATGCTGCCATTTCCACTCATTGTGGCCGCGGCGGCACTTATCGGCTACGCCGTTGCGCGCGGGTCACCGCAGCGGCTCGGGCTCTCCGGAGAAACAGAAAACGTGCTGCCGGCGGAAGAAAATCGCTGGCGCCACTTCGCCGTTGCATCCGCCGTCGGTATCGTTGCCTGGATCACGCCCATTGCGCTCGCGGCCGTCATCTTCGGTCCGCACCATGTCCTCGTCAGCATCGGCGCGTTTTTCTCAAAGCTTGCGGTCGTGAGCTTCGGCGGCGCCTACGCGTTACTTGCTTACATGGCGCAGGAAGCGGTGCAGACTTACGGCTGGATGACCGCGCCGGAAATGGTGGATGGCCTCGGGCTGGCTGAGACCACGCCGGGCCCTTTGATCCTGGTCACCCAATTTGTCGGTTTCCTTGCAGCCTTCCGTGACGCGGCTCCTTTTTCACCGGTCATCGCCGGTGTGCTCGGAGCAGCGATGACAACGTGGGTCACATTCGTACCCTCGATGCTCTGGATTTTTGCGGGTGCGCCCTTTGTCGAGCCGCTGCGAGCCAATCGGCGATTGTCCGGCGCGCTGGCTGCAATTACCGCTGCCGTCGTCGGCGTCATCCTGAACCTGTCGGTGTGGTTTGCACTGCACGTGCTGTTCGGAAAGGTCACGGAAATGCGTGCCGGTCCGCTGCGCTGGTACGCGTTCGATCCGCTCGCGCTCGACCTTCGTGCGACCGCGCTCGCCGCGATTGCCGCGGTGCTGGCGTTCGGCCTTCACCGCAGCTTGATTGAAGTAGTGGTCGCGATGGCGGCGCTCGGTGTCATCCTCCAGCTGACGCTCGGAGGCTAGCGCTCGCGGCCGATGGCACTCTCATGCCAGCGGCGCAACGCCAGGTGCGAGATCGCCGACAGCGCAAAGAAGATGACGACGCCCGCAACCGCCAGCAGCAGCAGCGCCGCGAACATGCGCGGAATGTTCAGGCGGTAACCGGATTCGGCGATCCGGTACGCGAGCCCGGAGCCCGCGCCGGCGGAGCCCGCGGCAATTTCCGCCACCACGGCGCCGATCAATGACAGGCCACCGGCAATCCGCAGGCCGGCAAGCATCTGCGGCAGAGCCGCCGGCAGTTTCAGATTCCACAATGTCTGCCAGCGCGAGGCTTTGTACAATTCGAACAGCGCGACGAGATTATGATCGACCGAACTGAGGCCGAGAGTCGTGTTGGCCAGAACGGGAAAGAACGCGACGATCCAAGCGCAGGCGAGCACCGCCAAAGGCTGCGGCAGATAGATCAGCAGCAGCGGCGCAATGGCGACAATCGGCGTCACCTGAAGAATGACGGCATAGGGATAGAACGAGTATTCGGCGAGCCGCCACTGATTGAAGATTATCGCGAGCGCGATACCGCCGACCGCCGCGAGCAAAAATCCCTGGAACGTGAGTGTGAGCGTCACCAGGAGCGATTGCCACAAAAGCGGCCCGTCCGCGATCAATGTCGCGAGCACAAGACCGGGGCCCGGCAGCACAAATGGCGGGATCGCGAAAATCTGCACGACCGCATGCCAGCAGGCGATAATCAGCGCCAGCACAAGAATCGGGAGCACGATGCGAAGGGCCCGCTCGTTCATGACGGTGCCCCCGCGGTCATTGCGCCCGCGAGCGCTTCGGCCACCCGTCGGCACAAGCCCCCATACTCGGCCGAGGTGCGGAAGTTCTCGTCGCGCGGATACGGTGCCGGAATCGGAATCTCCGCGAAAACGCGCCCCGGACGCGGCGTCAGCACGACAATCCGCTGCGAGAGATAAACCGACTCGAACACCGAGTGCGTCACGAAGATCACGGTGCTGCGCACGGCCTGCCACACCGCCAGAAGATCATTGTTGAGCTTGAATCGGGTGATCTCGTCGAGCGCGGCGAAGGGCTCGTCCATCAGCAGCAGTTGCGGCTCGGTCACGAGCGCGCGCGCAATCGATACGCGCATTTTCATGCCGCCGGACAGTTCCCGCGGGTAGTTCTGCGCGAACGCGGAAAGCCCTACGCGGCCGAGCGCATTCGCCACCGCCCCGGAATCCTGCTTGTGGGCGAGCATGATCGGCAACCGCACATTGGCTGCCACATCGGCCCAGGGCATCAAAGTCGGGTCCTGGAACACAAAGCCAAGCCGCGCTTCGCCTGCCGGCCAGGACACCGAGCCCTCCGTTGCCGGGCTCAGACCCGAAATAATGCGAAGGACCGTCGATTTTCCGCAACCGGACGGGCCGAGCAGTGAGACGAATTCCCCCTCGCGCACATCGAGATTCAACCCATCGAGCGCGACCGTGCCGCTTTCAAACGTCTTGTCGACGTTGCGCAGCGAGACAATGGCCGGGGCAGACGGACTCATTTCGGCCGGAGGTCGACGCCGACGCTCTTGTTGACGAATTGCAGCGTGTAGGCGCGCTTGTAGTCCAAGCCGCCCTTCACGACGCCGACACGCACCATCTTGTCAAAGAAGCTCTTCCAGTGCGCATCGGTCATGGCACCAATGCCGAGTTTTGTTGAATCGCCGGAATCGACAATGCCGTATTCCTTCATCTTGGCGATCGAATAAGCCAGCAAGGCGTCAGTCATTTCCGGATTTTGCTTTTTGATCAGATCGTTTCCCGGCCTGCTGTCACCGTAGATGTAATGATACCAGCCGACCGCTGAAGCGTCGACGAAGCGCTGCACAAGGTCGGGTTTCTTCTCCACCAGATCGCGGCGCGTCTCGATCAATGTCGAGTATGCATCGAAGCCATGATCGGCCAGCAGGAACACCACCGGCTTGAAGCCACCCTGGCGTTCGATCGCAAAGGGTTCGGAGGTCACGTAGCCCTGCATTGCGGAATTCTTGTCGGCGAGGAACGGCTGCGCATTGAACGTGTAGGGCTTCACTTTTGATTCGTTGAAACCGAAATCGGACTTGAGCCATTGGAAATAGGTCGTCATGCCCTCTTTCGACACGAACAATGTCCGCGTCTTCAGATCCTCGAACTTCGCAACGCCGGGATGTGCAACGAAGACTTGTGGATCTTTCTGAAAGCTCGCCGCCACTGCGACGGTTGGAATGTTCTGCGCAACCGCGTCGAACGACTGCAGCGAATTGGCGCTCATGAAAAAATCGAGCTTCCCAACCGGCAGCAGGATGCGGTTGTTGATGTTCGGGCCGCCGGGCACGATCGTGACGTCGAGGCCGTACTTCTTGTACGTGCCGTCGGCGACCGCCTGATAGAAGCCGCCGTGCTCGGCTTCCGCCACCCAGTTGGTGCCGAAGCGAACCTTGTCGAGCGCCTGCGACGGCGTCGCCGTCACAACGGTGGCGACAATTCCGACAATCCGGACGAATCTCATGGGTCGCCTTCTATTCACACTCTAGGCATAAACCCTGACCGCCATTGCAGCAAATCCGCTAAACTGAACTCGCGACGGATCGGGGGGACAACAGATGGACACGGATGTCAAAACCGAGGGAGACGACAAACGGCTTAACAGTCTCGTCGCCATCACTGTCGTAATCCTGTCGGTCTTCATGGCTGTTTCGAATATCAAGGACGACAACATCAACCAGGCTATGCAGAAGGCCAAGCAGGAGTCCGTTGACGCCTGGGCCGAATATCAAGCCTCACGCATCAAGCTGCATGTCGACGAGAACGGCCTGACGCAGCTGCGAATGCTCGAAACCACCGGCAACATTGACCGCGCCGTCGCCGCCCGCCAGGCGGCGGACTACGAGGCCGACATTAAGAAGTACGAAGCACGGTCAAAAGAAACCCGCGCAAAGGCCGAGGCATTGGAAAAGGAATACGACCGTCTGAACTACCGTGACGACCAATTCGATATGTCGGCCGCATTTCTCTCGATTGGCATCGCAGTGGCTGCTGTCGCGGCCCTGGTCGATAGTTTTTGGCTTCTTTACTTCGCCTGGGCCGCGGGAGCCTTGGGTATGGGCGCCGGAATTGCTGGATTTCTGGGGCTCAACTTCCGGCCCGAATGGATCGCCCAGCTCCTAGGAACCTGATTTTTCAGGGCTTTTCGAAGCTTTGAACCTGTTCCTCTCCTCCCACGACCAATGGGTATGCGGCCAGATCGGTCGCCCCCGATTCAAAAGGATGGAGAGAGCCATGTTGACCAAGTCGAAATTCACCGGTGCCGCGCTCGCGACCCTCGCGCTCGTCGGCTGTCTCGTTGCAACAAGCGGTAACGCCCAAGCCCATCCCCGTTTTGGTGTCGGTCTTGGTATCGGCATTGCCACCGGCGCGGTGATCGGCGCGGCCGTCGCATCCGGCGCCTATGCGAGCCCGGTCTACAGCTGCCGCTACGTCGAGCGTTACGACCGCTGGGGCAACATTCGCCTGATCAAGGTCTGCGACGCCTATTGATCGCAAGTTGAGATCGGCGCCTGCCTCCTGTCCATCCTCGCGCCGATCCCACACGACCCGCCCGGTTCTGTCCCCGTCCGGGCGGGTCACTTTTTCAGAACCTTGCGATCGACCGAATTCCGACAACCTGCGCGTCGGGATAACGGATACCCGTCCCGCTCGGGTGCCAAATGAACGTGTAGACCGGCTGCACGATCCAGCCAGGAATGATCTGCGCCTGGTAGCTAAGTTCGAGATTGGCTTCATAGTCTCGCGGGGGCGTAAGAAGCGTGCCGAAATTGATCTGGTCCTGGTCGAAGCCGCGAATACTGTTTGAAAATCGTGAATAGATGAAACCCGCCCCAAAGCGGTCGTCCGGCCGCTTGGGAATCATGCGGGCGAACACAATTCCGACGTCGACCTCGACATTCACCTGATTGCGGTCCGACGGGCTGATCGAAGACCGGTTGTATATTGAGATGCCACTGTCGGCAGCACCGCCCGGCGGGCGATAGAGCTGCTGGTCGATCACGCCATAAATTCCGTAGTCGCCGCGGTGCATGAGCGGCGCGCCGTTACTCGCTGGGCTAGCTAACGATATTCCGACGTTGTCGAACCGTTTGTCGGCGAATTGCCCCAGGTGACTCCAGCCCCCGATCTTGATCGTGCGCGCGAGTCCGGTGTCCTCCTTTCCTTGATTGCTGCGAAACTGTAGCTCTCCGATGAAGAACGCAGGGTCGCGCAAGCGAAAATTCAAGCCGTACCGATTGCAGGTGTCCGGATCGCCCGAGCACGGTCCCGCAGGGTCGCCATTAAAGGCCGCTAGAAGCAGTGACGCATTTTTACCGAAGTCGACTTTCAAACGCACGCCCGGCGTCGACAACGGATAGGCCGGCCCGCCGCCAGGAAGATTGACGGCGCCGATCGTGGGCCAGTCACTCTGCAGAAACATGTAGCTGAGATCGCTGAAAAAGAACTCGCTGTCAGCCGCGAGCTGGCCAAATCGCAGGCTTGCCGCTCCGTCAAAAAATTTTCGCTCGACCCACAGCTCCGACAATCGCACTGTCGGTGTTGCCTCAATGGCGGCAATCGTATTCATGCCACCGACGTAATCCCGGCGGATGCGGCCGCTGTTGTAGATCCCAAAAGCGTTCGCGTAGAAGGTCCAGTCCTTCCATCCGGCCAGCTTCTCAAGATCGACCAACAATTGCCCTTCAAACTTGCCCTGGTCGATCGTGCCGCGACGGATGCCGCCGCGCGTGTTGCCGAGAACGTCGTTGGTGTAAATGACGTTGTACGAGACGCCACGGTCGAAAAGATATTTGCGGATTCCGTATGGGTCGCCGCGCTGCGGCAGGCTTGTGGCAATCGACGGCTCGAAAATGCCGAACTTGTCCGGGGTTTGCTCGTAGATCGGCTGCGCAAAAACCGGCGGGACGCAACTACCCGAGGCAATGGCAACAACGGCAGAAACAATAAGATACCGGACCTGTAACTTCATTCAGCGGCGCCGTTTTCGCGTTGCAATACAGGGACATCAGCATAGTCGAGCTTGTTGCGAGTCAGTTGCAATAAAATGACGCACACAAAAAGCGCTGTCCACCAGTCATTGGAGCTAATTGCCTGATTCTCCGGCATTTACCGGAGACGCATTCTTTATGTCACGGTAATGCCGTAGCCCGCCGTCCTTTCACTATAAGCCTTCCCTCAGGGACAGAGTGGGAAGGGTTTCTTGCATCGCGTCGTTGACAGGATTGTGCGGCAGCTGACGCTTCGGCGCGGTAGTGCGGGTCATTGGCTTTTTGCCGGCATCCTTATAGTGAGTTGCGCCTGGCTTGCAGTCGCCTCGACCACCCGCGCCCCGGGCGGCGACAAAATTGAGCAGACGGGCACAGCGACAAAAGGCCAGCAGGACGGAGCCGCCTACCGTCCCACGCCCAAGCAATGGGCCTCGCTCGGGATCTCGCCGGTCGCCGAAGTCGTGTTCCGCACCGAGCATATGACGGAAGGCAAGATCGCCGTCGACGAGGATCGCGCAACGCTCGTGTTCTCTCCCTATTCAGGCCGCGTGATCAAACTTCTTGCCAAACCTGGCGACGCGGTAAAGGCCGGACAGCCGCTCTTCGTCGTCGAAGCGCCGGATATGGTTCAGGTGCAGAACGATTTCATCAATTCCATTTCCGGACTGAACAAGGCCCGCTCGGCTCTGGACCTCGCCAGAATCGTCGAACAACAGAACAAGACGCTGTTTGAAGGCCGCGCCGGGTCGCTTCGTGATTTGCAGCAGTCGCAGGCAAGTACGCGCGCGGCCGAAAACGATGTACGAGCCGCCCAGACCACGGTCGAGGTCAGCCGCAATCGTCTGCGCATCCTCGGCATGACCGACGAGGAGATCACGAGATTCAACGACACGGGTGCGGTCAGCCCGCACATGACGATTTATTCGCCGCTTGCCGGCACCGTGATCCAGCGCAAAGTTGGACCAGGGCAATATATCAACACGTCATCGCAGAACACGAGCGCCAGCGATCCGACGTTCATCATCGGCGATCTTTCGACCGTCTGGCTCGTCGCCTATGTGCGTGAGTCCGAGGCCCCCAATGTCCATGTGGGCCAAGCAGCGCAATTCAAGGTGCTTGCCTATCCGAACCGGACTTTCTCGGCGAATATTTCCTACGTCGCGACGTCTCTCGACACCGGCACGCGGCGGCTTCTGGTGCGCGCTACAATTGACAATTCACAGAACCTGCTGCGCCCCGAGATGTTCGCTAACGTGAAAATCCTCACCACCGAGGGCGACAGTTCGCTCGGCGTGCCGCGTGAAGCGATCGTCTACGACGGGAAATCGACCCACGTCTGGATCGCTCGGAGCGATCAATCCGTCGAACGGCGGCAAGTTAAGACAGGACAATCCAACGGCCAGATGGTCGAAGTCCTCGATGGCTTGCGCCAGGGCGAGAGTGTCATAAGCAAGGGCACTTTGTTCGTCGATCGCGCCGCGGCCGGAAGCTGACCTTCGATGTTGCGTACTTTGATGTCGTTCTGCCTGTCGCGGCGGCTTCTCGTCCTGGCCGCTTACGTAGCATTTATCGGAATCGGCTTCGCGACCCTCAAGGCCCTCAATGTCGAGGCCTACCCCGACCCTGCGCCGCCAATCATCGAAATCATCGCACAATATCCCGGCCAGTCGCCCGAGGAAGTCGAACGCTATGTCACAATCCCGCTTGAGATCGCGGTCGCGAGCACGCCTGGCCTCACTTACATCCGTTCGAATACGGTTTTCGCTCTCGGCTTCATCCGCCTGCAGTTTGAATATGGCCGCGACTACAATTTCGTTCGCCAGCAGGTCACCAACCGGCTGAAGGACGCGACATTGCCGCAGACCGTGACGCCGGTGATTTCGCCGGCCGGCGGCATCAGCGAAATTCTGCGCTATCAGCTCAAGGGTCCGCCAGGGATGGACCTGATCCAGCTGAAGACCATCCAGGACTGGGTGGTCGAGCGCAAATTACGAATCGTCCCAGGCGTGGCGGACGTTGCCGTACTCGGTGGAAAAACTAAGGAATATCAGGCCGAAATCGATCTCGACCGCATGCGGGCCTACGGTCTCACTTTGCCCCAGATCATCAATGCGATTTCGACCAGCAATTCCAACGTCGGCGGGCGCACCATCACGATCGGCGAGCAGTCGGTCAACGTCCGTGGTGTCGGCGCGCTCGGATCGGTCAACGACATCGACAATATCGTCATAAGCCAGCAGGGCGGTCTTCCTGTCATCCTGAAGGACGTTGCGCGCAACCAGATCGGATTCACGCCGCGCCTCGGAATCGCGGCGCGCGACGACCAGGACGACATCATTTTCGGCATCGTCCTGATGCAGAAGCTTGAGCGGACGATGGACGTCGTGACTCGCGTGCGGGCGGCCGTTGAGCGCATCAACGCCGACGGTACCCTGCCTCCCGGCGTCAGGATCGAGCCGTTCTACGATCGCGGCGATCTGGTCGCGCTCACCGTGCGCACGGTGGTGCACAATATGCTGTTTGGCATCGCTCTCATCTTTCTCATTCAGTGGGTTTTTCTCGGCGATTTCCGCTGTGCGCTGATTGTTGCGGCGACCATTCCCGTCGCCTTGCTTCTTGCGGCCATCATCACCGTGCTGCGCGGGGAGTCGGCCAACCTTCTGTCGGTTGGCGCGATTGACCTCGGCATCATCGTCGATGCCACCGTCATCATGATCGAGAATATCTATCGTCATCTGGCCGAACATGCGCGTCGCACGATAGCCGATCCGCACTCCCGGCTCGGCGACAAACTGCATCGCATTCTTGTCGCCGCCGTCGAGGTCGACAAACCAATATTTTTCTCGGTGATCATCACCATTGCGGCGTTCCTCCCGCTTTTCACGATGCAAGGCGTTGAAGGTCAGATCTTCGGGCCAATGTCGCGGACCTACGCCTATGCGCTGCTTGGCGCCGTGATCGCCACGTTCACGGTAACGCCGGTGATGTCGGCGATTCTGCTGCCCGACAGGGTCAACGAAGTCGAGACATTCATCGTGCGCAGCATCCGCAAAATCTATGAGCCCGTTCTTCTTCTCGCGGTCAAAAATGCACGGACAGCAGCAACCATCGCCCTCGCCTTTCTGCTCCTCTGCGGTGCGCTCGGCCTGCGTCTCGGTACGGAATTTCTGCCGAAGCTGGAGGAAGGCAATCTCTGGATTCGCGCGCTTCTTCCACCGACGATCACCCTCGATGCCGGCCGCGACACGGTCAACAAGATCCGCACGGTGATCGCAAGCTACCCGCCGGTACGCACCGTCGTCTCCGAGCAGGGCCGCGGCGAGGATGCTACCGATCCGGACGGATCGTTCGTCGCCGAATTTTTCGTTCCCCTGAAACCATTTGAGGAGTGGCCGGAAGGGTTGACCAAGGCAAAGCTTGTGAAAGAGCTGGCCGCCCGCCTGGAAAGCGAGTTCATCGGCGTCGACTTCAATTTCTCGCAATATATTCAGGACAACATCGAGGAAGCCGTATCCGGCGTGAAAGGCGAGAACTCGGTGAAGATCTTCGGCCGCGATCTGGCCGAGCTCGAGCGATTGTCGCAGGCGGTCAAGAACGAGCTCGCAAAAGTGCCGGGGGTGACCGATCCCGGCGCCTTCAACCTGCTCGGCCAACCGAATCTGGTCATCAAGGTCGACCGTGCAAAAGCGGCCCGCTACGGGATCACCGTCAGCGACATGAACACGGTCGTGCAAGCGGCGATCGGTGGTCAGGAAGTCACGCGCGTCTACGACGGCGAGATGAATTTCCCCCTGACCGTGCGGCTTGCACTGCAATACCGCGACAATGTCGATGCGATCCGCTCGGTTCCCGTCGCGCTGCCGAACTCCGATCCGAAGTCTCCGACCACCTACATCGCGCTTGGCGATGTGGCCGAAGTCCGGCTCGAGACCGGGGCGGCCTATATCTACCGCCAGAACACCGAGCGCTTCGTGCCGATTAAATATAGCGTTCGCGGCCGCGATCTTGGATCGACCGTCGCCGAAGCACAGAGGCGCATCGCCAAGAATGTGGAACTGAAAGAAGGCTATCGCTTGGAGTGGTCCGGCGAGTTTGGCGCGCTCGTCGAGGCCCAGAAGCGGCTCGCGATCATTGTGCCGCTCAGTCTCCTGCTTATCATGATGCTGCTCTACAGCCTGTTTAATTCCCTGCGGGACAGCCTTGTTGCTCTGTCCGCGATTCCTTTTGCGGTCTGCGGCGGCATCCTGGGGCTTTATGTGTTCGGCTTGAATGCGAGCGTATCGGCTGCCGTGGGTTTTATTTCTTTGTTTGGTGTTTCCACCATGGATGGCGTCTTGCTCGTCTCTTACATACGGCGCCGTCTCGATGAGGGACTTGGCAAGGATGAGGCAATCATCGGCGCCGCGCAGATTCGTATGCGGCAAATTTTCATGACCGGCCTTTCCGCCTGCATCGGGCTCGTCCCCGCCGCGATCTCATCCGGAATTGGCTCGCAGGTCCAGCAACCCCTCGCCTGCGTCATAGTGGGTGGAATGCTGCTGTCGCCGATCTCAAGTCTTCTGGTGATCCCGACAATAGCGCGCCTGGCGATGCCGACAGCGCGAAGAACGGCCGCGCCTCGGCGCACAGGCGCCCCTGAACCTGCCGAATAGAACGGCGAACTAGTTTGTCCGTGCGGACGGCCGGACAAATTGACCAAGATGGCCGAACACTTTGCTGATCACCGGCCAGAACAGCAGAATGAATGCGAGCGTCGTGATCGAGCCGACCAGGCCGTTCGACCAGAACACGCGCAGGTCGCCTTCCGCCCCGATCATCGACAGCCGGAAGGCATCTTCCGCCCGGCTTCCGAGCACCAGCGCGAGCGTAAATGGCGCCAGCGGAATTCCGATCTTCTTGAAGACGTAGCCGACCACGCCGAACAGGAGCATCAGCCAGATGTCGAACATGGCGTTCTGGATGGCGTAGGCGCCGATCGCGCAGGACACGACGATCATCGGCGCGATTGCCGAAAACGGCACCCGCAGGATCGACGCGAATATCGGCACCGTGGTGAGTACAAGCACCAGGCCGACGATATTGCCGAGGTACATCGACGCGATCAGGCCCCAGACGAAGCTCTTTTGTTCAACGAACAGCAATGGGCCCGGATTGAGGCCCCACACCATCAGGCCGCCGAGCAGAATTGCCGCCGTGCCGGAGCCAGGAATCCCCAGCGCCAGCATCGGCAACAATGCGGCCGTACCGGACGCGTGGGCAGCCGTTTCAGGCGCAAACACGCCCTCGATGCGGCCCGTGCCGAAGGAATCCCTGTCCTTGGAAAAGCGCTTGGCGAGATTGTAGCCCATGAAGGACGCGGCAATTGCGCCGCCCGGCGTGACGCCGAGCCAGCAGCCGATGGCCGAGGACCGGAGCAACGTCACCCAGTACTTCGGCAGGTCTTTCCAAACTTTCAGGACGACTCTCAGGCTGATCGACGCGGCATGGCCGCGCAACGCCAACCGCTCTTCCATCGTCAGCATGATCTCGCTGATGCCGAACAGGCCGATCACGGCCACCAGGAAGTTGACGCCGCGGAACAGCTCGCTCCAGCCGAACGTCATGCGCAGCGTGCCGGACACCGTATCCATGCCGACACCGGCGAGCAGCAGGCCCAGCGCCATGGAAATGATGGTCTTGTGCTTTTCCTCGCGCCCGAGGCCGACAAACGAGCAGAACGTCAACAGATACACCGAGAAGAATTCCGGAGGCCCGAAGCGCAAGGCGAAGTCGGCCACGCTCGGCGCGAGGAAAGTAATGAGCATCACCGCCACAAGCGACCCAATGAATGATGACGTGAACGCCGCAGTCAGCGCTTCGGCCGCCAGGCCTTTCTGCGCCATCGGGTAGCCGTCGAAGGTTGTGGCCACAGACCACGCCTCGCCGGGAATATTGAACAATATGGACGTGATCGCGCCGCCGAACAGCGCGCCCCAGTAGATGCACGACAACATCACGATGGCCGAGGTCGGATCCATTGAGAAGGTCAGCGGCAGCAGGATCGCGACGCCGTTCGGTCCACCTAACCCCGGCAGCACGCCGACGAAAATGCCAAGAACGAGGCCCACCATCATCAGGATGAGCGTCTTCCACGTCAGCAGGACGGTGAAGCCGTGGACGAGCAGGGTGAGTGCTTCCATCGCGCGGCCTCAGTAACCCAGCAGGGCTTCGAGCGGGCCCTTCGGCATGATGACGTCAAATGCGATCTCGAACGTGATGAACATGGCCACCGTGAAAATTACCGACGTAAGCAATGACTTCCACAACGCGATGCGGCCGATCACCGTCATGAAGCCAACGATGAGAATGAAGCTCGCCACGTAAAGTCCCAGCCACTGCGTGACCACGACGAAGAGAAAGGTCGGCACGAACATCTGCAGGACGCGCGTGAGCTGCTCGCGCGTGACGAAAGGCTCGGTCGCCGGTTCGATGAAGCCTTTCACGAGACCGTAAATCGAAGCGGTGCCGAGAATGAGCGACAGATAGAACGGGAAATATCCGGCCTGCGGGCCGCTCGCGTCCCACGACATGCCGGTCCGCCAGTTGTCGAACGCCAGCAGCGCCGCCAGGGCAATCAGTATCAGGGATACAACGATGTCGACCGTGCGGGTGCTCGTGACCGCCGGCGACTGATCGCCCGCGGCTTTTTCTGTCTCTTCAACGGCCATCCCGGTCTCCGGTCACAGGAAAGGGCCAGGGATGGACCCTGGCCCGTTCCAGCGCGAGTTGCATTATTTCGCGACGAAGCCCGCTTCGTGCATCAGGCTCGAATTGAGCTTGTCGTCTTCCTCGAGGAATTTCAGCATGTCCTTGCCGGTGAGAAACGCCGGCTTGAGCGCCTGCTTTTCGAGGTATTCTTTGTACTCGGGGGTCTGGACGATCTTCTTGAACAGATCGACGTAAAACGCCGTTTGGTCGGCCGGCACTTTGCCCGGCAGGAAGAATGCACGCAGCATCTGGTACTGCACGTCCAGACCTTGCTCCTTGCAGGTCGGAATGTCGTTCCAAGATTGCTTGTCGGTCACCTTGGTTTTGTAGGCGATGCGCTCTTTGCTGAAGACACAAAGCGCGCGCACCTGACCCGCGCGCCAGACTTCGAGGTTCTCGGACGGGTTGTTGACGTTCGCCTGTGTGTGATTGCCGACAAGCTGCGTCGCCGCTTCGCCGCCCGACTTGTAGGGCAGATAGAGGAACTTGGCGCCCGTCTTCTTCTCCATGAAGACCGTAAGGATCTGGTCCTCGCGCTTGCTGCCGGTGCCGCCCATCTTGAAGGGCGGGCTGGCAGCCTTCGCCGCATTGATGAAGTCTTTGACGTTCGCCTCCGGCATTGTGGTGTTGTCCCACAACACGAACTCGTCAAGCGCGGTCACGGCAACCGGCGTCAGATCGCGCCAGTTGAACGGGATCTTGGCCGACAGCGGCAACATATAAATAAGTGAGTAGGCGAGCAGAACCTTGTTCGGATCGCCGTCGCTCGACTTCATGTACATGAGCGCTTCCGCGCCCGATGCACCGCCCTTGAGCGTGACGATGACCGGCTGCTTCATCAAATTGTTCTTCTGAATGGCGGCCTGCATCATGCGTGCCATCTGGTCGGACGCACCGCCGGCACCTGCAGCCACGACGATTTCGATCGATTTGGTCGGCTCCCACGCCACGGCCGGGGCGCTCACAAGCGCAGCAGCTGCAATGAAAGCTCCGGAAATACTCAAGTTTTTCATGCTTATCCTCCCTTAAAGGCACGCAACATTTTCCACTATCAGTGGAAAAGCTGCCTGTTCTTGTTTTTGGCAGTATTGTGGGTCTTGGCCCCAAATTCAAGCCGACATCTGTCTAATTGGCCTGTTCGCGCCGGACAATGTCCGCGCCCCGCACCATCGCCTGCATTTTTCCGAAGGCCACATCGCGCGGCAGATATTTCATGCCGCAATCGGGAGCGATGACAATGCGCTCGGCCGGCACATAAGGGAGCGCCTTGCGAATGCGCTCCGCAACAACCTCCGGCGTCTCAACGGTCAAGTCCGACAGGTCGATAACGCCAAGAATAATCGTCTTGGATGGAAGCTTTTCCAGCATCTTGAGATCAAGCTTCGGCTGAGCGGCCTCAATCGAGACTTGCGCAGCGCGCGAGCCCTCGAGTTCCGGCAGAAACGAATAACCGGTCGGCTTGTCGTGCACGACGGCCGCATAGCCGAAGCACAAATGCACAGCGACCGTGCCAGTGACGCCGTCGAGGGCGCGATCGAGCGCCTTCAGCCCGTACTCGCGCGCCTTCTCGGGATGCTGCTGCATCCAGGGCTCGTCGATCTGCACGATATCGGCACCGGCCGCGAAGAGGTCCTTGATCTCCTCGTTGACCGCGATCGCATAGTCGAGCGCCATCGCCTCGTCGGATTTGTAGAACTCGTTCTGCGCCTGTTTCGACATCGTGAACGGGCCCGGCACCGTCATCTTTATGGTCTTCTTCGTGTGCGCGCGCAGGAATTGCAGGTCGCGCAGCTGGACCGGATGCTTGCGCCGGACTTTTCCGGTGACGCGCGGCACCGGGATCAGCTTGCCGCTCCGGTTGAGCGTCGAGCCTGGATTCTCGGTATCGACACCTTCGAGTGCGGTGGCAAACCGGTTTGAGTAGCTTTCACGGCGCTGCTCGCCATCCGTGATGATGTCGAGGCCCGCGGACTCCTGGTCCTGGATTGCCATCCGCGTGGCCTTGTCCTGCTTCGCTTCGAGCTGCTTAGGATCGACCAGCCACAGGTCGTCCATCCGCACGCGCGGCACCATCTTCGACAGGCGTGCGCGATCGATAAGCCATTTCGGCTGCGGATAGGAGCCGACGAGCGAGGTTGGAAAGATCGTAACGGCCATCGGTATGCGTTCACCTCGCCAATTCGGTGCGGACGATCGCCGCGCCTTCGACCATGGCGCACATTTTTCCGTAGGCAACGTCTCGTGGCAAATATTTCAGTCCGCAATCTGGCGCGACAATGATCCGCTCGGGCGAGATGTGCTTCAGCGCGCGGCGGATGCGCAGGGCCACGGTCTCCGGTTTCTCGATGCTCATATCGGAAAGATCAAGCGTTCCTAGGATGATGGTCTTACCCGGCAATTTTTCAAGAACAGAGCAGTCGAGCTTCGATTGCGCGGTTTCAATCGATACCTGGCTGACCGGCGAGCCGCTGAGCTCCGGCAGGAACGAATATCCCTCCGGCCGCACATGAATGATGGCGGCATAGCCGAAACAAATATGCACCGCGGTTGGCCCTTTCACTCCGTCCAATGCGGCGTTGAGCGCCTTGAGGCCGTATTTGCGCGCCTTCTCCGGCCGCGCCTGCATGTAGGGCTCGTCAATCTGAACAATGTCGGCGCCGGCGGCGAACAGATCTTTGATCTCGGCGTTCACGGCATTGGCGTAGTCCAATGCCATCTCCTCTTCGTCCTTGTAGAAATCGTTCTGCGCCTGCTGTGACATCGTGAACGGCCCGGGCACGGTCATCTTGATCATGCGGGTGGTATTGGCCCGCAAAAACTTGACGTCCTCGACTTCGACCGGATGGCGCCGGCGCACCTTGCCGGTTACGCGTGGCACTGGATTTGGATGCCCGGAACGATCGAGAGCAGTGCCTGGATTGTCGATATCCACACCCTCAAGCGCGGTCGCAAACCGGTTGGAATAGCTTTCGCGCCGCATCTCCCCGTCGGTGATGATGTCGAGCCCGGCGTCCTCCTGGTCGCGTATCGCGAGCAGCGTTGCGTCGTCCTGTGCCTGTTTCAGAAATTCTGGCGCGACGCGCCAGAGTTCCTTGGCGCGGACGCGCGGCGGAAACCGGGCGGCGAGCTTGGCACGGTCGATCAGCCAGTCGGGCTGCGCGTAAGAGCCCACAAGCGACGTCGGGAAAAGCTTCGTCATGCCCCTAGTATGACGACATGTCCGCCGCTGAGCCAGCCGCAGCCACACTCATCGCCAGCACCCGCGCCACGTGGGCCGCTTCCCGCTTGCTGCCGTCGAAAATCTGGTGCCGGCATGACGTCCCATCGGCGACAATCAGGGCGTCGGCCGGCGCTTTGCGCACGGCGGGCAGCAAAGACAGTTCGCCCATCTTCTGCGATACCTCGATGGTGTCGGCGTGATAGCCAAAACTTCCCGCCATGCCGCAGCAGCTCGATTCGATCGTCTCGACCGACAGCTCCGGGATCAGCCGTAGCGTGCTCTCGACCGCGCTCATGGCGTCGAACGCCTTCTGATGACAGTGGCCGTGGAGAAGCGCCTTCTTCGGCAGCGGCCCGAGCGGCAAGCTCAACCGGCCCTGTTTGTACTCATGCGCGATGAATTCCTCAAACAGCCGCGCATTTGCCGCCAGCAACTCGACCGCTTCGCCCTTGAACATGGCAGGCAGCTCGTCCCGGAAGGTGAGCAGGCAGCTCGGCTCAAGCCCGACAACGGGAATGCCGCGTCTCACGTAGGGTGCAAGCGCGTCCAGCGTGCGTTGCATTTCCCGCCGCGCCTCTTCCACCAGACCGACCGCAAGGAAGGTACGGCCGCAGCATAAAGGCCGCTCGTTCGGATCGGCCGGGAGCGGTGCGTAGACGCGATAGCCGGCGGCGACGAGCACGCTCAAGGCGTCGTCGAGGTTTTCACGCTCGAAATAGCGATTGAACGTGTCGGCGAACAACACGACTTCGCGCGCAGGTGCATTGCTCTCTCCACCGGCGTAACGCCAGTCCGAACGGTCGCGATAAATGTCGCTTCGCCATTTCGGCAGGCTGCGCCGCGAGGAAAACCCGGCGACAAGCTCCGACGCCTTGCGAAACAGCGCGTTTCCATTGCGTATATTAAAGAGGCGATGCCAGCGCACCGCGTAGGGCGCGTAATGCGGCAGGAACCCGACCAGCTTGTCGTGCAGCGAAAGCTCGAATTTCTCCGCGCGCGCCGCCAAAACCTCGATTTTCATGCGCGCCATGTCGACGCCGGTCGGGCATTCGCGCCGGCAGGCCTTGCAGGACACGCAAAGCTTCAACGTGTCGGCCATTTCGTCGGCGATGAGCGCGGCCGGGCCCAATTGTCCGGTCAACGCCAGCCGTAAAGAATTAGCGCGCCCGCGCGTGACGTCGCGTTCGTCGCGAGTGACACGATAGCTCGGGCACATCACGCCGCCGGTGAGCTTGCGGCAGGCGCCGTTGTTGTTGCACATCTCGACAGCGCCCTGAAAACCGCCGCCTGAGCCCGGATAGACCGACCAGTCGAGATGCGTCTTGAGCGGCTCGCCGTGATAGCCGGGCGCGTAGCGGAACAGGCTGCGGTCGTCGAATTTCGGCGGACGCACGATTTTGCCGGGGTTTAAGAAGCCCTTCGGGTCGAACCTGTCTTTCACTTCCTCGAAGGCGCGGGCGAGCCGCGTGCCGAACATCGGCTCGTTGAACTCCGAGCGCACCAGCCCGTCGCCGTGCTCGCCGGAATGCGATCCCTTGTATTCGCGCACCATCGCGAACGCCTCCTCGGCGATTTCGCGCATGGCATGCACGTCTTTTTCCTGGCGCAGATTGAGCACGGGTCGCACGTGCAGGCAGCCCGAGCCGGCATGCGCGTACCAGGTGCCGCGCGTGCCGTGCTTCTCGAAAATGCCGGTGAGCCGCGACGTGTAGTCGGCGAGATGCTCGAGCGGCACGGCACAGTCTTCCACGAAGGAGACGGGTTTCCCCTCCTCCTTCATCGACATCATGATGTTGAGGCCCGACGTTCGCACCTCGGTGATCGCAGCCTGCAGATCGGGATTGAGGACCTCGACGACGCCGCCCCATTTGGCGCCGGTCTTGTCCCAGCCGAAGCCGAGATCGCCCATCAGCTGCTTGAGCTGCGCCAACATGCGCAGGTTGACCTCGTGGTCGTCCTCGCCGAACTCGACCAACAGGATCGCTTCCGGCGCCTCGCGCACGAACTTGTCCAGCGTCGGCTGGAAGATCGGAATCTTGCGCGCGAGCTCGATCATCGTACGGTCGATCAATTCCACCGCGATCGGCTTGAGGCGCACGATGTGCTGCGCCGAATTCATCGCCTCGAAGAAGCTGCCGAAGTGACATGCGCCGACCGCGCGGCGGCCAAGTAACGGCGAAAGCTTCAACTCGATGCGCGTCGAAAACGCCAGCGTCCCTTCCCCGCCGACGAGGACGTGCGCGAGGTTGATGTCGTTCTTGCCGGGCACCAGCGCGTCGAGATTGTAGCCGCCGACGCGGCGCTGCACCTTGGGGAAGCGCTCGGCGATCTCACTTGCTTCGCGTGCCCCGATGGCGAGCAGATCTTTCGCGAGCGGCCGCAGCGGCGCGGGCACATCCTTGAGGTTGCCGCCAATAGGACCGAAATGCGCGAGCGTGCCGTCGGCCAGCAAGGCCTCGATCGAGATGACGTTGTCGCGCATCGTGCCGTAGCGCATCGAGCGCCCGCCGCACGAGTTGTTGCCGGCCATGCCGCCGATGGTCGCGCGCGAGGATGTCGAGATGTCGACGGGAAACCACAGCCCGTGCGACTTGAGCTGACGATTGAGATCGTCGAGCACGATGCCGGGCTCGACCGTCACGCGCCTGCGCTTGACGTCGAGATCGAGGATGCGTGTGAGGTACTTCGAGCAGTCGACGACGAGCGATTCGCCCACGGCCTGGCCGGCCTGCGATGTGCCGCCGCCGCGCGCCAAAACCGTCGCCCCCTCGCTGCGGGCAATCGCTATCGCGCGATCAGCCTCTTCGATCGTCCGCGGCGCGACGACGCCCACCGGCATGATCTGGTAGTGGGAGGCATCGGTTGAGTAGCGGCCGCGCGAAAACGCGTCGAATTGCACCTCGCCGGACAATTCGGCCTTCAGCCGGCGCTCCAGACCGGGCATGACAACGGCCACGTTTTCTTATCCTTTTTGGGCGGCGCTAAGCCTATGCATAAGGACTAGTTTGCCTTGCGGAAAACCGCTTGACCGCAATGTTGCATTCATAGTTCAACGCCACAAGCGCCGCCCCTGATCGGACCGCGCCCGTGGCCAAACCACGCTAACCCCCGAAAAGCTGCCGTTTCAGGAGCGGACTGCCTATGGCTAAGAATTCCTCGCGTACGGTCGGGCGACACTTTCTCCACATCCCGGGGCCCTCGCCGCTGCCGGACCGCGTCCTGCGGGCGATGGACACGCCGATCATCGATCACCGCGGTCCCGAATTCGCCAAGCTCGCGAAGAAATGCCTGGACGGCATCAAGACCATTTTCAAGACCACGAATCCCGTCATCATCTATACCGCGACCGGAACCGGTGCGTGGGAAGCAGCGCTCGTCAACACGCTGTCGCCCGGCGACAAAGTGCTGATGGTCGAGACCGGCCAGTTCGCCACGTTGTGGAAAAAGATGGCCGAGAAGCTCGACCTCAAGCCGGAATTCATCACGACCGACTGGCGCATCGGCGCCGATCCCGCGGCGATCGAGGCGCGCCTGCGCGAAGACAAGGGCAAGGAGATCAAGGCGGTCTGCTTCCTGCACAATGAAACCTCGACTGGTTGCCTTTCGCCGGTGGCGGAGATCCGCAAGGCGATCGACCGCGCCGGGCATCCTGCGCTGCTGATGGTCGACACCATTTCCTCGCTCGCGTCGACCGATTATCGGCACGACGAATGGGGCGTCGACGTGACCGTCGGCGGTGCGCAGAAAGGTTTGATGTTGCCTCCCGGCATGTCGTTCAATGCGGTGAGCGACAAGGCGCTTGCGGCGAACAAGACGTCCCAGCTCACGAAGTCGTTCTGGGCCTGGGACGAAATGCTGACGATGAACAAGGTCGGCTTCTTCCCGTACACGCCCGCGACGCAGATGCTGCAGGGCCTCGCCGTCTCGATCGAGATGCTGCACGAGGAAGGTCTCGATAATGTCTTTGCCCGTCACGACCGGCTGGCGGAAGCGACTCGCCGCGCAATCAAGACGTGGGGCCTCGACACTATCTGCCGCGATGCGAAGTATTATTCGCCGACCATCACCGCGGTGTTGCTGCCGGAAGGCCACGACGCCGATGCCTTCCGCGCGCTGGCGCTCGAGCAGTTCAACATCTCTTACGGTTCGAGCTTCGGCCGTTTCACCGGCAAGATGTTCCGCATCGGCCATCTTGGCGACATCAACGACGCGATGATGCTGGGCGGCCTCGCTGTAACCGAGATGGCGCTCGCGCTCGCCAACATTCCGCACAAGAAGGGCGGCGTGCAGGCAGCGATGGACTATCTGGTGTCCCAGCACGGTCGCGCTGCCAAGCAGGCGGCGGAATAGACCTATCTGGATTTCCGCTTTCGCGGGAATGAGCGGATTGTCGGTTAAGCCGCTTCTACCCACTCATTCGCACGCAAGGTGCGCGCGACGAAATCTGAAATCGCCTTGAGCGTCGGCTCAGGCGCCTCCCGCTGCGGCGAATGACGCGCTCCCGGCAGCAGCGCCACCTCGACCGGGCAATAACACTCCTGCTGCGCAACCTCGATCTGCTTCGCGGTGCCGTACTGGTCGTCTTCGCCCTGCACGATCAGCACCGGCACGCGGATATAGGCGAGGAACTCGGTGATGTCCCATTTGCGGAATTGCGGGTCGAGCCAGGCGCCGTTCCAGCCCTTGAACGCATTGTCGACATCGTCATGCCAGCGCGCGAGCCGCATGCGCAGATCGCCTGTTTCGTAGGCTTTCCGGGCTTCGACGATCGAGGCGATACCTGGATCCTCGGTGAAGAAATGCGGCGCAATCAGCACGAGGCCGCCGACCCGGTGATCCTGATGGCTGCCGGCGTAGATCGCTGCAATCGAGGCGCCGTCGCTGTGGCCGATCAGCAGCCCGCGCCGGAAGCCGATGGCATCGAGCAGCTTCGGCAAGCTTTGGCGCGCCTCGTCATGCATATAAGAGAGCGGGCGCGGCAGGCTGACCGGACTCGATTTCCCGTAGCCCGCGCGCGAATAGACGAACGCGCCGGCACCCGTCGCGGCCGCAAGTTTCTCGGGAAAATCGTTCCACAGGCCGACACAGCCCAGCCCTTCGTGCAGCAGCACGAGGGTTGGCGCCTTGTCCGGCTGCGGCCCGACAAAGCGGTATTCGATGCGATGCCCGTCAATATCGAGAAACCCAGCTTCAGCAAGTGCCATCAGCGCGCGCCCGGTCCTTCCGCCCGCAGCTTGAAGCGCTGGATTTTCCCGGTCGCCGTCTTCGGCAGGTCTTTGCGGAATTCGATCCAGCGCGGATACTTGTAGGGCGCGAGCTTTTGCTTCACATGCTCCTGCAACGCACGAATGAGCGCGTCGTTGGCCTTCTCCGGCGACTTGAGCACGACGAAGGCTTTCGGCTTGATCAGCTTCTGCTCGTCGTTCCAGCCGACGACCGCGGCCTCCAGCACGTCGGGATGCGAGGACAGCGCGGCCTCGACCTCGAACGGCGAAACATACATGCCGGATACTTTCAGCATGTCGTCCTGGCGCCCGCAGCACACATAATACCCGTCGCCATCCTCGATGTACTTGTCGCCGGAACGCGTCCATTCGCCCTGGAAGGTCGATCGCGACTTCTCGCGGTTGTTCCAGTACATGATCGCGCTGGTCGGCCCGCGCACGTAGAGCTCGCCCATCTCCCCTTTCTTCACCGGACTGCCGTCGTCGCCGACCAGTTTGATCTCGTAGCCGGGCACCGGTTTCCCGGTGGTGCCGTACTTGGTCGCGCCCGGTGCGTTGGTGAGATAGATGTGCAGCATCTCGGTGGTGCCGAGCCCGTCGGAAATCTCGACGCCGTAACGTTCTTTCCAGCGCAGCGCGATTTCTTCCGGCAACGCCTCGCCGGCCGAGATGCAGCGGCGAAGTTTCACCTCGGATTTTTTCGGCGCATTCGGGCTGGCGAGAAACGCCGCATAGAATGTCGGCACCGCGAAAAATACCGTGATCGGATGTTTGCGCAGCAAAGCCGCGACACCGTCCGGGGTCGGGCGATCGGCGTTGAGAACCGTCGTTGCGCCGACAGTCATCGGAAACGTCATCGCATTGCCAAGCCCGTAGGCGAAAAACAGTTTCGCGACCGAGTAGCAGACATCGCTTTCCTTCAGGCCCACGACCGGCGTGCCGTACAGGTCGGCGGTCAGCTTCAGGCTGGCGTGCACATGCACGGCGCCTTTCGGCTTGCCGGTCGAGCCCGAGGTGTAGAGCCAAAATGCGATGTCGTCGCTGGTCGTCGGCGCGGTGTAAGGTTCGGGCTCGTCGGCGCCGATGACATCCTCGAACAGGCGATAGCCATGAGGATTGTCACCCGAGACGATGACGTGCTCGAGATCGGGGCTTTGCTTGATCAGCTTCTCGAAGCGCGGAAACAGCGCCTCCGACACGACAAGACACTTGGCCCGGCTGTCGGCAAGCATGAAGCGGTAATCGTCCTCGGTCAGCAGCGTGTTGACCGGCACGGCAATGATGCCGGCCTTCAGGCAGCCGAGAAACGCCGTCGGCCAATCGATGGTGTCGAGCAGCGCGATCAAAACACGCTCTTCGCGCTTGACGCCGAGGTCCCGCAGCGCAGCGCCGAAGCGCGCCACCCGATCGGCAAGTTGTCCGTAAGTGTGCGTGCCGCGCACATCTATACAGGCCGGCTTGCCGGCGCGGCCGGCATCGAGATTTTTCTGCAGGACATCGGCGGCGAAATTGTAATCACGTGGGATTGCGCCCACCGCCCCGGCTTCGGCCGCTGCCGCAACCGCGACTGCCATAGCTTCCTCCCCGGCGGCCATACGCCGCTTGTTTTGCTGGAATTATGCGGGCCGCGGGCGACCCTCGCAATGCGATTATAATTCCGCCTGTCGCCGCGGTTATAGAGCCCATTCCTGTCCGGGTCGCTGTACCGGGCGGAAATTGCCGCTAATGTGACGCCTTCTTGCAGCGTCAGCGTTGGAGTTTTGCGATGATTTTCAGCCGCGACCGCATCCTCACCACCCATGTCGGCAGCCTGCCGCGCAACGAGAAGCTCTCCGACCTGCTGATGGCGCAGGAGGAAGGCAAGGAATATGACCCGAAGGTGCTGTCATCCGAGATGGACCAGGCGGTGCGCCATGTCGTCCGGAAGCAGATGGAAGCCGGCATCGATATCGGCAATGACGGCGAACAGCGACGCATTTCCTTCCAGACTTACGTGCCGCAGCGAATGACCGGCTTCGCCGGCGTATCAAAGCGCCGGCGCGGGCGGGAGTTCGAGGAATTTCCCGAGTTGTTGTCGTACCTGATGCGGCGCTTTCCGACCCCCGCCAAGAGCCAGCAGGCCGCGCCGGAAGCGCAGGCCGACATCAAGTACAAGGATCTCAAGCCGATCAACGAGGAAACGGCCGGCTTCAACAAGATCGCGGGCGAGCTCGGCGCATTTTCCGAACGGTTCATGACCGCGCCATCGCCGGGCATCATTTCGACCACGATGCTCAACGCCTTCTACAAGTCGCACGACGATTATCTCGATGCGATCGCGCGAGAGATGAAGAACGAATACCAGACCATCCATAAGGCCGGCCTGATCCTGCAGATCGACGCGCCCGATCTCGCGATGGATCGTGTCATGATGTACCGCGATCTCGACGACGCCGGCTTCGTCAAGCGCGTCGAGCGTCACGTGCAGGCGATCAACGATGGCATTGCCGGCATCCCGCGCGACCGCGTGCGGCTGCATGTCTGCTACGGCAACTGGGAAGGCCCGCATATCCACGACGTTCCGCTCGAGAAGATCCTGCCGGCGCTCTACCAGGCGAAGGTTGGCGCGCTGTCGATCGAATTTTCCAATCCGCGCCACGCGCACGAATACGATGCGCTCAAGAAGCATCCGCTGCCGAAAGATATGTTGCTCATTCCCGGCGTCGTGGAGACCACCAGCAATTTCGTCGAGCACCCGGAGGTCGTGGCGCGCCGGATCGAAGAGGCCGTGCGCGCGGTCGGTGAACGCGAACGGGTGATCGCGTCGACCGATTGCGGCTTCGGCACCTTCACCAAGCGTGAATGGGTGATCGAGCCGGTGGTGTGGCTCAAGCTCGCCGCGATCCGCAAGGGCGCCGACATCGCGTCGGCAAGGTTGTGGGGCCGCAAGAGCGCGGCATGATTCAGACACCGCTCACCCCCGCGAAAGCGGGGGTCCAGGGCAATTAATTGCGAGTCACGAGATTGTGGCCCTGGATTCCCGCTTTCGCGGGAATGAGCAGAACGTGTTGCACACTTTGCCCGCCACTTTTTTGATTCACTTTTCAAACAGCCAAAGCTCCGCCGCCCTGTTTCTTTGCGGCGCCGGGTACGCCGTCGTGTTCGGGAAAATCCGCATCGCCCGGAAGAAGAACCGAGGGCGCGCGGGACGCCAGGGGTCCAAAAGGACCCACGGGCCTCGACGCCTCGCGACATCGAGGCTTGTCGAAGCGTTTGTTCGTGCCGCAAGTCCGCCAAACCCAAGGCGTCCCGCGCGCGGTGTTTTAGGCTTGCTCCGCACCCTCCCCGGTGGTCGGCCCCGCCACGTGAGGGCGAAACCTGCTGCGTGACTACTCCACCGTCTTTGGGCCCAGGCATTCGGCGGCACTCCTGTGACGGGAGCACTGTCCGCCTAGCGGCCGTCACGGCCCCCGGCGTGCGGATCGGCACGCCAGAAGAGGCGCGGCTTGGACCGCCGGGCCCCGCACCGCATCTCCGATGCAAGGTCATGTCCCGGCCACCGCTCCCCGCCCCGCGTCTGGAGACGCTGATCAAACGCCCCTCGGTAACGGGGCGGGATAGCCCTAGGAATACATACCTTAGGAATATAGTCAAGATCACAAAAACAGGGAGCCGCGGAACCCATAGAATCCCCGGCCTTTCGCTAAAGATAGTATCTTTACTATTTTAATGGCGGGCGCATAATAGTGCGGTCTAACAGGGCCGACCCATGCCGCGAACCGCACTTCGGCAACCGGTGAGAATGAGTGGCGAGCTGACCGCCCGCATCATGTTTGCGGGCCGCTCCTCATCGATGTCGGCGCAAATCGTTGCATGGGTGCGCGACGCCCTCTTCGCCAAGAAGCTCAAGCCCGGCGACTTCCTCGGCACCGAAAAAGACCTCGCCGCCCGTTTCGACGCAAGCCGCATCGTGGCGCGCGATGCCCTGCGCACGCTTGAGGCGCTCGGCATCGTCGAGATTCGCATGGGCAAGGGCGGCGGCGCACGCATCGCCCGGGGCAATCCGCGCCTGTTCGCGGAAGCGCTCGCCGTGCAGCTCGACCTCACCGGCGTCTCCGCCTCCGAAATCATGGACGCGCAGCGCGCGATCGAGACGCTCGGCGCCGAGCTCGCTGCCGAAAAAGCGACCGATGCCGATATCGCCAAGCTGCGCGCTTTGCTGCGTCAGGCAGAAGAATCCATCGGCGATCTTGATGCCTTCACCCGGCTGTCGCGCGATTTCCACCTCGCCGTCGCCGAGGCTTCGCACAACCGCGTGCTGGTGGTGCAGCTCATTTCACTCGAGCACGTGTCCTGGCCGCGCCGCAACGTCACCGCCACGCCGAAGCTCGCGCGCCACATTTTCGACATTCACACCAAGCTCACCGACCTCATCGAGCTGCGCGACGCCGCCGGCGCCCGTGCGCTGATGGACGACCACGTGAAGATGATCCGCGCCCGGCGCGTTGCCGAGCGCGACCATGGTCACGAGACAACCTGCTGCTAGAATCAAGGGAGGACGACATGGCGAAATTCCTCATCGAACCGCATTTCCGCCTGCAGGAATGGGTGGCGGAAGAGAAGGATTACTTCCGCAAGGAAGGCCTCGAATACGAGTTCCGCGAACTGATGCGCTCGACCGGTGGCAAGATCCACGACAAGGGCGACAAGGTCGGCGCCTACCAGTCTTTTGAGGAAGGCCGTAAGTCCAACGTCAGCTGCGCGTGCCACTGGACGGTGAACGTCGCGGCGTCCAACGGCCACGGCAAGATGTACACCGACGTCTATTCGGTGGCGCCGGCAGGTGTATTCGTCGCCGCTGATTCCAAAATCAAGAACCCGGCCGATCTTGCCGGCGTCCCGGTTTCAGTCGGCTATCAATCCGGAAGTCACTATTCGACGGTGCAGGCACTGGAGCAATACCTGAAGCCGGAACAGATCAACCTGGTCTATTCCGACGGCATGTTGTTCGCGCGGATGGAGAAACTGTTCGAGGGCAAAGCCCCGGCGGTGCATCTGTTCGGCGGGCCTTATTACTTCGCTGAGCAGCTCGGCTTCCGGAAGGTGATCGACTGTACCTTCATGATCGGCACCATGATCCACGGCGATCCCGACCCGGAAGACCTGCGCAAGTTCTTCCGCGCCCTGCGCAAGGCGCAGCGGGATATCGACCTGCGGCCCGAGCTCTATACTCATTATTACAAGAAGGAATTCCCCGACCGCTTCCATGACAAGATGGACACGCGGCGCTGGGGGCCCGGCGAGCGGCTGGTGTTCGAGCCCTACACCAAGGAAGTCTACGAAGAGTCGTTCGAGTGGATCGCGTCCCACGGCATCTTCCCGGAGGGCAAGATGGGCAGCAGCCAATACGAGCGCGCGACTTTGTCGCTGGGCTAGATACGACTGTTTGTACGCTAATAGTTAGGCTTCCAACCAATGGCGCCGCGGACCCCGGTTCGCGGCGCTTTTCTTTGCCGAGAAGGTCAGGCATTCTAGCGGTAATAACAGAAGCTTTGGTTAGGGGAGGAAATGATGAAACGCTCGCTAATTGCCGGCGCCGCCTTGCTTGCGGCAACCATGTTGCCGGCCGCGGTCAATGCCCAGGACACGATCAAGATCGGCGTGATCAGCGCCTTTTCAGGTCAGTTTGCCGACACCTCGGCGCAGATCGACAACGGCATCAAGCTCTATATGAAGCAGCACGGCGACAAGGTCGCCGGCAAGAAGATCGAGATCATCCGCAAGGATACCGGTGGTCCGAATCCGGACGTCGCCAAACGCCTTGCCCAGGAGCTCGTCGTCCGCGACAAGGCCGACATTCTGACCGGATTTGCCTTGACGCCGGAAGCGCTCGGTGCGGCCAGCGTCGCCGACGAAGCCAAGAAGTTCATGGTCGTCATGAATGCCGCGACGGCGGTCATTACCGAGAAATCGCCTTACATCGCCCGCGTATCGCTGACCTTGCCGATGATCGGTGACACGCTCGGCACCTGGGCGGTCAAGAAGGGCGGAGTGAAGAAAGTCTACACGATGGTCACCGACTACGGCCCCGGCCTTGATGCCGAGGCTGCATTCCAGAAAGCATTCAAGGCGGCCGGAGGCGAGGTCGTCGGATCGGTGCGTATGCCGATCGCCAATCCGGATTTTTCGGCCTTCGTCCAGCGCGCGAAGGACCTCAATCCGGAATCGATCTTCGTGTTTATCCCGGGCGGCGCACAACCGGCGGCTCTCGGCAAAGCATTCGCCGAACGCGGCATGGATCCAAAGAAGATCAAGATCCTGAGCACCGGCGAGCCGGTCGATGAAACGGCCATCAAGAGCCTCGGTGATCTGGCGCTTGGGCGCCTGAGTGGATGGCACTACGACTACAATCACAAGTCCAAGATGAACGCGGACTTCGTGAAGGCTTTCAACGCCGAGTACAAGCGCAACCCCGACTTCTTCGCGGTCGGCGGCTATGACGGCATGCATCTCATTTACGAGACCCTCAAGAAGACCGGCGGCAAGACCGACGGCGCTGCATTGGTCGCAGCCGCCAAGGGGATGAAGTGGGAGAGCCCGCGCGGACCGATCTCGATCGATCCGGCGACCCGCGACATCGTGCAGAATGTCTACATCCGCCGGGTCGAGAAGGTCGGCAAGGACATCGTCAATGTCGAGTTCGAGACCATCCCGAACGTAAAGGACCCGACGCACAAGTAGGCCGGCGCCCTAAGTATCGACGAGGCTTCGCGATGGGGCGATCGAATTCGGTCGCCCCATCGACTTATTCAGAGCGGGGAATTCGTTCATTTTCGCGCAAGCGGAAATCCGCAGAAACTAGGCTATAAGTTTCGGCGCTGAGTCCCCGCTCCGGCGGGGAGTAAACAACGCAAGGCGACGCGCGCTCACCATGCTGCCTCCGGTCTTCGGCGTCCTGTTCGATGGCATTGCCTACGGCATGTTGCTGTTCGTGCTGTCGGTCGGCCTGTCGGTGACGCTCGGCCTGATGAACTTCGTCAATCTCGCGCATTGCGCGTTCGGAATGCTGGGCGGCTACGTCTCGATCACCCTGGTCAACGACTTTCACTGGCCGTTCCTGGCCACTTTGCCTGTGGCGTTTCTCGCCGCCGCAATCGTCAGCGTCGTCCTCGAGCGCACGTTATATCGCCGGCTTTACCGATCGACCGACCTGGATCAAGTGCTGCTGACGATCGGCCTCGCCTTCATCTCGGTGTCCATTGCCGCCTACATTTTCGGGACCATCCAGCAGCCGGTCGAAACGCCCGCGCTGTTGCGCGGCGCGGTCGATTTTCTCGGACTCGGGCTCGGCAAATACCGGTTGTTCCTGGTCGGCACAGCGCTCGTAGTGACCGTTCTTCTCGTCGCCGGCCTCGAATACACCCGCTTCGGCGCGCAGGTGCGTGCGGCGGTGGACAATCAGCGCATGGCGCGCGGCCTTGGCATCGACGTCGACCGCACGTTTGCGGCGACCTTTGCGCTTGGCTCCGGCCTCGCCGGCCTCGGCGGCGCGCTCGCCATCGAGATCGTCGGCCTCGATCCGAACTTCGCCTTCACTTATCTCGTGTACGTGCTGATCATTGTTTCGGTCGGCGGGCTCGGCTCGATCGCCGGCTCGTTCGCCGCGGCAATACTGATCGGGGTCAGCGACGTCGCCGGCAAATATTACGCGCCGGAGCTCGGCGCCTTCCTGATCTATCTGGTCATGGTGGTGGTGCTGATGTGGCGTCCCGCCGGCCTGTTCGGGAGGCGCTGAGATGGGGCGCGCGTTCTCAGCAAACTCCGCTCATTCCCGCGCGCCAACATCGGGTCTACCCGATGTTGGCTCTATTACGTGCGCAAATCGGCTAAAGCCGACTTGCGATGGGAATCCAGGGCCCAAATTTCAGCTTTGGCAAATGGCTGCCCTGGATCCCCGCTTTCGCGGGGATGAGCGTGGTGGGGGCCGGGCATGAGCACAGCCACTCACTCCAGCGCAATGACACCCCAGGGCTATCTGCAGGCGCAGAGCCGCTGGCATCCGCTTGAAATCGCGTTCTGGCTGGCGACGCTTTTGCCCTTCGTGCTGTTTCCCGACTACCTGTCATTGGCAAGCCAGATCGCAATCACGGCTCTGTTCGCGCTCTCGCTCGACATTATTCTCGGTTACGCGGGCATTGTTTCGCTCGGCCACGCGGCGTTTTTCGGCATCGGCGCGTACTCGGCCGGATTGCTCGCAAAGCATGGCTGGGGCGAACCGTTGACGGGCCTCGTCTTTGCGGCGGCAATCGCCGGCCTTGTCGGTCTTGCCATCAGCTTCGTCATTGCGCGCTTCCGCCATTTCACCCTGATCATGATCACGCTTGGCCTCGGTTTGCTCGCTTTCGAAGCGGCAAACCGCGCGCATTGGCTCACCGGCGGCAGCGACGGCCTGCAGGGCGTATCGATGTGGCCGGTGCTCGGACTGTTCAAGTTCGATCTCTATGGATACACCGCCTATACCTATTCGCTCGCCGTCCTCTTCCTGGTTTTCCTCGGCGCGCGGCGCCTGATCAATTCGCCGTTAGGCCTTGCGCTTCGCGGCATTCGCGAAAATTGGGTGCGCATGCCGGCGATCGGCGCCGACAGCCAGGCCCATATCCGCAAGGCCTACACGATTGCCGCGGCCATAGCCGGCCTTGCCGGCGCGGTGCTGGCGCAGACCACCGAGAGCGTGTCCCTTGAATCGATCAGCTTCCAGCGCTCGGCCGATGTGCTGGTAATGCTGGTGCTCGGCGGCGCCGGCCGTCTCTATGGCGGGTTGATCGGCGCCATCATCTTCATGGTCGCGCGCGACCAGTTCTCCGGCATTGCGCCGCAGTACTGGTACTTCTGGATCGGCGTGCTGCTGGTCGCCGTTGTCATGGTGCTTCCGAACGGAATCCTCGGCGGACTGTCGCATTTTTACGCGCGCTGGAGAGGCAAATGAGCCCGCCCACACAATCAAAAGCCCCGATCGCTTTGGGCACACGTGGGTTGTCCAAGTCGTTCGGCTCACTGGCCGTCGCGCGCGACATCGCGATCAATCTTCCGGTCGGTGCACGCTATGCCCTCATCGGGCCGAACGGCGCCGGCAAGACCACGCTCATCAACCTGATGACCGGCATGCTGGCGCCGAATGCCGGGCAAATTTTCCTCGCGGCCGACGACATCACCGCGCTCGGACCGCAGGAGCGGGTGCGGCGCGGCCTTGCGCGCACGTTCCAGATCAATACTTTGTTTGCCGGCCTCAACGCACTCGAGGCCGTTACCCTCGCAGTTGCCGAGCGCCGCGGGCAGGCCGGACGGTTCTGGCGGGGTGTGGGCTCGCACAGCGAGACGATCGACGAGGCTTACGACATCCTGCGTAAGTTGAAGCTGGGCGATTCCTGCTATCAGGTCACGCGTGAGTTGCCATACGGACGTCAGCGCCTGCTCGAGATTGCACTGGCGCTCGCAACCCGGCCGAAAGTGCTCTTACTCGATGAGCCTGCCGCCGGTGTGCCACCGGAAGAAAGTGGCGAAGTATTCGAGGCGGTTGCGGGGCTGTCGGACGACCTGACCCTTTTGTTCATCGAGCACGACATGCATGTCGTGTTCCGTTTCGCCAGCCACATCATCGTGCTGGTGGGAGGCGCGATCTTCACCGAAGGCACGCCGGCCGAAATCGCTGCCGATCCCGGCGTCCGCGAAGTCTATCTGGGCAAGCGCAAGCATGGCTGAATCGCTTCTCAAGCTCGACAACGTGACGGCCGGCTACGGTGATGCCGTGGTGCTGCATGGCATTTCGCTTGATCTGCCGGAGCACGGCAGCCTCGCCGTGCTTGGCCGCAACGGCGTCGGCAAGTCGACGCTGCTGCTGACGATCATGGGCTACACGCAACTGCGCGGCGGCCACATCAGCTGGCGCGGGCGGGACATTTCGCGCATCGCCCCCAACCGCCGCGCAACCAATGGCATTGGCTGGGTGGCGCAGGAACGCGAGATCTTTCCCTCGCTCTCTGTCGATGAAAACCTCACCGTCGCTGCGCGGCCGGGACCGTGGGATCTCGACGCGGTCTTCAAGATGTTTCCCCGGCTCGCCGAGCGCCGCAGCAACATGGGCAACCAGCTCTCCGGCGGCGAGCAGCAGATGCTGGCAATCGCGCGCGCGTTGATGACCAACCCCGCGCTGATGTTGCTGGATGAGCCGTTCGAAGGCTTGGCGCCGGTGCTCGTCGACGAACTCACCGCCGCGATGAAACTGATGCTGTCGGACCGGAAGATTGCCATCATCCTGGTTGAACAGCACACCGATATCGCGCTGGAATTGACGGCCGAGGCGATCGTGCTGGAGCGCGGCGCGGTGGCACACCGCGCGCCCTCGGCGCAATTGCTGAAGGACACCGCCACGCTCGAACGGCTGGTCGGGTTGCGCGTAGCCGCGACGGCATGACATTCTACCGGTCTGTAACGACGAGGCAGTAATCGGTCATGGCTAACCCAATGATTCCCCGCGAGCGCGCCGAGTATTCCGCGATTGTGGACCGCCCGCCGCTCAAGCTGCCGGGCAATGCGCGCATCGTGTTCTGGACGATCGTCAATTACGAGGTCTGGGACATCGGCAAACCGATGGCGCGGACTTTGCTCCCGGCGCCGACCGGCGTGCCGCTGATGCCCGACGTCGTGCATTGGTCATTCCACGAATACGGCATGCGGGTTGGCTGCTGGCGCTTCTTCGAGCTGTTCAAGAAGCTCGGCATCGAGCCAACGCTCGCCGCCAATGCGCGGATCTGCGAAGACTACCCGCGCGTCGCCAAGGAAGCGCGTGACGCCGGCTGGGAATTCATGGGCCACGCCTATGAGCAGGGGCCGATCCACAAGGAGACCGACCAGGCCGGCATGATCAACCGCACCATGGACATCATGGAGAAGTTCTGCGGCAAGAGGCCGGTCGGCTGGCTCGGGCCCGGCCTCACCCAGACGCTGGAGACGCCCGACCTGCTAGCCGGCGCCGGCGTGAAATATATCGGCGACTGGGTCTATGACGACGAGCCGACGGTCATCAAAACCGCCAAGGGCCCGCTGGTCACCCTGCCCTACACCATCGAATGCAACGACATTCCGGTGATGATCATTCAGCACCACAACAGCGACTACTTGCTCAAGCTGGTGATGGATCAGTTCGACCGTCTGTATGCCGAGAGCGCCAAGCGTGCGAAGTTCTGCACGCTCGCGATCCACCCCTACATCAGCGGCCAGCCGCACCGGATCAAATATCTTGAGCAAATCTACGACTACGTGAACAGGCACGAAGGCGTGCTGCACTGGAACGGCGAGCAGATCCTCGACTGGTACCGCCACGTTGCCAAGATCGAGGCCGCCGCATAGCGTGGGCCGCCGCCCAAAAGAACAAGAACGGCAGCCAGGTTGGAGGAAAGCTATGAACGGCAAGATGATGACGCGCGCCTATGCGGCGGCAGCGATGCTGTGCGGAGCGCTGACGGCAACGGCGCAGGCGCAGGAAATCCGGCTCGCCCAGCAGTTTTCCATGGGCTACCTGCAGCTCAATGTGATGCAGCATCAGAAGCTGATCGAGAAGCACGCTGCCACGCTCGGCATTCCGAACGCCAAGGTGTCATGGTTCAAGTTCAATGGCCCGACTGCGGTCAATGAAGCGCTGATTTCCGGCAACGTCGATATCGGGTCGGGCGGCGTGCCCGGCCTGCTCACATTGTGGGCGCGCACCAAGGGAACGCCGCAGGAAGTGCGCGGCATTGCCGCGCTGAGCTCGCAGCCATTCCTGCTCAATACGCGCGACCCCAACATCAAGACCATCAAGGACTTTAAGGACAGCGACCGCATCGCGGTGCCGGCGGTGAAGTCATCGGTGCAGGCGCTGACGCTGCAGATGGCGGCGGCCAAGGCCTACGGCGAGAAGGACTTCGAAAAGCTCGACCCGCTCACCGTGTCGATGACGCCGCCGGATGCGACCGTCGCGTTGCTCAAAGGCGGCGCGCAGATCACAGCCGCGTTCAGCGTGCCGCCGTTCCAGTACCAGCAGCTGGAAGACAAGAGCGTGCACACGGTGCTCAATTCTTTCGACGTGATGGGCGGCTCGCATACCTTCACCGCGATCTGGACCTCGGCCAAATTCCGCGACGCAAATCCGCAGCTCTACAAGGCCTTCGTCGCGGCACTCAAGGAAGCGACGGAGATCGTCGCTAAGAATCCGCGCGCAGCCGCCGCACTGTGGATCGAGGATTCGCAGTCGAAGCTTCCGCTCGACACTGCGGACAAGATCGTCTCCGGCCCGCAGGTGCACTGGACCATGGTGCCCGAGAACACCATGAAGTACGCCGAGTTCATGGCGAGCGTCGGCCGGCTGAAAGCCAAGCCGGACTCATGGAAGGATTACTTCTTCCCGGAGGTCCACGGCGAGAAAGGAAGCTAGGCCGCGTAAACGTGCACGAATGGCCGCTTATGGCCCGTCGCACCTAAGCAACTGATTTTGTTGGTGCGACGTTGTCCGCTTTTGCGGTCGCTTTCGGGGGTAAAGCGGACATAGCTTTTTGCGACGCGAACGTCTGCTTCTGACCCAAAGCGACATCGGTGGGGCTTTCCCCGCCGAGCTCTGAGCCGCTACGATGCGCTTCCTGAGACTTGGGGGAGGCAATGAGGCGGCGAGAATTCATCACGTTAATCGGTGGCGCGGTGACGTGGCCGTTGGTAGCGCGCGCACAGCAGCCCGAACGGACGCGTCGAATTGGCGTGCTCATGCCGTACCCCGACAAAGACAACCCGGAGGCGCAGGCGCGCATCAGGGCGTTCCTTCAGGAGTTGCAGCAATTGGGTTGGACCACCGACCGTAATCTGCAGATTGAGTATCGGTGGACGAGTGGCGATACCGATTCCAGTCGAAAAGCTGCCATGGAGTTGGCGGCGCTACCCCTCGACCTCATCTTTGCGACCTCCACTCCGTCGGTCGTCGCGTTGCAACAGGCGACCCGCACCCTGCCGATTGTATTTGTGATGGTGGCAGATCCGGTGGCCGCCGGGTTTGTTGCCAGCATGGCGAAGCCAGGTGGCAACATGACTGGATTTCCAATTTTCGAGTATGGCGTCACCACAAAATGGCTGGAGCTGCTCAAAGAAATTGCTCCCCGCATTGCGCGTATCGGCGTCGTTCGAGACCCAACGGTACCTTCAAATGTTGGCCAGTTCGCCGCCATCCAGTCTGTGGCGCCCTCGTTTGGGGTGGAATTGACCCCGCTGGGTGGGCGAGACACCAAAGACGTAGAGCAGACGATCACCGAATTCGCACGCGGATCGAACTGCGGGCTGATCTGCGCTGCGGCTCCGCTGACCATTAATAATCGTGACCTGATCATCTCTCTGGCAGCGCGGTATCGAATGCCGGCGGCCTATCCGCTCCGCCTCTTCGTTGCCGATGGTGGCCTGATCAGTTACGGCCCTGATTCGATCAATTTTTATCGGCAAGCCGCCGGCTACGTTGATCGCATCCTCAAGGGCGAGAAGCCGGCCGAGATGCCGGTTCAATCGGCAACCAAATACGAGCTGGCGGTCAACCTCAAGACGGCAAAGGCGCTCGGCCTGACGGTTCCGGCATCACTGCTCGGCCGCGCCGACGAAGTGATCGAATAGACAAGTGATGTCCGCTATTGGACATCGCTCGTTGCGCCGCACATGTCTGCTTTCTGAGGTAAAGCAGACGTCCCGCTTCACCGTAATTACATAACGAAAGTTTTTATGTGCTGGTTATGCGTAACGGCAACACATTCATTGACTTAAATACATCTGTAGCCAACATCGCAGCTGTAGTGTGGGAACGGGGGCGTTTTCCAATGAACTTAGGTTATGTAGCGGCGATAAGCGCCGCTCTGATTTCTATCTACCTTGAACCGGTCGACGCGGCCACGGTTACTTACACTGCCCTAACCATTTTACTTTAACGGGGGTGACAATGTTTAAATTGCTTGCAGTTATTGGAATGCTCTGTGTTGCATCCGTTGCACAGGCACAGCAACAAAAGCAGCAGCAGGGCAAGAATACAGACATCGAGACATGTCGAAGGCTCGCCAATGAAAAGCTCCGCGTTCAGGATGGACGCGCTTTGAACCGCGGCTCCATTAGAGCTGCCGTGCAGCGATGTAAGGAGCGCGGGCCGTCGGCCATCTAATGAGGGCCGGCGTTCCATAATTTACCCGCTGCACTCCCCCTCTTTGCGGGTGGCCTTGGTCTGATCGGATTACTTGCGCGTCGCAGCAAGCAAAAGGCGGCAGCGCGGTTGCACTAACGTGCGGACGAATTATTGGAGGTAAGACGACACAACGTTGCTAGTGCGTTCATGGCAGCGTCGTCTTTGTCCTAGTGCCGTTTCGCGGTTTGTTCATCGTCCGCAGGATCGCTGCTCGCGGCATGTCTGCTTTCGTGGTCGCTATTGAGGGTAAAGCGGACGTGAGCGTGTGCGCTGCACATGTCTGTTTTTGACCCAAAGCGGACATATGCCGATGTTCAAGGTCACCCCCTTCAAGCAGGCGAATTGAGCCGGTACGATAAGCGAAGCTCAAGCCGCGGGGGCGGCAATGAAACGGGGCCAGTTCATCGTGGTTCTAGGCGGCGCGGTAGTGTCGCTCGATGCATTTGCCTTGAGTGCGGCCGTATCGCCTGCGACCGCGCAATCGCAGCAGCAGATCGATTGGTGCATAAATACAACCCGTGAGTTTCCACCGGATCAGCAAGTCAGTGGCTGCACGGTGGCAATCCAATCGGGACGGTGGAGTGGCAAGGACCTCGTCTGGGCCTTCCAAGACCGCGCACGCGCATATTACGACAAGCGTGACTACGATCATGCCATCGCTGATTATGATCAGGCGATAAAACTCGATCCTAAAAATGCCCACGCTTTTACTCGTCGTGGCTTGGCGCATTACAGGAAACAAGACTACTTGCACGCTATCGCCGACTTCGATGAAGCAATCAGAATTGATCCGGGAAATGCCGAAGTCTTCTATCAACGCGGCACTGCATACGTACAGAAAAGGGACTTCGGCCGGGCCATTGCTGACTACAATGTAGCGATCAAGCTCGATCCGAAATACGCATTCGCCTTCAATAATCGTGGGGACGCATACCGGGCCAAGGGCGATTACGACCGCGCCATTGCCGATTACACGGAAGCCATCCGGCTCGATCCTAGGTATGCCATTGCTTTGCACAATCGAGGCAATGCGCATAACGCTAAGGGCGACTATGACAGCGCCATTGCCGATTACAACGAGGCGATCCAGCTCGACTCCAAAAACGCATACTCCTACAACAACCGCGGTATCGTATACCGCAACAAGAAGGACTACGATCGCGCCATCGGCGATTACAGCGAGGCGATCCGGCTCGATCCCAAGTTTGCTTTAGCATTCTACAATCGTGCCATGGCGTTTGGCGGCATGGGTCACTATGACGTCGCCATCACCGACTACGGCAGCGCGATACGACTCGATCCCAAGAATGCCGCCTCCTGGAACGGTCGCTGCTGGAGCCACGCGATCATCGGCCAGCCTGAGCACGCGATCAAAGACTGCAACGAATCGCTGCGATTGCGGCCAAACGACGCCGACACGCTGGATAGCCGCGGGTTTGCCTATTTGAGACTGGGCGCGTTCGCCAAGGCGATCGCCGACTACGACGCCGCACTCAAACTCAACCCCGGATTCGCAAGTTCGCTCTATGGCCGTGGCCTGGCGAAAATCAAGAGCGGCGAGAGCACGAGCGGTAACGCAGATATTGCGGTCGCGAAGACGATCAAAGCGGATGTTGCCGACGAATTTGCGAAGTATGGAGTGAAATGAAGCAAACTGTCCGCAGCGACGTGTCCGCTGGTTGCATCCCATTGCCCATGAGCACGGTCACGGAGGGCGATGGATGTCCGCTTATGACCTAAAGCGGACATGCGTGGCACTCCAAGGCTGAATTTAACCATAAGCTTAGTAATTCCTGACGACGGTACTAACTCACCGTTGGTCGCCATCGTGTATCTCCTAGTTATGAGCATCTTGGGGATCGCCTTCAAAGAAATGCACGCGCGTTTCCTCCGCTAGGAGGATGAAGTTGCATGAGAACGCTTCTGGTGGGCGTTTTGTCTGTAACCTTGATTGGCTGCAGCTGCCCTGTGGAACGGCACGCGGTGCTGGACACTTGCACGTCCAAACCCTGTTTTTACAAAACCGCTGCGATACCAAAGCCAACGCCGTTTAAGCGCGACCGCACCACAGCAAAAGTGGTGTCCAAAAACGCAACGAAGACAACGGAAGCGGAGGCAAAAGTGGCGACGCCAATCCCTCCCCAACCAAGCGACGAGTCCGACAAAGACAAAATCGCTTCCCCGATCACAATGATCCCCGGGTCTTCTTCTACATCTCCGCAACCCACGGAAAGCCTAAAGAGCACTGTCGGAACGACTGTGAACGTCGCGGCTTCGGGTCAGGCCTCTGGAGACTCCGACCCTGTCTTAGAAAAAGCAAAGACAACAGTCGCAAGTAAAATGGAGGACCCGGCATCTGTCGAATTTGAGGACTTGAATCGAGCCATCAGGAAAGATTCATTTGGGCAATCTATCGACACCATTTGTGGTCACGTTAGAGGAAAAAGGGCATCAGGTGCGAAAACCGGAAAAAGAGCGTTTTTATATCTCGTGAAAGAAGACATAGCGTTCGTTGACTACGGCTTTTCTGGTTCGGTTGCAGCGAATGCGTATCGCATCGTGTGTACCAGTGGGCGTTGAAGTCCGCTTTTGGCCCAAAGCAGACCCGGATACGTGACGGGACATTTTAAAGAAGAGGCGGCTACCTAAATATGTAGCGAAGTCACCGCGAACCTCTGATTACAGGGTGGGTTGGTTGTTTGTTCCGTTTTGTATTTGCTACCGTCCGCAAGTTTATAAGATGCGCCTCGGCCCAGGCTAACTCCGATTGCGCCTTGCGTATTTGCTCTTGGCCAGCTGCTAGTTCGTTTATGTTCTGCTGCATGGACGATAGGTTGCGGGCAATCGCATTCAGCTGGTTCTGGATTTCACTGAAATCAGGAGCTGTCACGCTCGCAGCCGCTGGCGCAGCCTGCATGGATGATACGCCGCGGGCAATCTCATTCAGCTGATTCTGGATTTCACTGAACTCAGGAGCTGCCACACTTGCAACCGTAGCCTGTGCCGTCGGGTGCCCGTTCGACGAATCTGCGAAGATCGTTTCGAGTGCACCGCGGAAGTTGTATGATTTCAAATTCTCAGTCAGCGAATGTGGCGACCACGCGGCGCCGACGGCAATTCCAGTCACCAGACTCACCATCGCGCAAATGACGATGCCCATGCCACCAAACCAAGATTTTTTCTTTGAAGGTTTTGAGGATGAAATTGAGGCCTCATCACCAGGAATCGTGGATACGTGAGGACCAGTTACAATATGTTCGAGCCGTTGTATGCCTGCATTAGCTTCGTGCTCGCTTTCCGACCATGGCACTAGAGGAGCCATCAAATTGCGTTCTCGCTCGCCAAGTGTTTTATCCGGAAAGTTTGCGGACACGCGTTCGAAAAAGTTCATTTTCGCCTCCCGCTCTCGACAGCAGGAATAAAAAGTCAGTGCGTGTCGAAACGAAGGCGATCCTTCACGTCAGATAGTCCCGCTAGTAAAAAGGGCGCATCGAAAGCACGACTATAAGATAACTCACAGTCGGCGACGGCGTCATAATACCTTTTTATTCGATACATCACGATGCGCCCTGGCTGCGGTAGCATTCTGACATCTGCGGTTAACGTTGAGCGGCTCAATTTGATTCAATCTCAAGCGGGTAAGTGGCTGAGTCTCAGAGTGCCACCATCGCTGCTGCTAACCCGCGCCGACGAAGTGATCGAATAACTGAAATCATGTCCGCTTTTGGCCCAAAGCGGACATGAGGGTTTGCGCCGCACATGTCCGCTTTCGGGGGTAATGCGGACAAGTACGAGCGCTGTAGAAGTTAGCCCGCTGCATGTCGGCACCGGCAGGATCAAGCCGCCACTGTGGTGGCCCCCGCTCTATTTCGACCTTGCCCGCATAAATCTCGACAGCACAACGCCCGCAATGATGGCGCCCGCGATCACCAGAATCGTCGTGAGATCAATGTTCATCGATTATCCCTTCTACCCATGGACAAAGTGTATTTATACTCGTCCCATGGGATCGCAGGTGGCGGAGGGACTGGAATGAAACATCCCCACCGTAGGCAATTCTTGTATCTGACCGCCGGCGTTGCCGCGCTGCCGGCCGCATCGTGCATCGCGAGGGCGCAAGCCTATCCGGCGCGGCCAATCCGACTTGTTATTCCGTTTCCTCCAGGTGGTGCATACGACGCGGTCGGACGGCCGTGGGCGGATCGGGTGAAGTCGGTGCTCGGCACTGTGGTCGTTGAGAATATCGGCGGGGGCGGCTCTTCACTGGGTGCCGCCGCTGTCGCACGCGCCCGTCCTGACGGCTACACGATCCTGCTCGGAGGCACGCAGACCCACGTCAACGAGGCCTTGCTCAAGAGCCGGCCGCTCTACGACCCGATCAAGGACTTGGATCCGATTGCGGGCGTGGCCGCCAATGTTCTTTGTATCGCCGTCCATCCGACAGTGCCAGTGCGGACGATCGCGGAGCTAATCGCGTATGCGAAGGCAAATCCTGGAAAGCTGTCTTACGGGCACTCTGGGATCGGTTCCATCCAGCATCTGGCCGGCGAACTCTTCAAATCGCTAGCCGGTACCCCTGATATCGTCCCAGTACCCTATCGTGGCACCGGTCCGGTCATTACCGATCTCGTCAGCGGGCAAATCCCTATGGGCGTGCCAGGCGTGACCGCGCAGGTGCTCGAATTCCATCGGTCGGAGAAGATGCGAGTTCTTGCCGTGACCAGCCCTAAACGTCTCGTCGCGGCGCCAGAACTCCCGACGGCGACCGAACTCGGCTTGGTCGGGATGAATGTCATAGGATCTATTGGGCTGCTTGCGCCGGCCGGGACGCCAGTCGAGTTCATTGAACAGATCGCGCAGGCGACACGCACGGCGGTGGCCGAACCAGGGTACCAGCGGCTGTTAATCGACGCTGGCATTGAACCAGTTCTCGACTCGAACCCGGAAAAATTGCGCCGGACCCTCGCCGCTGACGTTGCTCTCTGGGCGCCGGTTGTCCAAAAGCTCGGACTCAAGATCGACTGAAGTTTGCACAAGCAGAATGTCCGCTAGTGACCCAAAGCGGACACCGCGGTTCCGGTGACAGAGCAAATTTCTTGGCGAGCGGCGCGACTAAGTCGGTGATTCTGATCGGAACAGCGTCCCTGGCGGTGATTGCCCAAAGGTCGCCGCGACGTGCTTTTAATTGGGCCAGCCCATTTGTTTCTGCCAGAGCTTTATTACGTCAATCGGAAATTCACGTTTTGAGAAACCAATACGCCGGCAGGCTTCCGGCCACATGTCAAGCAAGGCCTGATCCCGGCAAAGCATTTCGGTTTCGGAGATTTCGTAACTTTCCGAACTCGGCCATTTTTCTTCAGCCATCTTCAGTAGTTCTATTAGCGAAGCAATGTCTCTTTCGCACTCTACGAGGTCGGCGCTTTTTTGTGATGCTTCTGCGAACATTACACCCATTTCTGTATAGGTCATCCAAACAGGACGGACAGACCTCCTCTTTCCATCAATAATGACATCGAACTGTTGAGGAAGGCCGTATGTGGTAGAGAGACAGAGGCGAGCGCCGTAGCCTGAAAGGTCTCGCGCGCGGCATTCGATTGTTGGCGCACTCTCTGCGACAACAATCTGAGCAGTTTTGAATACGTGTGAACGGACATGCCGCCTTCGCTCCGCAAGTGTGCTCATCGCCGTTAGTCTCGCAAAATCTTCCAAGAATTGAATTCAAATAAAATGTAAAATTGGTAAAAGTCTTAAGCTGTGATCTTAAAGGTACAGTCGCGCCGAGAGGGACTGTTAACTGGGCGCTATGTGAAGTTATCGAAAACCGAAACTGTTTCTGTAAGCAGAAATTAAATCCGCCGGCTCATTCCTCGGTCGAATATTGGGATAGATGGAATGGGCCGATGAAATCCGCAGTCGAAAAACGTTCCGTCGTCGTTGGTGGACACAAGACAAGCATTAGCCTCGAAGACGCCTTTTGGGACCAACTGAAGGAAATAGCAGGCGCAAAACAATGTACGATCTCGAAATTAATTGCTGAGATTGATGAGGACCGTCTGCACGGCAATTTATCCTCAGCAATCCGCCTGTTTGTACTTGAACATGTCCGGATTCGTGGGCGCCGAGATCGAAGCCCCGCCGAGTGACAGCCTAGAGCCGGCAAACGTCCGCTATTGGCCCTTAGCCAATAGCGCGGCAGCTAGCGGGCCATATATCGCACCGGCATCGCCTTGAACGCGGCAACTGCGGCCTCGGTAGCGTGACGTTGTTCGTAGACCTGCAGGTTGGTTGGCGCGAGGTTGGCAAAGATTCGGACATTTAGGACCAGGCGAGCCGCCCATCAGGTCGAGGTTGTCGATAGCTCGTCGCGATCGTCAGGTTTCCCACATAGCAGCGGCTCGATTAGGCGGTCGCTGGCGCGTTCAACGGGAAGTCGTGAGTGGACGGCGAAACCATGTGGTAGCGATCGCGTCCCGACGCGTTTTTCACAAGTGTTGGAAAATAATTTTTTCAACGCGGAAAACGTACAGTGGCGCGTACATCCTCAGGAGAGCGACCGAAATAGCGACGAAGCAACAATCGCTTCAGACGCAAATATCCCTTTTGACCCAAAGCAGACATCCCCGACCGGCACCCAACCCGCGAGTGCCATGACAGGAAGGAGTAAGTGGTAAGCGGTGCGATAACACCGCACGGCACTGGCCAGATCGGTCGCAGGGCAGATTCAACAAAGAGAATCATCTATTAGTTTGCCGTCCTCAATATCCAGTGCACAACGGGGGCAACTGCAATTTAGTCACTAAACGACCTTGCAGATGCTCTATTGGTAATTAGGGATGAGGAGGGACGGGGCATGCGGGCGCTTTTGCTTGGCACCTTGCTCGCAATCGGTCTCATACCGGGAGCGACAGCTCAATTGGCCGTCGGGCCGGTCCCAATAATGAGCAGCATAAACGGCATTCCGATCACCGTGAGCGTGACGTCGTGGATTACGGTCAACTCGGTCGGCGATGAAACGACCGTGGACGCGAGAATCTTCGCCGACCTGATAGATCTGCAGAAAAAGTTTTCCGATGTCGTGGACAGCTTCAAGCGTAGTGCACGCAATTGCAACCGCAGCGCTGATGGTCAAAATCCCGTTGTATCTTTCAAGAGCGGCTCGCTCTGGCCCCGTAACGATCAGCTTATAATGTTTGTCCGCGGCGATATTGATATTTGGTCGTGCAGTGTCGGGCCTCCGCAATCCGCGATCCGATGGGAGAAGACAAAGGTTTCATTTCTTACTTTGAAGCTTCCAGTGCGACGCACCTGGAGAAACGTGAAGAGAAACATGGATGGCACTCAACCGTTTCATGGAACACTATTGGTGTCTTTAGCGGAAAAAGACGGCGCAAATGTAGCGCTGAGAAATACCGAACCCAACCTAAGGCTTGATGGTGAACCAACTTTTGCGACGAATGCGAATTTGAGCCTTGCAAAAACGGATATGAACGACAAGGTGTCCAAAACGCTTCGAAGCGCAATTGACTTGACGAAGTTAAAGGACGTCCTTCCAAAGGAGCTTCAGAAATTTAACATGACCGTCAATTCGGCCCGCTTCAGGGATCGCGGCGGTCATGCTATTGCGGAAATTAATCTTGTCGGAAAGGCCTCAAGCACCACCACAACATCGCTGCTTCAGCAGATAGATGCGGGCCTATAGTCTGAATTGAAAGACTGTCTGTTACTCGCCGTTAGCTGACAAGTTCATTGGCCGCTGAACGTCGTTTGTAGCACCCAGCGGACGTGCCGTGCGCCGCGCCCAATGTTCGCTTTTGGCCCTTAGCGGACATCAGCAGTGGCCCACGCCAGTTCTCAAAGCGAAGCGAAGAGCCGAAAAATTCGCCTTTTTGTGACTAGCAACACAGCGAGGCTGGACCAGTGCGCCTATCAATGATCACGAGCTTTTGGCAAGCCCAATCGAAAGAAGGTGCGCCATGACGAAGACCAAGACATTGACCGCTCTGGCTGCCGCCGTGACCATTGTCATCGCAGCCACCGCTGCCCCGCAACCCGCGGAAGCTGGAAACTATGGTGGCGCTGTCGCCGCCGGTGTGATCGGGGGCCTTGCGGCTGGCGCAATTATCGGCTCAGCCGCCGCCAGCGGCCCCTATTATGCGCCTGGCTACTATTACGGTCCCGCGCCAGTCTATGGCGGCGGCTGCTACTGGACTCGAGAGCGGTTTTGGGACGGCTGGAACTGGCGCGTGCGGCGCGTGCAGGTCTGTAACTAACGCTCAGCCAAATTGGAATAGATAAAAAGCCCGGGCTGTAGCGTCTCGGGCTTTTTTCTATCAAGTTGCGCTGCAAGTGTCCGCTGATGACCCAAAGCGGACATTGGGGACCATGGTCCAATCGATCACAACATACGCCTTGCTAGAGTAAGGGTGCCGATTTCAAGGAGACTTCGACAAGACGTGGAAGCTGGAAGACATTGCCGTTGCTAAGTGAAAATGGCTTAGAGGATCGCGATGAAAACAATCGTACCCGTTGTTACGGCCGTTGTGCTTGCACTCGCGTCGATACCGGCCAGCGCGGCGCCTAAGCACCAGAAGCGTCAGACTGCTGCACAGCCACAGATTGCTTGCACCGTCGTCGGCTGCATACCGGTTCCACGCGGCTGTCATCCCGAGATGGGCTACACGCCTGGAGGAACACCAACTGGTTTTGATGTGGCGGTATGTCCGAACTACACGCTTTACGGATACACGCGGTGCCCGAACTGCTGATCAGGCGCGGTGACCGGTGGCACCGCTAATTTTAGCAAGTCCTGACCTAGGATCGCGCAGCAAGTGCTGCTGACAAGCCTTAGACGCACTTTTCCATTGCGTGATGGGGAGTGTTCGCCTCTAGAAAACCATCTCCAACAACAGTGAATCCCATTTTCTCGTAGAACGGAATTGTGTAGTCCTGCGCCTCGATCCGCAAGGTTTTGAAGTTGGGGTCGGCGCTTTTGATGTCGGATATGACCGCGTCCATAAGAGCGGTGCCAAGATTCTGGCCTCGCCATGCTTTGAGGACGGCCACTCGCTCGATTTTTGCAACGCCGGGCTTGTAAATGCGCCAGCGAGCAGCGGCGAACGGGATGCGATCATCAATACCTAGTATATGGCGGCAAGCATCCTCGTGCTGATCGACTTCGAGACCAATATCAACGTGTTGTTCGACTTCAAACACTAATGTGCGAATTGCAACACACCACCCATGATCGTGTTTAGTTTCGGCCACTCGGAAAATAATCATAGTAATTCCGTAGCAAGAGTGAGTTCAGGTCAGCCGCGGCCCCGGAGGGATTCGAACCCCTATTATGAGTACACGCCCTAGCCTTCCAGCTGCACGACCTTGTGCGTCTGCTCGCCGAGACATTCGATTGAAGCCGTCACGACATCGCCGGCCTTGAGATAGACCGGCGGCTTCTGGCCCAGACCCACGCCGGCCGGCGTGCCGGTGAGGATCACGTCGCCCGGCTGCAGGCTCATGAAGCGGCTGATATAGGCGACAAGCTCGGCAACCGAAAAAATCATGTCGCGCGTCGAACCGCTCTGCCTGGTTTCACCGTTGACGGTCAGCCGCATCGACAGTTTCTGCGGATCGGCAATCTCGTCCCGCGTCGCGACGAACGGACCGAGCGGCGCGAAAGTGTCCGCGCTCTTGCCCTTGAAGCCCTGCCCGCCGCGATTGAACTGAAAGTCACGCTCGGAGAAATCGATGCCGACGCAGTAGCCGAGCACGTAGTCGAGCGCCTCGCGCTCCGCGATGTAGACGCCCGGCCTGCCGATGACGACTCCCAGTTCGACTTCCCAGTCGACGCTCTTGGCCTCGCGCGGCATGACGAGATCGTCGGCCGGGCCGCACAGTGCGCTGGTCGCTTTCAGGAACAAAGTCGGCTCCTTCGGCAGCGCCAGGCCGGTTTCTTCCGCGTGATCGCGGTAGTTCAAGCCAACGCCGATGATTTTACCGATGCCGCGCAGCGGCGGACCGAGTACCGCGCTCTTCTCTACTTTGACGAGAGCCTTTGCCGGCACGGCGGCAATGGCTTCGATGTCGTCCAGGGTCGGCGCGCGCGGATTGAGCGCGGCAAAACTGCCCGACAGGTCGAAGATTTCACCATCCAGAATGAGGCCGGGCTTCTCGCTGGACGCGGATCGGTAACGGACAAGCTTCATGCCCTGTACAATATCCGGGGTAGCTGCAAAACTGCCAGTCACTATCAGTGAAGTGAGGACGTCGCGTATGAATTTCCCGAAGCCCAGCGTCGGCATGCTGCCGAACGACCGTCTCGACTACTCCGCCATCACAAAGCGCAAGCCGCTGAAGCTGCCGAAGGGCGCGCGCATGGTGGTATGGACGATCACCAATGTCGAGGAATGGGACCCGACACAGACCATGCCGCGCACGGTGCTCACGCCACCCGCCGGCGGCTCTCCGATGCCCGACATCCCCAACTGGTGCTGGCACGAATACGGCAACCGCGTCGGCTTCTGGCGGCTTTTGCAGGTCTACGACGACTTCAAGATTCCCGGCGTGATGAACGTTAATGGTTCCGCGGTGAATGCCTTCCCCGACATCGTGCAGGCCTGTGTCGATCGCAAATGGGAATTCGTCGGCCATGGCTTCACCCAGCGCAACATGCAGAAGGTTGAAAACGAGCGCGCCGACATTCGCAAAAGTGCCGAGGTGCTGGAGAAAGCAACCGGGCAACGCCCGCGCGGCTGGCTCGGACCGGGCCTCACCGAAACGTGGGAAACGCCGGATATTCTTGCCGAGGAAGGCTACGATTACGTCGCCGACTGGGTGCTCGACGACCAGCCGGTGTGGATGAAGACACGCGGCAAGCCGATCCTCAACATTCCCTACACGCAGGAATGCAACGACGTCGCAATGATGCTGATCCAGCACCACAAGGCGAGCGAGTTCTACGAGCGCGCCATGGACCAGTTCGAGCAGATCTACAAGGACGCCAAAGGCTCGGCGCGCGTGATGGCGATCTCGGTGCACCCCTACATCATGGGTGCGCCGCACCGCGCCAAATATTTCCGCAAGATCTTCGAGAAGATCCGCAAGAAGCGCGACGTCCTGTTCTGGACCGGCTCGCAGATCGCGGACTGGTACATGAAGGTCGGACCGAAGCCGCAATAATGACGGCAGGTGTAGCGTAACTGGGGACGGGGAGTTTTGATCATGCATCCACGCGAACGACTGCCCTATTCACCGATCGAGGGGCGCGCGCCCCTCAGGTTGCCGAAGGGCGTGCGGCTGGTGGTCTGGCCGGTGCTGGCGCTCGAGGAATGGGACATGGGCCGCCCGATGGCGCGCATGGTGATATCGCCGCCGCAAGGCCAGCCGATGCTTCCCGACCACCCGAACTGGAGCTGGCACGAATACGGCATGCGCGTCGGCTTCTGGCGACTGCGCAAGGTGATGCAGAAGCTCAATATCAATCCGACGGTCACGCTCAATGCACGCGTGTGCGAGACCTATCCGTCGGTGGTGAAGGCGTGCATTGACAGTGGCTGGGAGCTCAATGCCCACAGCTACGATCAGGTGCCGATGCACAAGCTCGACGACGAGCGGGCGGTGATCGACAAGTCGATGGACATCATCGAGAAATTCTCCGGCAGGCGGCCGCGCGGCTGGTTCGGCCCCGGCCTGACGCAGACCTTCGACACGCTCGACTACCTGTCGGAAGCGGGCGTCGAATATATCGGCGACTGGGTGCTCGACGACGAGCCCGTAACAATCGAAACGCGTCACAAGCCGATCGTGGCGCTGCCCTACAATTTCGAGATCCACGACATTGTCATGATGGCGCTGCAGCACCATCCGTCAGACGAGTGGCACGGACGGGCGATGGATCATTTCGACGTCCTGTACGCCGAGTCGGCCGAGCGCCCGAAATTCATGGCCGTCGCATGCCACCCGTATCTTTCGGGCGTGCCGCATCGCATCGCCCATGTCGAGCGCACCTTCGCCGAGATCCTGTCACATGACGGCGTGGTGGCCTGGGACGGCAGCAAGATCCTGGATTGGTACCTGACCGAGGGCAGAATGCGGGACGCCGCATAAATGCCGCCACAGGCCTATCGCAGTTGCTTTGTCCCCCATGATCTTGCGGCGGCGCTCAAGGGAGCGGCGTCGGGGCCGCTCGCCGGATTGAGCGCGGTCGTCAAGGACATGTACGACATCGCCGGCGAGCGCACCGGCTGCGGCAGTCCGGAGTGGCTTGCCACCCATCCGCCCGCCGCGCGGAATTGTCCGCCGGTCCAGAAGATCCTCGATGCCGGTGCGACCATCACCGGTAAAACCGTCTGCGATGAATACTTCTACAGCGTGAGCGGTGCCAACGCGCATTATGGCACTCCGGTGAATGTACGTGCGCCGGGCCGCCTGCCGGGCGGGTCATCGGCAGGCTCGGCCGCGGCCTGCGGCGCAAATCTCTGCGATTTTGCACTGGGCAGCGACACCGGCGGATCGGTTCGCGTGCCGGCGTCCTTCAATGGAATTTATGGCCTGCGGCCGACGCATGAACGCATCGAGCACAGCGGCGTCGCCGACATGGCCCCGAGCTTCGACGTCCCGGGCTGGTTCGCGGCCACGCCCGGCGTCTTCCGCAAGGTCGGCTCGGTGCTGCTCGACAACCAGCGCGTCGCCGGGAACATCGATCGCGTGGTCGTGCTCGAGGATGCCTTCGCGCAGGCCGAGGAGCCGGTCGCCGACCTGCTCCGCACGCTGCTCGAGTTCATGAGCGACGACCTGCCCGGGATGGCGCACGGCAGGATCGCGCCGGAGGGATTCGACCCCTGGCGCGAAGCGTTCCGAATCGTGCAAGCCTACGAGACCTGGCAGACGTTCGGAGCGTTCGTCACCAAGCACAAGCCGGATATCGGCCCCGGGGTTAAGGAGCGCATGCAATTTGCCTCCACCGTCACCCGGGCGCAGGCCGATGCATCCCGCGAAGTCGTCAACAAGGCTCGCGATCATATCCGCCAAATCGTCGTGCCAGGTACGGTCCTGGCGCTACCGACCGCGCCCAGCATTGCGCCAAAGATTGAGACAACCGGCCCGGAGCTCGAGGAATTCCGCACGCGGGTCATGCGCCTCACCTGCACCTCGGGCATTTCGGGCCTGCCGCAAATGAGCATCCCGGCTGCGACGATCAATGGCTGCCCCATAGGGCTTTCTTTCATTGGCTGGGCGGGCGGCGACGAGGCCCTGCTCAACCTTGCCTGTGAATTGTCGCGCCACTGCGGCATGGCGGCATGAAACATTTTGTGCTTTGAACAGGGGGACGCAACGCGTTCCCGGACCGCTTGCAAATGTCGGCCAGCCAGTTTCTCGACAACAAAACGATCGCCGAACTGACCGCCCGGATGTATCTCGACACCGGGGCGGTGCGCTTTATGACCGACAAGCCGTTCATTTTCACAAGCGGCTGGGCCAGCCCGGTCTACAACGACTCGCGCTGGCTGATGTCATTCCCTGATGTGCGTTCGGCCCTGATGGATTTCGCGGTTCACACTATCGAACGCGACATCGGCCGCGATAAGATCAACGCAGTGGCGGGCGGCGAAACCGCCGGCATACCGTTTGCGGCCTGGGTGGCCGACCGCATGCATCTGCCAATGCAATATGTACGCAAGAAAGCAAAAGGGTTCGGACGCGGCGCGCAAATCGAGGGCCTGTTGGTACCGGGTCAGCGCGTGCTGCTGGTGGAAGATCTCGCCACCGACGGCAAGAGCAAGGTCAATTTCATCAACGCGCTGCGCGAAGCCGGCGGGATTTGCGAACACTGCTTCGTGATCTTCTTCTATGACATCTATCCGCAGAGCAAAAAAATCATGGGCGATCTCGGCGTGACCCTGCATGCGCTCACGACCTGGAAGGACGTCCTCGCAGTCGCCCGCACCAGCGGGCAGTTCGAGCCAAAGATGCTGGCCGAGGTGGAGAAGTTCATCGGTGACCCGGCCGGCTGGTCAAAAGCGCACGGCGGCGCCGACGAAGCGGCGGAGTAGAGTTCACGCGTGGGAGGCCTGTCATGGCGAAAACAAAACGCAAGACCAAGGCAACCGGAGCAAGATCAAGGAAAACCAAAAAGAAAACCGCCGCCAAATCCGCGGCACGCACGAAGGCACGCAAGCCGCAGCGCTTTGTCTTCAGTCATCATCGCGAGCAAGATTTCGATCAGGGCCTGCGCCCCTATTCCGCCTATCGCGATCTCGGAATCGCACCGGCGACGAGCGGCATGGTGCAGGCGCATGTGATCCGGATGACCAAACCTTTCACAGCGGAGGAAGTGGCGATCCCGCACTACCACGACGTCGACTTCCAGATGGTCTACGTGCTGAAGGGGTGGTTCCGAAGCGAATTCGAAGGCCAGGGCGCGCACACGTTTCACGCCGGCTCATGCTGGATTCAGCCGCCCAAGATCAAGCACACCGTGCTCGGCTATTCCGACGATTGCGAGCTTCTCGAAATCGTGTTGCCGGCGGATTTCGAGACCGTGACGCTCAGGTAGTCAAATGGTCATGGCAGGAAACGGTTTTGAAGTGCGGCGTCTGTCGGGTTCGATCGGCGCCGAAATCCTGGGGATCGATCTTGCGTCCGAGCCGGGCGACAATGTCATCGGTCAGATCCGTCAAGCGTGGCTCGAGCACAACGTGATTTTCTTCCGCGATCAGGACCTGCCGCCCGCCAGGTTTCTGGCATTCGCCAAACGCTTCGGCGAAGTCGTCGAATATCCCTTCGTCAAAGGTATTGAAGGTTTTCCGGAGATCATCCCAGTCATCAAGCTTGAGCATGAGACAAAGAATTTCGGCGGTATCTGGCACACTGACACAGCCTATCTCGAAATACCGCCGATGGGCACCATGCTGATTGCGCGTGAGGTGCCGCCGTGCGGCGGCGACACGTTATTCGCCAACACCTATCTCGCATATGAGACGTTGTCCGAAGGCCTCAAGCGCATGCTCGATGGGCTGATCGCGGTCAATTACTCGGCCAAGGCGGACGTGACTCGCACGCGCGAGGACCGCTTGCGCGACGGTGGCAAGGCCGAAGCGAAGAAAGAATATATCAGCGAGCATCCAGTCGTCCGTACGCATCCGGAAACCGGACGAAAGGCGCTTTACGTCAATTTCGGCCACACGGTGCGTTTCAAGGATATGACCGAAGCCGAGAGCGCGCCGCTGCTGAAATTCCTGTTTGAGCACCAGACCAGGCCGGAATTCACCTGCCGCTTCAATTGGCGCGTCGGTTCGCTGGCGTTCTGGGACAATCGCTGCACGTTGCACAATCCCGTCAACGACTATCACGGCTTCCGCCGCGTGATGCACCGCATAACGTTGGCGGGAGACCGGCCACGCTAGGACCAACAAATTTGGCCACAATGCCATGCTAGGCGGATAATGGCAGGGAACCGGCCAATGGCGATTTGGACGTTGATAATTTTTGCAACCGTCGCGTCGATGGTGATGGCCGAGAGCATGGCTCGCGCCCGCGGGCGTTCCGCAAAGGTTTGGGTGTGGATCGCTGCAATCGTTGGACCGCTAAGTCCGCTTGTGCTGTACGCGCTCGGCAACCGATCAACCCCCGCTCCTTGAATCGTAAGGGCCCTCCGGGGGTAAAGCAGCACCCGCTTGTGACCCAAAGCGGACACATGCTCCTTCCGGAGAGCCCTAGTAAATTGGTACGATCCTCTTTCTAAGCTCTTGCTCATGCTGGCAGACAGAAGAAACCTCACTGCCACTGGGGGTAGCCATGTTTCGTGCCACGTCTCGTTTCGTCAGGCCGTCGTTCGTAGGCATCGTCGCGACAGCGTTCCTCGCGGGCGTTGCAACGACGCCTGCCTTTGCTCAAGCAACGAAATTGTCAAAAGCGGACCAGCGTTTGCTCAGGGCAGCGATCCATTCCTGCAAGTCGGAGGCTCGGGCGAAAAAGATCAAATTGCTGTCGCGACGGCAATTCGTCGTCGATTGCGTCCAGGCTCTTAAGGACCGTCCCCAAGTAAACGTGCAGGAGGTGCTGAAGAGGCACCCTGATCTGAAAGGCCTTCCGTGTCCTCCCAATCCTGACCCTGGCTATAGGTCGTCGTGCTGACCGGACTGGCGGCGCGTAACCCGAAGCGGACATCGCTTGTTATTTAATGAGTTTGAGCAGCGACACGGTTGCCGCGCGGTAGCCCTCCGCACCAAGGCCCGCGATCACCGCCGTCGCGACCTTCGAAATATATGAGTGATGGTAGTACGGCTCGCGCTTGTGAATGTTCGTAATGTGCAGCTCGATGATCGGGCCGTCGAACATCTTCAGGGCGTCGAGGATCGCCAGCGACGTGAAGGTGAAGGCGGCCGGATTGATGACGATGCCGGCCGCGCTGTCGATCGCCTCATGGATCCAGCCGATGATCTCGGCCTCGCTGTTCGATTGCCGGAATTCGACCGGGTGGGCGCCCGCCGCCTCGCGGCAATAGCGCTCGACATCGGCCAGGGTCGCCTTGCCGTAGATCTCCGGCTCGCGCTTGCCGAGGCGGTTCAGGTTGGGTCCGTTGAGAATATAGATCGGTTTCATGTCGTCAGATCAGCCCTTGTATCCCATCAGCCGCGGCAGCCAGAGCACCGTCTCAGGGAAGTATGTGATGATGAACAGCGCGACGATCATCGAATAAACGAAAGGCATCATGTCGCGAATAATGTGACGCAGAGACGCGCCCGAGATCGCCTGGGCGATGAACAGCAGGAGCCCGTGAGGCGGCAGGACGAGCCCGATCATAATGTTGAATATCGTGACAACGCCGAAGTGCACGAGATCGATACCCAACGCTTTGGCGGTCGGGATGAAAATCGGCAGGATCACCAGAATGATCGTCGTGCCTTCAAGCACGCAGCCAAGCACCAACAGAATGATGTTGACCCAAAATAGAAACCAGTTGGCTGACAAATCGTAGCCTGCCATCAGCGATTTCACGACTTCCGGAATCTGCTCGACGGTCACCACATAGTTGAAGGCCAGCGCGCTGGCGATCAGCATGCCGATCGATGCGGTCGCTCGGGCGCTGTTGATCACGGCGCCGTACGTCTGGCGAAAACCGAAGTTGCGATACCAGAGAATTCCGACGATGTAGGCGTAAGCCGCCGCGACCGCAGCCGCCTCGGTCGGCGTCATCACGCCGCCGTAGATGCCCCACAGCAGCACGACCGGCATCATCAGCGCGGGGAAAGCGCGCCCGGTGATGGCGGGCCACTCGCGGACCGGGATGGGTTTTTCCACCGGGAAGTCGTGTTTGTGCGCCATGTACGTGTTCACGACCATTTGCCCGGCGGCCATGATCAGTCCCGGGATGACACCGCCCAGGAAGAGATACCCGACGGACGTGTCGGAGATCAGCGCAAAGACAACCATCGGGATCGAAGGCGGAATAATCGGACCGATCACTGCCGACGCAGCGGTAATCGCGGCGGCGTAGCTCACCGGATAACGGTCGTTCTTCGTCATCATTTCGATCTGGACCTTACCGGTCCCGGCAAGGTCAGCGATCGCCGAGCCCGACATGCCCGAGAAGATGATGCTCTGCACGACGTTGATGTGACCGAGGCCTCCTCTCAATCGGCCGACCAGCATGTTGCAGAAGTCGAGCAAATGGTCCGTCATCCTGCTCAGGTTCATCAGCTCGGCCGAGAACAGGAACAAGGGCACCGCGAGCAGCACGTAGCTGTTCAGCATGCCGTTCATGATCTGCTCGGCGGCAGTGGCCAAATCCACTCCCATCAACAGGAGGTACAGGATCGTGGCCACGATCATTGAGTAGCCGATCGGCAGCCCGAACAGCGCCAATGCAACGATGGCGTAGATCGAAAGGGAAAACGGACTGAGGAAATTCACAGCGTCGATCCGCCGCCGATCTGGATGTCGGGAGGTGCACCGCGGAGCGCTTTGTAAACGACCAGCGAGTAGCGCACGATCGCGGCAACGACGAAGATGACGTAGATGGAATACAGATAGTCGAGCCGGATAGGGAGATAGGCTGCTCTTTCGACTTTCAGAAATCTGACATACGAGTAGGTGGCCGGCAGCGAAACCGCGAACAGAACGATGCAACAAATGCCTGTAATGACCGCCGCTCGCGCGCGTGTTTTTTCGCTCAACGAACTGTAGAAAATGTCAAAGCGGATCTCGTTTCTTTCGCGAATGACGAACGCCGCCCCCCACAACGTCCCCCAAACCCAAAAGAAGACGCTCGCTTCATCGGTCCAGCCAAATGGATAGTTGAAAACGTAGCGAGAGATGATCTGCACCATGAAGCACAGAAACATCAGAACCAGCAGCAGCCCGCAGAAGCCCTCGGCCGCGTGCCGCAGCAAACGCACAGCTTCGCTCAGGTTCGTTTTTTTTGTCATCGTAGGAAACCGTCGAGCACGTTAACCGTGGCCGGTTGCGTCAGCCGCAACCGACCACGTATTTCGGAGAAATGCACCGCCGCCTTTTGGTTACTTGATGGCGTTGATTTTCTCGATAGCGCCCTTCGGCCAGTCCTTGCCGTATTTGTCGACGTACTTCTTCTGCGCAAAGCTGCGGAACGCGGCGACGTCCGGCTGATAGACCTTCTTGCCTTCCTTCTTGAAGTACTCGAGGGTTTCAACCTCCTGCGCGTCGAACCGCTTGATGTTCGCCGCCGCCATCTTGTCGGCTTCGGCCTGGAATTTAGCCTGTTGTGCGGGCTTCAAACCGTCCCAGATCTTCGAGCGGATCGCCATCACGTCGTAGGCGATGACGTGCTTGGTGAGCACGAACTGCGTCGTCACCTCGTCGAATTTCATCAGCTTGCTGGCGACGACCGGATTGTCCTGGCCGTCGACCGTGCCACTCTGCAGCGCGGTGTAGAGTTCGGCATAGGCGACCGGCGTCGGATTGGCGCCGAGCGATTCACCGAGGAATTGCCAGAACTCGCCCGGCGGCATGCGCAGCTTGATGCCGGCCATGTCGGCCGGCGTCTTGATTTGCTTGTCGGGCTTGAGGTTGATACTGCGCGAGCCGAAGTAAACCGGCGTGATGATCTGGATGCCAAGCTGATCCTTGGCCGTCTTGATGAACTCTTTGCCGACGTCGCTCTTGAACGTCTTGACCATGTGATCGGCGTCGCGGAACAGGAAGGCCGACGTCAGTAGCGACCAAGCCGGAATCTGCTTGGAGATGTCGGCCGGCGCGAGGTTGCAGAGGTCGAGATTGTCGCGCTGGAGAGCGACCAGCTCGGTGCCCTGCTTGAACAAGGTGTTGCCCCAGTAGGGTTCGAAGTCGAAATCGTCCTTGATCGCAGCGGCGAACGACTTGTAGGCATCGGCGCGCAGATCGGTCTCGGTGAAGGCAGCGCTGAAGCGGAGCTTTTGCCTGGTCTGAGCGCCGGCGCTCCCGGCGGCGGCGAGCGCAAGAATGGTGGCGCCACCGGCGACCACGGAACGGCGCGTAAGGCTGGTCATGGGTTTCCTCCAGGGTGTTGTGGTTGCTTTGGTTATTGGCCCTTGCCTGGTCCCTCTCAATAGGCAAAACTGCGATCATCATATGATTGAAGGATCGTCTGAGGAGTGGTGCGTTGGGTGGCGTAAACGCTCATGTCGAGACGGCGGGTGAAAAGGCCTACCGCCGCCTGCGCAACGACATCATCTTCGGCCGCCTGGCCCCTTCGCAGAAGCTCCGGCTCGAAGCGCTCAAGGATGCGTACGGCATCAGCGTCAGCACGCTGCGAGAGCTGTTGAATCGCCTGACATCGGAAGGCCTCGTCATCGCCGAGAGCGCGCGCGGGTTCGAAGTCGCGCCGGTATCGGTCGACAACTTTAAGGAGCTCGCGAACCTGCGGCTTCTGCTCGAATGCCACGCCTTGCAGCGCTCATTTGCGCTCGGCGACATGGATTGGGAAGGGCGCGTGGTCGCGGCGCACCACAAGCTGTCGACGTTGGAGAAACGGACGCTGGCCGGCGACAAGCGCGGACTTGAGGTGCTGAAACGATATGACTCCGAGTTTCATCAGGCGTTATTGTCCGCGTGCGGCTCCCGCGTGCTGCTCGATGCGCACGCCGCGGTTTTCGATAAATACGTCCGCTATCTGATGATTGCCGTGATCTTCCGCGAAGCGGCGCCACCGGAGCATCAGAAGCTGCTTGAATGCGCCTTGCGGCGCGACGCGAAGGCCGCGCAGGCCATCCTCACGACGCACATCATGGACTGTGTCGCCTACACGCTGACAAATACGCCGGCGAACTTACTCGGGCTTCATCGCCTGTCCGGCAAGCGGCAATCCCCTGAACTTGCAGCGGCACCGAGCTGAGGCTGCGCTTGGCATAGTGCCGTTCCATATCCGCTTCAGGCCCTTCGCGGACATTTCGTTTTGTGCTGTAACTGTATATGTCCGCTTTCGGGGCTAGAGCGGACATCAAACGCATTTTACGCCACGGTTACGCTCGCAGCTTCTGCGATTGTTGGCCCTAAGGCCAATTCTCCCGCCGCCCCTCTGCCCCATAGGCTAACGGCCAGCGCACAACCGCGCACGAGACGCGGACACACACAGCAATTTTCGTCACAAGTATTGGAGTGCATCATGACTGTCAGCAGAAAGCTGTGGGTCAGTGTGATCGGATCGTTCCTCGCGATTTTGGTAGCGAGCGCGCCAGTCGCCGCCCAGCAACAGCAGCAGCGCAGACCCAACATCCTTGTCATCATGGGCGACGATGTCGGCTGGTTCAACATCGGCGCGTATCACCAAGGGATGATGTCCGGAAAGACGCCGAACCTAGACAGGCTCGCCGCCGAAGGTATGCGATTCACCGATTACTATGCCGAAGCAAGCTGCACGGCCGGTCGGGCCAATTTCATCACCGGCGAGTTGCCGATCCGCACGGGCTTGACGACGGTGGGGCAGGCTGGCGCGGACGTTGGCATCCCGGCGCAAGCCGTGACGCTTGCTACCGTTCTGAAGGCACAAGGTTATGCCACCGGGCAGTTCGGCAAGAACCACCTCGGTGACTTGAACAAGTTTCTCCCGACGTTGCACGGGTTCGATGAGTTCTTCGGATACCTGTACCACCTCGACGCGATGTCGGATCCGTACTGGTACTCCTTCCCGATAGACCAGAAGTACTACGAAACTTACGGCCCGCGCAGCCTTGTGCGCAGCTTTGCGACCGACCGGGACGATCCGACCGAGATGCCGCGCTGGGGCAAGATCGGCAAGCAGAGGATCGTGGATGAAGGCCCGCTGCCGCCGTTCCCGGACATGTCCAACGTGCAGAACATGCACGACCTGCCTTTCCTGAAGGCAAAGTACGACATGACGACCTTCGACGAGGTGCTGGTCAAGGCGTCGGGCGACTTCATGGACAAGGCGAAGCGAGACAACAAGCCGTTCTTCGTCTGGCATAACACCACCCGCATGCACGTCTGGACGTTCCTGTCGCAAAAATACAAGGCGATGCAGAACAGCCAGACGAACTATGGCCTGGAGGAAGCCGGCATGGCGCAGCTCGACGACAGCGTCGGCGCATTGCTCAAGAAAATGGATGACATCGGCGAGACCAACAACACCATCGTGATCTTCACGACCGACAACGGGGCCGAGGTATTCACATGGCCGGACGGCGGCATGACGCCGTTCAAGAACACCAAGGGCACAGTTGGTGAAGGCGGCTTCCGCGTGCCGGCCATCATCCGCTGGCCGGGCCAGGTGAAGCCGGGCACCGTTGAGAACGGCATCTTCTCTGGCCTTGATTGGCTGCCGACACTCGCCGCCGCCGCTGGAAACCCGAACATTACTGATCAGCTGCTCAAGGGCGTCCAGCTCGGCGACCGCACTTACAAGAACCATCTGGACGGCTACAATCAGATGGATCTACTCACCGGGAAAGGCCCAACCAAGCGTCGCGAGATCTTCTACTTCGGCGGCGCAAATTTGGGCGCGCTGCGTGTCGATGACTTCAAGTTCGTGTTCTACCAGCAGCCCTATGGCTGGCCGGGTGAAAAGACCACGACCGACATGCCCTCGATAGTCAACATCCGCCAGGATCCGTTCGAGCGCACGCCGTCTATTCGCGGCGAGTCGACTAACACCGGCGCCTTCGGCTACGGCAATGACTTCTTTGGCAGGGAGTTCTGGCGCTTCGTCCAGGTGCAGCAGTACGTCGGAAAGCTGGCGGAGACCGCGATCAACTATCCGCCGATGCAGGCTCCGGCTTCGTTCAACCTTGAAGCTGTAAAGGCCAAGGTCGAGGAGATGATCAAGAACCGTCCGGGTCAGTGAGGCCTTATCGGACGGCAGACGACGAATGGCGGCGGGCCGGTTATACCGGCCCGCCGCTGCGCACATGGACGACTTCTCGAATTGATTGCGACCTCGGCTCGACTCGCTGAGCTAGTTTTGCCGGAAAATAATACCGCCAACCTGACCGGCGGGTAGTTGCGGGTTTGCCACAAGCCTCGAAATTTATGGGAGTTTCTGTCGGACCTCATGTGCGCTCGGCCCGTCTCGGCTATTCTACCTTCAATTGCAGAATCTGGGGGCGCTCCTATGCGTTGCTTGCCGATTGCAGCTCTCGCCGCCGTTTCCACGATCGCACTCACGCACCTGGCAGCGGCGGCTGATCTGCCGCGCAAGGCGCCTCCCGCGCCGCCGCCTCCCGTCTATAGTTGGACCGGCTTTTACGTCGGCGGAAATATCGGAGGTGGTTGGGGCAGCCGCGACATCAGCTACAGCGGGAATGATCCATTATCTAGGGCGATTCTCACCGACCCTACCTTTGACCCTGGCTTTGTGCCACTGCCGGCATCTTTCGACACAAGCGGATTAATCGGCGGACTCCACGTCGGCTACAATTGGCAGTTTAACCGGAACTGGCTCTTCGGACTCGAAACCGATTTTGACTGGTCGGGCATGAGGGGCTCGGCCACGACCATAAACAACCTCGGATCCGGAATCACAACAAACGTCGATGAACACACCAAATGGTTCGGCACGGTCAGAGCCCGCTTTGGTTACCTGCCCGTTGACAGTCTCCTGGTTTACGTGACGGGTGGCTTCGCCTACGGCAAGGTCGAGCACACGGGAAATTACATCAATAACAATCCCGGCGTTGGCCTTATTAGTTTTCCGATCGGGGGCTTCGGTTTTAGTTGCAACTCAGGACCTACGGTTTGCTTTGCCGGATCTTCGAGTGGGGTCGCAACGGGTTGGACGGCAGGCGGCGGACTTGAATATGCAATCTGGCAACGGTGGACGGTGAGGGCCGAGTACTTGTATGTCAGTTTGGAAAGCCGATCAGTCACGGAAACTGCGTTGAACGGGGGCGGCTTCACGCCCACGTTCTTTAATGCCAATTTCGGCCGCACCAACTTTAACGTGGCGCGCGCAGGGTTGAGCTATCGCTTCTAGGAAAATTCCAGACGATGTGTCCAAGCCCCGGCGCAGAGCCGGGGTTTTCTTTTCGTGAGCGCCCCGCGCGCCTTCGATCTACAGCTCTGACTGGATGGCTTTGAGCAGCTGGAAGCGCATCGTGCTGTCGTTGCTTGTGAGCGCGATCACGAAGCGCACGCGCCCATGCTTGGAGGTGTCGGCATAGCCCGCCAGGGTGCGGACGCCGGAAAAGGTGCCGGTCTTGAAGCGGGCACCCTCGCCGCGCCGTAGCAGGCTGGCATTGGGCTCGAAGAGATGCAGCAACTGGGCAAGGCCGCGGGCTGTGAAGCGGTTGCCGCGGCTGATGCCCGAGCCTTCCTCGAGATGGATGGACTCGGCGAGGCCCTGCTTGGCGAGCATTTCGTTCGCGACCTGGAGCGACTTCTTGAGGCTGACCGGCCCGCCCAGACGATGCCCGCCGATCTCCAGGAAGACCTGGTTGGCGATGTAGTTGTTCGAGCCGACGAGCAACTCGAGAAGGATCCTGGAAAGGGTGCGCGACTGGCGATGAACGTAGACCGGCTCCAGGCCCTTTGGCACCGCTCCGGTCGAGATCTTGCCTTTGACGCTGCCGCCGGCCCGCTCGATGAATGCGGCGATCAGCTCCCCGGCATATTGCAGCCCCACCGCGGGGTCCTGGGTCAGGCTGATGCGACCGCGACCCTGAGGGCCACGCGCCCGGAACAGGCTGATCGCGAGCGGCGTGATCGGGGTCTGCGGCTCGGCGGAGGACACCGTCTTGCCCTTGCGCACGGCGTTGATCGTGTTGAAGTTCACCGCGAGCGCGGAGTTCAGGGCGTCATAGGCCTCCTTGGTGTCCTCGATGCCCGGGATGCGGATGTCGGAGGGGTAGTAGCTTGCGTCGAGCACGATGCCGCTGAGCGGCTGTTTGCCGATTGCGGCGACCAGCGCCGTCGCGAGCTGAGCCAGCTCTTCGGAGATCAGAAACGGATCGCCGCCCCCGCGAATGTAGAGCACCCGCTTGCCGTCCAGGTAGAAGCGGGTCTCGAAGCGATAGTCGCCGCCCAAGACCTCCATCGCCAGCCACGCGGTCACGATCTTGGTGACGGAGGCAGGGACGAAGGGCTTGTCAGCGTTCTGGACCACCAACTCGTTGCCCTTTTCGTCGATCGCGAGCACCAGCCCCGACGGAGCGAGCGCCGCGACCTTCTCCTTGGCACCGGCCATGGCTTGCGCGGGCAGCGCGAGCAGGGCGCAGGCGAGGACGAGTAGGTGAGACCACATGACGAATTCGTCTTTGCCTTGTATCTCCGTAGTTGGCTCAGCATAGCGCTATGGCACTGGCCACAAGCCAATATTCAAATATCAAGGTATCGCAGTTCTTAGCGCCACGTCTCGTGGATCAAACGGCAGTCTGGTACCCATTCTATTGGTCACATATGCGTATCCGGTCCCGGTTTCCGGATCGGCAAAGGCGAAAGACCCGCCCGCCCCCGGATGTCCGAACGAGGTGGGGTGACCGAAGCGCGCACTGGGCCCAGGCTTGCAGTAGCCGAGTGAGAACTGGATCTCGCCTTTCATGATCTCGTCGTAAAATCCAAATGCGGGTGGAATTGCCGGGGCCTTCAGCGCTTCCAATGTTTCCGCACGCAGTTTCAGTTCTCGACCGCCGGTAGCGAAAACCCCATACGCCCGCGCCATTGCGCGCGCGGTGCCGACGCCGCCGGCCGCAGGGACTTCGAGGTTGCGCGCACAAATATGTTTCTTATCGCGCCATATTGCGACGCCAGGATTTCTGAAGAGCGCTCTGAACGTGTTTGAGCGCCGATTGAGAGTTGCCAACGTCAACCGTATCGGCGACCCCAAGATCGTCTCGACTCTGGTGGCATTTTCAATGATGGCAAGCCGTGAATTTGGAATCTCCTCAGGCACCCGGATGTGGAAGTCCAATTCCAACGGGGTGGCTATTTCTTCCTGGAAGAACTGTCCCAGGCTGCGGTGCTGCGGATCGACCCGACGCAGCAATTCTCCTTCGTAAAATCCAATACTGACGGCGTGATAGGCCTGTCGCATGCCTGGCTCCCACGCCGGGGATTGACGGGCCATAACCTCTGCCAATCTGTCGAGGTCAGCGACAACGCTTCGGTCGACCGGCTCGTCGAATGCAAACAAACCGGCCTGGTGGGCAAGCAGCTGGCGGACCGTGATCTTGTCCTTGCCCAGCTGTCCAAACTCCGGCCAGTACGTGCACACGCGTTCATCATAATCGAGCCAGCCACGGGAATGCGCCAATGCAAGCGTCATCGCCGCAAGGCCTTTGGTCGCCGAGCGCACGATGACCATGGTGTCTTCCTGCCACGGTTCGCCGGTTGCCTTGTTCCTAATCCCACCCCACAGGTCGACGACCTTTTTCCCTTCCCGGTACACGCAGCACGCTGCGCCCAACTCTTTTCGAAGCAGGAAATTATCGAGAAAAGCGGCCCGAACGGCTTCAAAGCCTTTGCTGACGTAGCCCTGGATCCCGATCGTATCTTGGATAGCTGTCATTGCAGGTGCCTTGCGGCTCACGTCACATAAACCGCAGCAGCATCAGGCCGCCGGTCACCATCATAAATATGACTGCGGTGGCGCCGAGCACGGTCGTGATGTGCCGCCAGCCGAGGCGGATGATCGTCTTCACCGACGTTCCGAGCCCGAGCGCACCAATGGCGAGCAGCAGGCCCCAGGTCGAGATCTCCACCAGCACACTCTTGACCGGCGCGTAGACCGGCATCCAGGACGGAACCAGAGGCATCGCGCTGTTCAGGACGCACAGCAGCAGGAAGACAATGGCGAAGACCGGCACCGGCACGTGCGCCTCGCCGTGACGCATACCCATGCGCGTGAAGTACCAGCCGACGCCGAGCACCACCGGCAGCAGCAGGAACACGCGAAAGAGCTTCACGATCACGGCCGTGTTGCCGACCGGCTCCGACACGGCATAACCGGCGCCGACGACCTGCGCGACGTCGTGAATCGTGCCGCCCAGCATCACGCCTGTCGTCTGCGCATCGAAGCCGAGCACGATGCAGAGCGGCGGGTAGACCAGCATCGCCAGCGTGGCGAGCGCATTCACCGCCACCACGACAAAGGCGATGTCGGCCGTCTTGCCCTTGTACTCGGGCACGACCGTCGAGGTCGCAAGCGTCGCCGAAGCCCCGCATACCGCCGTGCCGACACCGACCAGCGCACCGAATCCGGCGCTGCGGCCGTACCAGCGTGCAAAGACGAACCCCGACACGACCGTGGCCGCCATCGCTATGACGATCAGCGCGGCGGTTTGCAAGCCGAGCGCCGCGATATCGCCCAGCCCCACGCGCAGGCCGAGCAGCGCGACGGCCCAGCGCAGCAACGTCTTCACGCAGAAATTCATGCCTGGTTGCACCGCCGGCCGCGCCGCCAGCGGATTGAGTGCAATGCCGACGACGAGTGCGATCACCATGTTGGGAATGGGGACGGCCTTCGCCACGAAGGGCGCGGCGATGTACCCGATGGCAGCCACCAAAGCCGACAGAATAATGCCCGGCGCAAAAGCCGCCACCATCGCCGCCGACGGCCGCAGGGGTTGCAGATCTTCTGCGCTCACAGGAAATCCTTATTGGCTTGCGGCGACTTTGGGACGGCCGGATTGAAGACTTGACGCAACGGCTGCGGCGATTTGCGAAGGCGTATCGACGACGGTGACACCTGCGGCTTCGAGCGCCTTGCGCTTGGAGGCGTAGCTGCCGGCATTGCCCGTCACAATCGCGCCGGCATGCCCCATTTTCTTTCCCGGGGGAGCGGCGGCGCCTGCGATGAAGGCGATCCTCGGCTTGCTCATCGTTTTTGCGTAGACCGCGGCGTCCTCTTCCATCGTGCCGCCGATTTCGCCGACGATCACGATCGCATCGGTGTGGCTGTCTTTGTCCAGCGCCTCGAGCGCATCGCGCGTGGTGGTGCCGAGCATCGGGTCACCGCCGATGCCGATGAAGGCGCTTTGGCCGATGCCGGCGCGCGTGAGATTGAGGCAGACCAGCGTGCCCAGGCTGCCGCTGCGCGAGATCACGCCTATTCGCCCTGCCCTGAACACGCTCGGCACGAAGGCCGGCATGATGCCAACAAAAGATTCACCAGGCGTGACAAGACCGGCGGTATTGGGCCCGACGATGCGGGTGCCGTGTTTCGCAGCGGCGGCGTGCATCGCCATCACGTCCTGCGCCGGGATGTGCTCGGTCAGCACGACCAGCAGCTTGATGCCCGCCTGTGCGGACGACACCGCCGCATCCTTGGCCATCGGCGGCGGAATGAACATCACAGCCACGTCGCCACCGGTTTTCGCGACCGCTTCGGCAGGGGTCGCGAAAATCGGCACGCCGACATGAGTCTCGCCCGCGCGCTTGGGATTGACGCCGGCGACCACATTGGTGCCGTAGGCAATCATCTTCTCGGTCCAGAAGGTGCCCTGCTTGCCGGTGATGCCGAGCACAATGACGCGGTTGTTTTTGCGGACGATCATTGTGCTGCCTTCACCGCCGCCTGGATGGCGTCTTCCATGAAGTCGTACGGCTCGATCCCGAGCTCGTCGCGCACCAGCTTCATGGCCTCATCTTCGCCGGTGCCGTGGATCGAGAAGAACACCGGCACTTTCGGCCGCAGCTTGTGCCAGGCCTTCACTACCCCGTCGGCCATCACGTCGGTGCGCGCAAAGGCGCCGCAGAAATTGATGACGAGACTCTTCACACCGGGGTTGGACAGCACCAAATCGAGCGCGACCTCGGATTTTGTATAGGCCTCGCCGCCGATCTCCAGAAAGTTCGCGGGCTTGCCGCCGTAATGGCGGATGACGTCCATTGTCGTCATGGTGAGGCCTGCGCCGTTCGCGAGCACGCCGACATTGCCGTCGAGCTGGATCAGCTTGAGGCCGGCCTCGGCGCCGCGCTGCTCCAGCGCCGTCATTGCGGCGGCAGCACCCGAGTTCGCGATGTCCGGCTGACGATAGACCGCGGCATCGTCGAGCACGAACTTGCAGTCGAGTGCGACCACACGATTGTCCTCGAGCAAGGCCAGCGGATTGATCTCAAGAAGCTCGGCATCGCGCGCGCGGAAGGCGGCATACATGCGATCGAGGATGCGTGCGATCTGCTCTTCCGCCTCGCCGAGGTGGAGACCCTTGAGCATGCCCGTAATGTCGGCGGCCGACGGTTTACCCTCGATATCGACCAGAAGACGCCGGATCGCCGACGGTTTTGCCGCGGCGATGTCCTCGATGTCCATGCCGCCTTCCGTGGAGAAAAGGATCAGCGGCCTGCGCGCGGCAACGTCATGCAGCACGGCGGCATAGAACTCGCGCGCAATGTCGGCCTGCTCCTCGACCAAGACGCGCTGAACGGTGAAATCGCCGATGCGCATGCCGAAAATCTGGCGTGCCGCCTCCTTCGCTTCGTCGGGTCCGGCGGCGAGCTTGATTCCGCCGGCCTTGCCGCGCTTGCCCGCCGGAACCTGCGCCTTGACCACGCAAGGCCCGATATTCGCGGCCGCCATGGCCGCTTCCGCCGCGCTGATGCAGAGCGTGCCGCGCGGCACCGGAATGCCCGCAGGCGTCAGAACCAGCGATTTTGCGGCGTGTTCCTCGAAATTCATTCAGCAGCTCATGGCCTTGTGACCGTCATGGCCGGGCTTGTCCCGGTGACGGCAAAGCAGGTGTCACTTGCCGTACTTCTTCCAATAGGCGCCGAACAATTGCTCCTCGCTCGGCCTGTCTTCCGGGATGGTGGTGACGAGGTGGGTGATGTTGAGAAAGTTCATGTAGTTGAGATTGTCGGTGATCGAATTTCCGCCCCAGGTGCCGCAGCCCATGCTGAGCGTGAAATTGAGCCCGTTGTCGAAGCCGCCGCCGTTGCCGAACGTGTGCGCCTGGTTGATCAGCACCCGCACGACATCCGAACGCTCGGCCAGCGCGCGTGCGCGGCCCATATCCTTGGTGTGCAGGCCGACCGAATGGCCGCGGCCCTGATGCGCGAGGATCTCGTTGGCGCGCGCGACCGCGGCATCGAAATCCTTGGCACGATAGACGGCAAGCACCAGCGCGAGTTTCTCGCCGGAGAACGGAAAACCTCGACCGACGCCGGTTTCCTCGACCATGAAGAACTTCTTCGATTCGGCCGCTGCCGGCAGGCCGCAGCTACGAGCGAGCACGTCGGCATCGCGCGCGATCAACGTCCGGCTCAGCTTGCCATCCGGCCAGAGCGCGGCCTGGATTTTCGCCTTCTCGGCGCCGTTGGCCATGTAGCCGCCCGCGCGCTCAAGCGCGGCGATCGCTTTGTCGTACACGGCGTCGACGAGGATCACCGAATTTTCCGACGAACACGACGTAGAATTGTCGAAGATTTTGGAGGCGCAGATCTTCCGAGCGGCATCGTCGAGGTCGGCGGTTTCATCCACGATTACCGGCACGTTGCCGGTGCCGACGCCGACCGCCGGCGTCCCGCTCGAATAGGCGCGGCGCACGTTGTCCTGCGAGCCGGTGGCGACCACCAGGTCCGCCGCCTGCATCAACGCCTGCGTCATGTCTTTTGACGCAGGCGCCGGCAGGATCTGCACCAGATCCTCGGGCGCGCCAATCTTCTTCAGCTCCGCGCGCATGTAATCGACGGTCTTCGTCGTCGTCTTCAGGCCCGCGGGCGACGCCGCGATGACGATGGCATTGCGGCCCTTGATCGCCATCATCGCCTTGTTGACGGGGGTCGCGCCTGGATTGGTCGAGGGCGTGATCGCGCAGACGACGCCGACCGGCTTCGCGTATTTGACGATGCCGCGTGCCTTGTCCTCCTCGATGATGCCAACAGATTTCACCCGCAGAAGATCGCGCAGCGTGCCGAAGGTCTTGCGCTGCTTCTTGGTGATCTTGTCGGGAACGTTGCCGAGCTGGGTGTCTTTCACGGCGAGCTCGGCAAGCTCTTTGGCATGCGCGGGATTGTAGAGCGACCACGCCAGCGCGGTGACCGCCTCGTCGACGCGCGCCTGGTCTGCGTCCGCGAACGCCGCCATCGCGGCGCGCGCCCGCCGCACCAGATCGTCGACCACGCTGAGCGTCTTCGGATCGGCCGCCGGTTTCACTGCGACAGTCATCTCTTCTGCTCCATCAGGCGACGTGCTGCGGGCGCATGTCCTCGCGGCGAATACCGGCTACCACTGTCGGCTTCTTCATCGCGTCGCGGCGGAACGGCTCACCGAGTTCCTGGTTGAGGATTACTTCGATGAAGGTCGTCACGCGCTTCTTCTGAGCTTCGCAGGACGCGCGCAGCGCCTCCGTCAGCTCGGCTTGCGTCCTTACTGTCACGCCTTTCAGTCCGCAACCTTCCGCGACCTTTGCATAGCTGAGATGCGGATCGAGCTCAGTTCCGACGAAATTGTCGTCAAACCAAAGGATCGAATTGCGCTTTTCCGCACCCCATTGGTAGTTGCGGAAGATCACCATCGTGATGCCGGGATATTCCTGGCGCCCGATCGAGCTCATCTCGCTCATTGAGATTCCGAAGGCGCCGTCGCCGGCAAAGCCGACGCAGGGAATATCCGGATTGCCGATCTTGGCGCCGATGATCACGGGGAAGCCGTAGCCGCACGGCCCGAACAGTCCGGGCGCGAGATACTTCCGTCCCTCGTCGAACGTCGGGTAGGCGTTGCCGATGGCGCAGTTGTTGCCGATGTCGCTCGAGATGATGGCGTTCTTCGGCAGCCCCGCCTGGATGGCGCGCCAGGCCTGCCGCGCCGACATGCGGTCGGGCTCGCGCTTGCGCGCATCGGCATTCCAGGCCGTGCCCGGATCGTCATCTTCGTGATCCATGCTCGAGAGCGTCTGCAGCCAGCGTGATTTTGTCTGATGAATCAGCGCCTTACGCTCTTCGCGGCCGGCATTGCCGGCCGATGGGGACAGCTGCTTGAGCAGGCTCTGCGCGACCAATTTGGCGTCGCCGCAGATGCCGACGGCCACCGGCTTGGTGAGGCCGATGCGGTCGGGATTGATGTCGACCTGGATGATCTTGGCCGTCTTCGGCCAGTAATCGATGCCGTAGCCCGGCAGGGTCGAGAACGGGTTGAGCCGGGTGCCGAGCGCCAGCACCACGTCGGCCTTGGCGACGATCTCCATCGCGGCCTTCGAACCGTTGTAACCGAGCGGTCCGACCGCCAGCGGATGGCTGCCGGGGAAACTGTCGTTGTGCTGATAGTTGTTGCACACCGGCGCGTCGAGCTTCTCGGCGAGCGCGGCGCAATCGGGGATCGCGTTGCCGAGCACGACGCCCGCGCCCGACAGGATGACCGGGAATTTCGCCTCTGACAAAAGTTTGGCCGCCTGCGTGATCGCCTGCGCGCCGCCTGCCGGCCGCTCGAAGTCGACGATCGCCGGCAAGTTGATGTCGATCACCTGCGTCCAGTAGTCGCGCGGCACGTTGATCTGCGCCGGTGCCGAAAGGCGCTTCGCCTTGATGATGACGCGGTTGAGCACTTCCGCGATGCGCGACGGGTCGCGCACCTCTTCCTGGTAGCAGACCATGTCGCGGAACAGCGCCATCTGCTCGACTTCCTGGAAGCCGCCCTGCCCGATGGTCTTGTTCGCCGCCTGCGGCGTGATCAGCAGCATCGGCGTGTGATTCCAGTAGGCGGTCTTGATGGCGGTCACGAAGTTCGTGATGCCCGGGCCGTTCTGCGCGATGCACATCGCGATCTTGCCGGTCGCACGCGTATAGCCGTCGCATATGTAGCCGCCGTTGCACTCGTGCGCGACGTCCCAAAACGTAATCCCGGCTTTTGGAAAAAGATCGGAGATCGGCATGAATGCCGAGCCGATAATGCCAAAGGCATGCTCGATGCCGTGCATCTGCAAAACTTTCACGAAAGCTTCTTCGGTCGTCATCTTCATAGGTACAATTCCTTCTTCGGCCGTGCGTTACATCAACTCACGGCCTGTCCTGAAAAATTCCGGCGAGCTCTTCGGCGGCCTGCCGAAGCGCCGGCAAATGCCGCCGCGCTGTTTGCACGTTCATGCGGGCTTGCGGCGCCTGGATGGCGAGCGCCGCGAGCAGCTCGCCATTCTTCCCGATCACCGGCACCGCCATGCAGACGACACCGGCGAGATATTCCTCTCGATCAAATGACACCTGCTCCTTGCGGATGAGCCGGAGCTCGGCCTCGAGCTGGGTTGCGTCAGTCAGCGTCGTGCTGGTGAAACGGCGCAGCTCGAGGCTCTGCAGCAGACGGCGCCGGCGCACCGAGGCGGCCAGCGCCAGATAGAGCTTGCCGATGGCGCTGCAATGCAGCGGCACCCGCGAGCCGATGGTGTAGTGCAGGCGCAGCGGCCAGTGCTCCGCCTCGACGCGATCGAGATAGATCACCTCGCCGTTGAGCAGCGTGCCGATGTTGCAGGTCTCGTTGACCGCATGCACCAGGCGCTGCAGCACCACATGCGGTGTGTCGTTGCGCATCGATGACGACAGCGCGCCGAACGCAAGATTGGTGAGCTTCGGCCCGATGATGAGCCTGCGCCGCCCCGGTTCGCGCGCGAGATAGCCCTGCGTCACGAACCAGTCGACCAGCCGATAGGCCGTTGCCTTCGGCAGTTTCAGCGTGGCGATGATGTCGAACACATCGACCGGCGTAGGCGAGCCGGCCACATGTTCGAGGATGGCAAAGGAACGCGCGGTGGCACCGAGCTTGTGCGCGCCTTTAGCCTTTCGCGCGGGCACCTTGAGTTCGCTCAGGGTACGTCGCGGCGCGGGCGTGCCTGTGGTTCTTTCGTCAAGTCCAAGATTGGTACGCATGGGTCACCTGACCTCGGTTCAAGCCGTCACAAGACGACTTCTGATGAGACGCTGCACAAACGGCAGCAACAGGACAATGATGATCAATGCGACGATGGTCCCGGAGATGGGACGCGTGAAAAAGACGGTCCAGTCGTTCGAGAAGCTGATCATGGTGTTCATGAAAGCTTCCTCGGCAATCGGGCCGAGAATGACGCCGAGCACGAGCGGCGCCACGGGAAATTTCAGTCTTTCGAATCCATAACCCAATATGCCGAAGCCGATGATCAGCCAGAGATCGGTGATGTTGTTGCGGATCGAAAGGGCACCGATAAAGCAGAGGATCAGCACGTAGGCCGATACGATCGCTTCGGGAAAATCGAGGATTTTCACCAGCGGCCGGATGGCGAAATAGCCGATCGCGCACATCAGTGCGAGGCCGAGGAAAAGCGAGGCAAACACCGTGTAGACGAGCGGCGACGAGCTCACCAGCACCTGCGGCCCCGGCTGGATGCCGTGCAGCATGAAGGCACCGAGGATCACGGCGGTCGCGCCGCTGCCGGGAATGCCAAGCGCCAGCAGATGAACCATCGCGCCGCCGACCGAGGCGGTCGCAGCCGCCTGCGGCGCAACGATACCCTCTGCAATGCCGGTACCCATCTGGTTCTTGCGGCGTCCGAAGCGCGCCTCGATGCCGTAGCTGACGAATGACGCAATTGTCGCGCCCGCTCCCGGCAACAGCCCGATGAGGTCGCCTACCACCGAGGAGCGGAAGAACATCCCCTTGATGTCATTGAGCTCCTTGAGCGTCGGCAGCTCGGTGCGTGCGTTCGAGATCTTGTCGAGCGGCTTGGTCGCAAAGCCGGTCTCCAGCCGCGTGAGCACCTCGCCGACGCCATAGGCGCCGACCATCACCACCAGGAATTCGATGCCGTCGGCCAAAATCGGCGCACCGAAGGTGAAGCGATAGGCGCCATAGATCGGATCTGTACCGACCGTCGAAATAAGAATGCCGACGCTCATGCTGATGAAGGCGTTGGAGAGCGAGCCTTTCCCGATCGCCACCACGCTGAGCAGACCGAACATCACGATCACGAAATATTCGGGCGAGGAAAACCGAAGCGCAAATTTCGCGAGCGGCTCGGTGAGCGCCACCATGACGACCGCCGACAGAAGACCGCCGCCGAGCGCGGCGACCAGAGTCCAGCCGAGCGCCTTGGCCGGCTTGCCCTTGCGGCCCATGGTATAGCCGTCCCATAGCATCGGCACGTCGATCGGCTCGCCGGGTATGCGGAACAGTATCGCCGTGAAGGCGCCGCCATAGGTGCCGGACACGTACATCGCCGTGAGCAGCACGATCGATGCCGTCACGTCCATTTTGTAGGTGAAAGGCAGCGCCAGCGCGACACCCATCACCAGCGTCAGCCCGGGCAACACCCCGATCAGCAGGCCAATGACGATGCCGGTAACCAGCATCGCCATGTTAAGTGGCGTCAGGCAGTGAACGAAACCGTGGGCGAGCTGGACGAGGATGTCGATCATGACCTCACCACAGGCTCGGAATTGCGAAGAAGACGTCGGTCGCGCGGTCGAAAGGCGGCACGCCGCGCGGCAGCGACACATAGGCGACACGCAGGAACAGAATGCCGCAGAAGATCGTCACCGCCGTGGTCGTGCCCCAGATGGCGGCATGGTCACGATAGCCGCCGACATACATGAAGGCGGCCAGGAACAAGAACGTGCCAATGATGAAGCCGAGCACCGGCACCAGCACGGCGTAGACCGCCATCAGCACGATGCCGCCGATCAGAAGTCGCGGATAGACGGGCTGCTTTTCCTCGGTGTCAGGCTCGCGGTCAAAGGCCTCGAGAAATCCGGTCGCGTCCTTGTTCCCGATGATCAGCCGCCGCGACAGCTCGAACAGGCAGGAGCCGCCCATCAATAGAATGGCAAGGCGCGGCCAGGTTTCGGGTCCGAGCTGACCTAGCCGCGGCGAGTAGACGAAGGTGCCGGCATACAGATAGAGCGCGACCGCAATCGCAACACCGACCGCGTAAGGCAGGACCGAGCGGATTGACGCCTTATCCATACAAGCCGTCCGATGGCGATCTCAGTTCGTCGCTATCGTCTTCTTCATGTCGTTGAGCTGCTCGTTGACGAAGGCCGGTGCCTTTGAAGCGTCTTCGAAGCTGTTCGGATCCGCGAACTGTTCCTCGAGAAACTTCTTGTATTCGGGCGACTCATAAACCTTGGCCAGCGCGTCCGAGAGCTTCTTCAAGATGTCGGGCGGCGTACCGGCGCGCACAACGATTGAGCGGAACTGCGGCAGCGCGACCTTGTAGCCGAGCTCGTACGATGCAGGCACGTCCTTGAAGGCCGGCAGGCGTTTTTCGCCGAAAAGCAGGATCGGCCGCATCTGCTTGCTGTTGAGGAACTGCGCGACGTCACCGGCCTGTTCATAGAGCGCGTCGGCGTGGTCGCCAAGAATCGAGACGTAGCGCTCGCTCGGTTTGGAGAACGGCACCTGCACCACCTTGATGCCGCCACGATCCAAGACCGTCAGGGAAAAGTCGTCGACGCTGCCAAAGCCGAGCGTTGCGACCTTCAGCTTGTTCGGATTGGCCTTCGCCGCTTTCGCGAAGTCATCCCAGGTCTTGAACGGGCTGTCCTGCTTCACGAAGATGAAGGACGGGCCCTTGATCATCACTGCCACCGGCGTGATGTCGTTCATCGTCCAGCGCGGGCTTTTGCCGGCCAGCAATGCATGGCTATCGGCGATGTAGATCGCCATCGAATAGCCGTCGGCGGGCGCTGCAAGAAGCTTCGCCATGCCGGTCGCACCGGTGCCACCTGGCACATTCACCACCGGAATGCCCTGGCCGAGCATCGGCTCCATGAGCTTGCTGATGAGACGGGCGAGTTGGTCGGCGCCGCCGCCCGGGCCCCACGGCACGATCAATTCAATGGGACGTTCGGGATAACCGGCTGCCAGGGCGTTGCCGCCGAACGTGGCGCCGAGCGCCATTGCCGCAAGCGCCGCGAAATTTCGCAAGGTCGAACGTCTGGTCGAAAACCTGGTCGAACGCATGGACTTGATCCTCCCTGCCATCGGCCGCCCGCTTGTTGCGTCCCGCCCCGCGGCCATGCCCGGCAGGGACATTGCTCCGGCTTATTCCTGCCGGTTGATGCGACGAATTCTCGCTATTTGAGACTGATGTTCTCAATACGATAACAGAAGGGCACCGGGTCGCAACGGTGAATCCGAGCCGTTTTGTCCCGCGATTTGGGAATTCGATTCTAGGGCGTCCCGCCGTTGCGGGATTTTCTGGTTTTTCGCTCAGCGCCGCTCGATCGGAACGTAAGCGCGCGCTTCCGGTCCGTTATAGAGCGTGAGCGGACGCAGCAGGATGTTGTTCTCAAGCTGCTCGAGCACCTGCACTGTCCAGCCGGGCACGCGCCCGATGGCGAAGACCGGCACGAACAGATCACGCTTGATGCCGAGCAGGTGGTAGACAACGCCGGAATAGAAATCGACGTTCACGTTCACGCCGTGACGTGCGTAAGGCGCCATTGCCGCGACGACTGCCTGCAGGATTTCGAACCACTTCGGCTGGCCCATTTCCTTCGACAGGCGCTCGACGCCGGCGCGCATGTGCCGTGCGCGCGGATCTTCCGCCCGATAGACGCGGTGCCCGAAGCCGGTGATAGCCACGCCGGCGCCGCGCTTCTCCTTCACGTAAGCCGCGGCACGCGACGGATCGCCGATTTCCTCGGCCATCTTCATCACGTCCTCGGCGGCACCGCCATGCGCCGGCCCCGACAGTGCGGCTATGGCGGCGACGATCGCGGCATGCAGGTTCGCTTCGGTGCCGATAACAACGCGCGCTGCGAACGACGAGGCATTCGAGCCGTGCTCGGCATGCAAAATGAGATCGCGGTCGATCAGCTGCGCGGCATCGGCGCTCGGCTTCTTGCCTGTCAGCATCCAGAGCAGATTGGCCGCGTGACCGACCGTCTGGTCAGGCGCGATTGGCTCCTTCCCTTCGCGGATGCGCGAATGCGCGGCAACGATCATCGGCACCTGCGAGGTCAACCGCACCGCCTTGCGCAAGGTCGCTTCACGCGAGTTATTCGCCGTGTCGGGATCGAATGCCGAAAGCGCCGAAGCCGCCGTGCGCAATACATCCATCGGATGTGCCGACTTGATGGCACGAATGATGTCGAACACCGGCACCGGCAGCTTGCGCGCCGCCTTGAGCTCGGCATCGAGACCTGCGAGCTGCTGCTTGCCGGGCAGTTCGCCATTGAGAAGCAGAAAAGCAGTTTCTTCGAAGCTCGAATGCTCGGCCAGGTCGTGGATAGAGTAGCCGCGGTAGCGCAGCTCGCCGGCCTTTCCGTCGATGAATGTGCAGGGCGACCGGTCGAAATAGACGCCTTTGAGGCCGCGTTGAATCTTGATCGCTTCGGCCGTTTCGGTCATTGATGCCCTCGTTACCAATCGTTCTCACGCGGTGAGAAGCATGGGTTTGCTTGATCGGCTGCTTGATAACGCACGGCGACGCGATCGCAAAATCGTTTTGCCGGAAGGCGATGATGCGCGCATTGTCGCCGCCGCAGCGCGCCTGAAGGCCGACAAGCTTGCACGCCCTGTTCTCGTTGGTACGGCCGACGCCATCGGCAAAATCGCCAGTCAGGAAAAAGTCTCACTGGACGGGATCGATGTTGTCGACCCGCGCAGCGATGCGCGCCTTAAGAGTTACGGCGCGGCGCTTTCGCAAGTACGCGAGTCGATGACACCGGCCACGGCAACGCGCCTCGTGGGCAAGCCGCTTTATTTCGGCGGCATGATGGTGCGCCAGGGTGATGCCGATGCCATGGTCGCAGGCTGCGCCAACCCGACGCGGCGCGTGATCGAGGCCGGCCTGATGACGTGCGGTCTGGCGGAGGGCATTGCGCTGCCGTCGAGCTACTTCCTGATCGTCGTTCCGGATTTTCTCGGCAAGGGTTCGAAGCCGTTTGTCTTCGCCGACTGCGCCGTCAATGCCGACCCAAGCGCGAGCGAGCTTGCAGACATCGCAGTCGCATCGGCGCGCAGCGCGCAAGCGCTGCTCGGCGAAAAGCCGCGTGTCGCAATGCTTTCCTTCTCCACCAAAGGCAGCGCGCAGCATGCGCGAGTTGACAAAGTGCGCGAGGCGCTCGCCATTGTCCGGCAGCGCCAGCCGGACCTCGCGATCGACGGCGAATTTCAGGCGGATGCCGCTTTGGTGCCGGGCGTCGCGGAAAAGAAAGTGAAGGACCCGAGCGCGGTCGCCGGGCAGGCGAATGTGCTGATCTTCCCCGATCTTGATTCCGGCAATATCGCGTACAAGCTCACGCAGTGGTTGGGCGGCGCGCAGGCGGCCGGACCGTTCCTGCAAGGCTTTGCAAAGCCGATCAGCGACCTGTCGCGCGGGGCAAGCATCGACGACATCGTCACCACCTGCGCCGTGGTGGCTGCATCAGGCTGAAACGCCGTCAGTGTTTCCATTCCGGCGCGGGAACCGGCTTCCACGTGCGCTTGAGCTTTAGATCGTCGGTGATGGCATTGGCCGCGATGTAGCCGGCGGCACCGTTGATACCACCGCCGTTGCCCGACGACGATCCGCAGAGATAGAGCCCTTCCACCGGCGTGCGCGATCCCGGCATCAGCGGATGCGGCCGGTTGATGCCGAGCTGGTTCGGAACATAGGCGCCGACGCGCACCGCGCCCTGGCGCATGTTGGCATTGAGCGTTTCCACGTCGAGCGGCGTGAACAGATAGCTGCCGAGTAGATTGTCGCCTTCGAGGTTCGAGGCGTAGATGCGCCAGTAGTCCAGAACCTTCTGCGTGTAGCCGGCGCGATTGCGCTCCCATTCCTGCGGCGAGCCGTCGACCGAATAAGGCGCGAACGGCCACCAGAATGCGCTGTGCCTGCCCGCCGGCGCGTAACTCGGATCGAACTGGGTGTTGCAGGCGCCATTTCCCATCAAAATGCGCGGGAATTTCTTCGCGGCGCAATCGTCGAAGCAGCTCGCGACATCCTCGATGTGATCCATTCCGAAGAAAATGTTGTAGGCGCGCGACACATCGGGATCGAACGCGGCGGCGCGGTAGGCCGGCGGATTCTTGAGCGCCAAATGCAGCGTGACGAGGCTGTGATTGCCCCAGTGCCAGGCTTTCGCCTTCTCGCGCACCGGCTCGGGGAACAGCTCCTCCCCGGTCATGTGCACAGTGGCCGGAAAATCGATCGCGCTCGCCACGAATTTGCGGCCATTGATCGTGCGCCCGTCGGCCAGTGTCACGCCGCTGGCGCGACCGCCGGTAACCTTGATGTCCTTGACGTCGGCGCCGGTGACGATCTCGCCGCCGCCGGCTTCGACGATGCGCGCGAGCGCAAGCGGCAGCGACATCGCACCACCGGCCGGCAGCGTGAAGCTCGCTATATTGGCGAAGATGGCAGGAAACACGATGCCGGCGCCGGGCACGTTCTCGGTCGTGATCACGTGCATATAAGATGTAAACAATGTGCGGATGCGCTCGTCGACGAAATGCTTGCGCACGACGCTGAAGAGGTCGTGCTGCGCATGCGACAGTAGCTCTTTGGCCTTGGGACCGCTCAGCCGGTCGACGAGCTGCTCACGCGGCATCGGTGCGTTGTAGAGCAGCGACACCAAAAGCGGCCGCATCTCCTCGCAATAGGTATGCCAGAGCGTTCGGAAGGTCTCGGCGTCCTGCTTTGAAAAGCGCGCGAGCGACGCACAGGTCCGATCGAGATCCTTGTAGACGACAATGCCGGTGCCGTCGCGAAAGACCGCCGCCTGCTGCACCGGTGGCTCGATATAAGAGAAGCCGAAACGATGAAGCTCGAGATCATTCAGCAGCGGGCAGAGCCCCATCCCCATGAAGAAATTGGCGTGCAGGTTGAGCTTGAACCCCGGAAGGAGGCGCTCTTCCGTGCTGGAGCCGCCGCCGATCCGGCTGTTGCGCTCGAGCACGGCGACACGAAGGCCGGCACGGGAAAGATATGCGGCGAGTGTCAGGCCGTTGTGACCAGCTCCGATAACGACGCCGTCGAAATCCGCCATGGTGCCCCCGCCGGCCGCTTTGCATCCCAGACAAGCGTAACGGCTCAAATCCGCCCGAACAACGGCCACGCGGAGCGGCTGCACCGCGCTTGCCAATCCAAACATGCAATGATCGAGTAGCGTAAAAGCTGTGGGGATGATTATGCCAGGTTATCGGTTGGTGAGTTACGCAGACGCAGGCTCGCCCAAAGCAGGTGTGCTGGTCGGCGACCGTATTGTGCCGGCGGCATCGCTGCTGCGCGGCGGAGACGGCATCGATACGTCATCGGTGCTCGGCCTGCTCCGCAACTGGAACGCAGCACACCGGAGCCTGCATGATGCCACTGCAAATGGGCTTCCGCCGGGTGAGGGAATCTCGCTGGCACAAGCGAAGCTGCTCGCGCCGATCCTATATCCGGGCGCGCTTTACTGCGCGGGCGCCAATTATTGGGATCACCTGGAAGAAATGGCTGAAATCGCCAAGCGGGTGACCGGCAAGGCCCCGGCGATGACCAAGGCCAAAGATCCATATTTCTTCATGAAGACAACCGCCGGATCGATCATCGGCACCGGCACAACGGCCCGGCTGCCGCCCTTTTCGCAACAAGTGGACTGGGAGGCGGAGCTTGGTGTCGTCATTGCGCGACCGACTCGAAACGTTCCGGAGGAACGGGCTCTGGATGCGGTCGCCGGATATCTCATCGTCAATGATCTTTCCGCACGGGACCTGATGAAACGCGAAGGCTCACCGTTCGGCATGGATTGGGTCGGGCAGAAATGCTTCGAGGACGCCGCTCCGATGGGACCCTGGCTCACCCCTGCGGCTTATGTTTCCGATCCCAATAATTTGGCGATCAAGTTATGGGTCAATGGAGTGCTCAAGCAAAACTCCAATACCGCACGGCTGGTCCACAATATTGCGGAGCAGATCGCCTATCTGTCGCGTCACTTCACGCTCTATCCGGGCGATGTCATCGCCACCGGCACCCCGGCAGGCGTAGGCATGCCGCGCGGAGAATTCCTCAAGGCGGGCGACGAGGTCCGCATCCAGATCGACAGGTGCGGGGAACTGATCAACAAGATGATCGCGGGCTAAACGCGGTTTGCCCGGATTTCAGGGCGTCAAACCGGCTTCCGTGACAGCGCAACGATTTTCCGCATAAGATCGACCCGGGAAAAGGCTCGCAAGAAGCCACGGGAGGATGAACCATGTCATTGCAGACAATCGTCAAGGCATGCGCTTTCGCCGTCGCCATCGCGCTGGGAGCAGGATCGGCACAGGCTCAAACCGTCACGCTGAAGCTCTCGCACTTCGTTCCGCCACAACATGTGTTCCACAAGTGGATCACCGCTTGGGCGGAGAAGATCGAGAAGGAATCGAACGGGCGGCTGAAGTTCGAGATTTATCCCAATGGCCAGCTTGTCGGGCCGCCCAACCGGCAGTTCGATGCGGCACGCAATGGGATCGTCGACATCGCGTGGTGCCTGCATGGCGTGACGCCGGGCCGCTATCCGATGACTGAATTGGCGAATCTGCCGTTCACGTTTCCCTCCGTCGGCGTCAACCTGCCGGAGATGGCGAAGCGCCTGACCGAACTTGCGCCGAAATATCTCGCCACCGAGCACACGGGGCTCCACATATTGTTCATGAACCAGGCCCCGCCCGTGACGCTCTACTCGAAAGAGCCGATCAAGACGCTGGCCGACTACAAAGGCAAAAAGATCAGGTACGCTTCGATCACCAACAAGCAGATGCTTGAAGCGCTCGGCGCCGCGCCAATGCTTATCCCGCCTTCAGATGCACAGGACGCGATGTCCAAAGGCATCGTCGAAGGCGCGATGTTTCCGCATGAGGCTGGCCTCGCCTACGATCTCGCCTCGGTGGTCAAATACAACATCGAACCGCCCGTTGCTTCCGCCACATTCGCGATGGTTATGAACCCGGCAAAGTACAACTCCCTGCCGGCGGATCTGCGCGCCATCATCGACAAGGAGACCGGGGTTGCCGGTGGGATGAGTTTTGCCGCCGCCTATCAGGCGCAGGAGAAATTCGCGCGCGAGCTCGAAACGTCGAAGAAGGGCTTGCAAGTCATCACCCTGCCTCCCGCCGATGTCGCAAAGATGAAGGAGTTGTCGAAACCCATCATCGACAAGGCGATCGCCGATCTCGAAAGCCAAGGAAAACCGGCGAAGGAATTCTTCGCGGCCTACACGAAATAATCTCGCCTGCAACATCGGTCCGGCGGCGCTACGCGTAGCACCACGCCGCCGGCCGCGCATCGGGTTTGGAAACTGATGGGCGTGCGTGACGGACTTTTGAGGTTGGCCGGAAGGGTACAGCGCGTGCAGCTGTGGCTTGCGGTCGTCGCCCTTGTCGCGCTGATGATGGTCACCGTCGTCGACGTGTTCATGCGCTATCTGTTCAACCGGCCAATACGCGGCTCGTTCGACGCGGTCGAGGGACTGCTGCTGATTTTCGTGTTCAACAGCATGGCGGCGACCTTTTTCAGCCGGCGCAACATCGTGATCGATATCATTGATTCGTTCATTCCACGCAGGAGCAGCGCGGCATTGATCAGGATCGCCGACGTCCTGTCGGTCCTTGTGCTCGCGCTGTTGATGTGGGCGATGTGGGTACCCGCCACACAGTCTTATGCTTACGGCGAGCTCAAGCAGGACCTTGGTTTGCCGATCTTCATTCTCTGGATTGCTGCGCTCGCGAGCCTTGTCGGTACGCTTTTTTGCGCTGTCGCGATCGCGCTGACGCGGTTGCCGGCAGATGGGTCACTCACGGCTGAGCGCCCAGAATGAGCCCGCCGCTGATCGGCTTGAGCGGGATTCTCGTACTCTTCGTGCTGCTGATTCTGCGTGTCCCCGTGTGGATCGCGCTATTGCTGGTCGGCTTTGTCGGCAATGCGGTATTGCTCGGCTGGCAAGGCGCATTCGCGCTCGCCGGCACCGCCCCTTACGACGTTGCCTCCAACTACTCGCTGTCGGTCCTGCCGCTATTCATCGTGATGGGTGAAGTCGCGTCGGAATCGCGCTTGTCGGGCGAGCTGTTTAAAGCGGCGCGGGTGCTGGTGTCAGGTTTCCGCGGCGGGCTGGCGGTTGCAACGCTCGCGGCATCGGCGCTGTTCGGCGCGGTCTCGGGCTCATCGCTGGCGAATGCGGCCACGATGACCCGCATGGCGCTGCCGGAATTGCGCAAGGCGGGCTACGACGACGGGCTAGCGACCGGATGCATCGCAGCCGGGGGCAGTACCGATATCCTCATTCCTCCCTCCATTATTCTCGTCATCTATGCCGCGGTCGCCGAGCTTTCGGTCGCCAAGCTGCTGGCAGCAGGCTTGATTCCCGGCCTGCTACTTACCGGACTGTACATGCTCGTCGCAGTGGGAGTGGCCTATTTCAGGCCGCATTACGCACCCGATCGAGAGCACCATACCTGGCGCGAACGTATCGCCGCCATGCGCGAGCCGTGGCAGTTCATTGCGCTTTTCGTCCTGACGATCGGAGGCATTTACGCCGGGGTTTTCAGTCCGACGGAAGCAGCGTCCATCGGCGCCTTTGGCGCTATCCTCCTCGGCATCCTCGGCCGCCGGATGGGCGCGCGCGATCTTCTGCGCGCCATTGAGAACTCGGTCGTGGTCAGCGGCGCCCTGTTCGTGATCGTGATGAGCGCCAACCTTCTGTCAGCGTTTATCGTACAGGCGCACCTGCCCGAACTTCTGCTCGACGGGGCTCGCGCGATGAACGTTTCCGGGCTCACCGTGATGATTTTCATCATCGTCGGTTACATCATTCTCGGCTGTTTTCTCGAAGCGATCGGAATGATCCTCATTACTGTGCCGGTTTTCCAGCCGCTGATTAAAACGTTCGGCTACGACCCGATCTGGTTCGCAATTATCGTCGTCATCATGGTCGAGGTCGGTCTGATTCACCCTCCGGTCGGCATGAATCTTTTTGTCATCCAGGCGCAGGCGCCGGATGTGAAGATCGCCAGCATTTACAGGGGTATCGTGCCGTTCCTGCTGGCACCGCTGGTGCTGATCGTCCTGATGTTCCTGTTTCCGCAGATCGCCCTGTGGCTGCCGAAGGCGCTGTACGGCTGATCCGCTGTCACTTCATCATTTCTTCCGGCGGGCCCGGGCCCCAGAGATTTGATGCCGAAGGATCCTTCGCCCAGACTTTCGGACGCTGCGGATTGTCGCGGTGCCACGGGCGCGGTTCGAAGTAACCGAGTTCCTCGTCTTTCATCAGATCGAGCTCGCAAAACAATTCGGTGATCAGACCGTTAGGGCTACGGTGATAGGCAAACAGATTGTGGCCGATGCCGTGGCGCCCGGGCCCCCACAACGTCTTGTAACCATTTAGGCTCAGGAAATCGCAGGCCTCCTGCAGCTGGCCCCAGTTGCGCACCTCGAACGCTGTATGGAAATGGCGATTGGAACCGGTGCCCATCAGATTGATCGTGTGATGATCGGGCCCGCAACGCAAGAACACAAAGAAGTCCGCCATCCAGTCGGACTCTCGGAAGCCGAGCACGTCGATATAGAACTGCGCGACCTTCTTTACGTCCTCGCAATGAAAGGCGACGTGACCGAGCTTGTGCGGCACGACGCCTTTGTTGGGAAATTTCTGGTGCACGAAGTCCGGACGCTTGAACACCTCAATCGTCGTGCCTTTCGGATCGTCAAAAACGAGCATGTCGGAGATTGACGGCTCAGGATCTTTCTTGCGCGCCGTCTTCACGCCGTGCTTCTGCGTCTGCTTTTCGAACTCGCTGAGGTCCTCCTGCGGACCGATCTGGAAGCCGACGCGCGTGCATTTGGCCTGATCGCCTTTGCGCAGGACTACCGAGTGATGATCCACGGTATTGGCGAGGTAGACCGCATCCTTCTCTTTACCGATCAGATTGAGGCCAAGGATGTCCGTGTAATATGCGGCCTGCTTGTCGAGATCGGGCATCTCGTAGCTTGCGTGAGCAATCTTGCGAACCCGGATCATCTTTTTCTCCCTCGCGACTTCCGCTTTCGATCGGCTTTTTTGACGGATTTTACTTTTTTAGGCTTTGCCTTCCCGCCTTTCGCCTGCGCCCGGCGACGCGGCAACCTTCTGATCACCTCGACCATGACGGCATTGTCGTGCTCGCCAAGACCCATGTCGATGCAGCGCGCATAGAGTTCGGCGGCACGATCGAGCATCGGCGTCGCAACGCCTGCCCGGTCGGCGAGATCGCCGATCAATTCGAAGTAGTGTGAGATGGTGACCGCGGTCCCCATTGCCGGAAGGAAGCGTTCCTGCGCCATCATCGGCGCACGGATGCCGAATTGGGTCGAGCCGCCGCTGCCGGCGGCGACCGCCTTGATCAGCAGATCGATATCGACACCGGTCTTGAGCGCAAGCGCCATGGCCTCACCGGTGGCGGCCATGTGAACGGCAACCAGCAGATTGTTGATGAGCTTGACTTTGCTGGCCGAACCGAACGGACCGAAGTAGTGATAGACGTCTGTAAAGCCGCGAATGACCGGCTCGACTTTTTTTGCAGCCTCCGCGTCTCCAGCGAGATAAACCACCGCCTTGCGTGCGCTGACCATACTTGGCGTGCCGCCGACTTCGCCGTCGAGAAACAGCGCACCCTTGGAGGCAAGCGGCGCAATCTGGCGCTCCTTGTCGGGGATAAGGTGCGAACCGAGTTCGACCACAATTTGCCCCGGCCGCGCCGAATGGATCAGACCTTGCTTGCCCTGGATCACCTCGTCGAGCGCTTCCGCCGACGGCACGCAGGACAGAACGATATCGGCCTGCGCGCCGATCTCGGCCGGCGAGCGCGCAGGAACACCGCCGGCTTTTTCAAAATCGGCAAGTGAACTGCGGCGATAACCGAGCACCCGGTAGCCGCTCTTGATCAAATTCTCGGCGATCGGCAGACCGATCTTGCCCACACCGACAACACCGACCGTCTGCATACGCCCTCCCGCCGCACCGACTGCCGCCGCCCTTGGCGAGCCTACTTGAACTCCCACCCGTCCCACAAATGTTCAGCCGGTTCCGCGTTTGACCCCCAGTCCGCGCATGAACCGTTCACGAATCTGCACGGGGTCGCGGTCGGTGGCGCCCACCGCCGGTTTAGCGTCGATGCGCGCCGCAATCAGTGTCGGCCCGCCGCCCTTGAGTGCTGACGCAACCAGCTGGTCGAATTCGCTCTCATCGGCGGCCCAGGCGCTTTGGGAAATTCCGGCGCCGCGCGCGATCGCGACCAGGTCGGCCGATGCCGCGCTCGCCGTCGGCTGCGAACCGGTGATCTGGTAGACGCCGTTGTCCCACACCACAATGGTAAGATTCTTCGGCGCGCGCTCGGCCACGGTCGCAAGGCAGCCGAGCTGCATGAGCAGCGAGCCATCGCCTTCGAGCGCAATCACGTGCCGCTGCGGCTGTGCGATGGCGACGCCGAGCGCGATCGGGATCGTGAGCCCCATGCTACCGAGCATATAGAAGTTCTGCGGACGCTGGCCGCTGGCCCAGAGATCGAAATTGGCATTGCCGATGCCGCCGATAACGGCTTCCTCGCGCTTGAGTTGGCCGACAAGCCGCTTGGTCAGGTCGAAACGGTTCATCACCTTTGCGTTGTGCGCGCCGATGGTTGTTTTGCCGGTCATGGCTACCCCTCGAACACTTTGCCGCCGGTGAGCAGCGGCGAGAGGATGAACGTGACCGGCGCCTGCGTCGCCACGGCCTGCTTGATCGAGCGATCGATGGTGAATGCGAGTTCGTCGTGACGCGTGATGGTGACGTTTTCGACGGCGAGCGAATTGAGCACCGGCCGCATCGTCTTGTAGACCAGCGCCTGCCCGAGATTGAATTCGCCCAGCGTGCCGCGCTCGGAAACGAAGATGAGCGCAGGAATTTGCGACGGCACCACCAGTGAGGCCAGCGCATTCGGAATGGTGCCGAAGCCGCTGGTCTGCATCAGGACGGCGCCGCGCATGCCGCCCATCCAGGCCCCCGTAATGATGCCGAGCGCTTCTTCCTCGCGTGTCGCGGCGAAGGTCGTGAAGTACGTGTCGGCGTGAAGCGCCTCGATCAGGGGCGTGAACACCCGGTCCGGAACATAGACGATGAGCTTGACGTCGTTGGCTTTCAGGCTCGCGCGAATAATCTCGTGCCAGGCGGTTGCTCGGGTGGTTTTGTCTGTCATGCGGTGAGCGGCTGCGCCGTTACCTTTGAATATCGTGAAAAACCCGCATCGCCGCCGCTGTCCCGCTGCGAGGCCATTGCTCCAATATTCGCAAAAGCTTAGCCTAAGACAATTCACGGCGCTAATTAGAAAATAATGCCGAACGTAAGGGGAGGACGATGAGCAAATCCAACGGACATTTTGCGCCGTCACGGCGCAGCATCATCAAGGGCGCGGGCGCATTGGCGGCAGGCGTCGCCGCACCGGCGTTTCTGCGCGTGCGCTCAGCCTACGCCGCATATCCCGAGCGGCCGGTGAAAGTGGTGGTCGCGAACACGCCCGGCGGTCCGTCCGACCTGGTCGCGCGCATGATCACCGCCGCGCTTCAGCAATCCACCGGCAAGACCTTTTTTGTCGAAAACATCGGCGGAGCCGGCGGCAATATCGGCATGGGCGCTGCGGCGCGTGCCGAAGGCGACGGCTACACGATCCTGCTCGCCACCAATGCCTACTCGGTGAATGCAAGCCTCTACAAAAAAATCCCTTACGATCCGCTCAAGGATTTCGTGGGCGTGAGCGAGCTCGCGACCTCGCCCAACACATTCGTCGTGCGATCCGAGCTTCCCGCCAAGACGATCAAGGAATTCGTCGCGTTGGCGCGGGCCAATCCGGACAAATATAACTGTGCAACGCCGCCGATCGGAACCACGCCGCAGATCCAGCTGGAAGTGCTGAAGCTGGCGGAAAAGCTGCCAAAACTTGAGGACGTCGTGTTCAAGGGCGGCGGCGACGCACTGCAAGCCCTGCTCAGCGGCACCTGTCAGTTGAGCTCCGGCTCGTTGCCGCCGGCGGCCCAGCATATCAAGGCCGGCACCTTGCGCTGCCTCGCGGTCACCGGTGAAACGCGCTGGCCGGACATGCCCGACGTCCCGACCATGCTGGAGTCCGGCTATAAGGATTTCGTTTTTGCGACCGACACGGTGCTGCTGGCGCCGTCGAAGACACCGCCGGAAGCCATCAAGTGGATCGAGACCGAGACGCTCAAGGTGCTCGGCACCGCTGAGATGAAGGAAAAATTGTACAAGGCCGGCTTCCAGGTTCGGGCGAAGGGCGCCAAGGACGCCTGGACGCGGGTGACGAAGGAAATCGATATGTTCAAGAACATCATCGACCAGGCCGGGATCGCCAAGCTCTAATTTCGGCTTCAGATCACCGCGCCCGCCGCGTCCAAGCGACGGCGGGCGCTCTAACGACCAAGGCTGCCGGCGTGCAGATCATAACCACCGAACCAATCGCGATCAGCCTGCCGATGCGCAAGCCCGTCATCATGGCGGGCGAGGAAGTCCGCCGCGCCGACAACGTGCTGGTGCGGATCGAAAGCGACAACGGGCTCGTTGGCTGGGGTGAAGCCGCGTCTGCGCCGGTGATGACGGGCGACACGCTGGAAAGCATCGTCTCGGCCGTACATTATCTAAGCAGCGCGCTGCGAGGCCGTGACCCCGCCGACATCGCCGGAGCGCTGGCAGCCATGGACGGCCGCATGTATGGCAACCACGGCGCCAAGGCCGCGATCGAAATTGCCCTGCACGATCTGGCCGGTCGCGCCGCGGAAAAGCCGGTGCACGCATTGCTCGGGGAAAAGAAACGCAGCCGCATCCCGCTGCTCGGCGTGATCGGCGGCGGCGATTTTGAGGGTGACCTGCGGGACGCCGAAAGCAAGAAGAGCGCCGGCGTGACCGCCTACAAGATCAAGGTCGGCATCGACACGCCGGAAAACGACGCCGCACGGACGCGCGAGATCTGCAAGGTGCTCGGAGATGGCATGCTCATCTCCGCCGACGCCAACCAGGGTTACAGCGTCGATCAGGCTCTCACCTATGTGCGCGCGGTGAACGGGTCGGGCCTCGATTTCTTCGAGCAGCCGGTTGCGGCCGAGGCGCTCGTCGGCATGGCGAAGGTGGCTGCCGCAACCGATATCGCCATCGGCGCTGACGAAGGCATTCACTCGCTCGACGACATCCGCCGTCACCACGACAGCAAGGCCGCGCGCGGCGTGAGCCTCAAGGCGATCAAGCTCGGCGGCATCGGTGCGGTGACCAAAGCGGGCGAGCTCTGCGACCGCCTCGGCATGAGCGTGAACATCTCGTGCAAGACGGGGGAATCGAGTGTTGCCTGCGTGGCCGCGCTCCACGTCGCGTCGGTGATCCCCAATATCGGCTGGGCGCTGACACTGACCCATCTTGGGCTTGCCGAAGACATTGCGAAAAGCCCGTTGCCGACCGGCAAGGGTTTTGCAGAAAGTCTCGATCGCCCGGGTCTTGGCATCGAGGTCGACGAGGATCGCGTCAGCCGGCACCGTGTGCAGATTGCGGCGCGAAGCGTCGCCTAGATTTTGCTCTTGCAAATGGCGGCGAACGCTTCGTTGGTGCAGCCGCTCGCGCTAGTGGGGGCGAAGCTCACGACCGCCTTACCGAAACATCCGCCGCCTTGCCGCCGAGGCGGCTCTGCACCAGCACAAAAAATGTCCTGGTACAGATTTTCTGCCACGATCAAACTTCTAAACGCTGTCACAATCAAAAACTTGGACAGCCGCGACAGGCATTTGGATAATTGTGAAAATAAATAGGCCGGCGATGCAGCTTTAACGCATCAGTTCCGTAATCACCGCTTCCGTTGAAGTTCAGAACGCGACTTTGAGGCCGGCCTTGGCGGCGGCTGTCCGGGTATGGCCGGACATCAAGGTTGCCTCGAAGGCACCGAACAACGACATGCGATCGGTGGCACGGAAATCGAAGCCGGCGCCGGCGACTACGCCCAGCGCGCGGTTCTCTTTAGTCCGTTCGGCCGAGGGACCGTCGTGCGCGGGCGTCAAGTTCAATCGGCACATGCAGGGAACTGTTGGGAAGTTGCGCATTGCGCAGCGGCTCCGGCTTCGGCACTAGCTGCCTGCAGAGCGAAATGATCCTGCCGCACATGCTGGTGCAGCCTGATTCATATTCGCTGCGGCATATGTTCATGCATTCGCGAAAATCGCAGCTGGCTTCGCGTGCGTGAGCCGAAGTCGCAGCGATAAAAAACGTAACCGCAAAAACGAAAACACAAGCATGACGCATGCGAAAGGCCCCGCGTTACAGCGACCTTATGCTTCATCGCGCATTGCGTGACGTCTCGCGTCATCCGCTCGCGGGAATACCGATCTTATGATGAACGCCGTTCGTCGCAGGTCTTGCTGCCCAGTCGATATTCCGGCGCATATGCCCAGCGGCCGAATTGGACGGGCCTACCTTTTCCTCCGTTCGAAGGCCTGCCCATGGACATGTGGCGCAGCGTTCACGCGTCGCGCTTGAACATCCGGGCAAGCTCCCGGCGTCGATTTCACGCCGGGAGCCCGATGACGCGCGCATCGGATTCTCGGCCTAGTGTAAACGGTGGAGCGGAGCGACATGTTCTCCGACCCAGGAACTGAGCATCTGGTGATAGAGCGAGGCCGAATGCCACAGCACGTCGCTATAGCGCCTGCCCTTTTCCGAATCGGGGCCAACCGGCGCGCAAAGGTCCATCCCCATCGTCAGGTGGTGCTGATCGACGTCGGTGTGGACTTTCCAATAGCGGCCACTGAGAACTTTCAGCCTCTGGAGTACCGGGATCACGGCGGAATAGAAGTCAAAAGCGACGCCTTCGCTGAGCAGATTGAGCCCGACAACCTGCACGTCATGTGGCTCCCGCAGCGCGCTGCGCCACGAAAACGCGGTGCAATTCGCGGTTTCCTGCGTGGGAGGGACCGTGCCTGGCTCGGCGCCCTTGAGAAATCCGTGCTCATTCATCCAGGCGATAAGCTGGTCAGGGTGATCGGCTTCCTCGAGCGCGTGCTCGGCAAAAACCGACTGCCAGCGCCGATCGTGGCAGAGCGAATAGCGCAGGCACAGCGCCTGCGTAAACTCACGCGATTGGTGGATGAGCTGGTGAATCCATTGCAGGTCGTTTGGACGATCTGCGCGGGTCAGGCTCTTGAAGAAAGGCCCTCGCCGAATTTGCGAGCGATATTCCTCGGACTCTTTCACTAGCCACTCCATGCGCGTACTCCCATTTACGATGAGGACACGAAACGAGTGGGCTATAAATGCGATTTATCGGCTTGAATCTTGGCTCGCTACGACGACGAATGGGTCGGACGCGAAGACTTTTATTCACGCCAAACAAAACGTTAGCGGCTGCTCGATGCCTCGAGCAATTTCGTGCCGTCGTTGCGCACGTCACGTGGCGTCATGCCAAAGCGTCGTTTGAACGAACGATTAAAATAGGACAGATCACCAAAGCCCGCGTCATATGCGATCGAGCCGACTGGATTTTGCGCCAGCCGCGGTTCGGTCAGCATGCGGTGGGCGCGACTGAGACGCTGCAATAGCAGGAATTCAGAGAACGTTGTGCCTTCGCTTTCAAAGAGCCGCTGCAAATTGCGCGGCGTGAGTCCGAGATGGGCTGCCACCGCGCCGACCGAAAGCTCGCGCCGGCTACTGTTCTCGACGATGTACGACTTTGCCATTCGCAACCGCGCTGCCGGGATTGCGTGTCCCGCCGCTACGCCGTCACGTGCGGCGCCAAGCGCGAGTGCAACGAGGTCGTGCAAATGATTGACTGCGGTTCGCCGGAACTCCGGCGTCGCCAACGCGATGTCGTTGAACAGCGGGGCTGCATAACCTGCCAGCAGTTTGAGCGCGTCTGTATTGCACGGAACAACCTGCATAACGACGTCATCGACATAGGTGACCATCGACGACAGGATTGATCGCGGGATCCGAAACGAAAGCGCGCCGCCGTACGAATGACGATCGAATACTTTCACCTCGCTTGCACTCATTAGCAGGGCATCGCCTTCACGTAATGCAACATCCCGGCCACGGGCTGTGACCGTGGTTTTGCCTGTCTGATTGATAATAAAAACGAGATCGCCGTTGCCATCGGCCAGATACTCGCGCGTTCGGATGATGCGAACGGGCGAACTTGCGGTCGACATCACTCGCACCCCAGGCAAGTCGCGCGCCAAGATCGAGTATTCCAGCCTCGCGTCACCGATCGGCTCGATATCGAGCTTCATCACCACCCGACAGCAATGATCACGCCACATCGCGACGCGATCCTTGTCCGGAAGGTCGTCGGTCGAAAGACGGAACGTTGTCAGGCCCGCTTGATCCATAAACTTATCGTCCATCCATGCTGCCCTGCATGGGTCAGCGCCTTGCGGCGTCTCCAAACAGGGACATTTCGACAAATTTGACGAATGGAAAAGTTATTTGCCGGCGGTCTTCGCCGAGAATAGCCCTCGAGCGCTGCCTACCAAGGCGGCCCCGTACGGTTCAGCGAAAACATTCGTTGCCCTGCCCTCTTTGGTCGCGAGCTGTCAGCAAAACAAACACATACGCATCCTCCGAACGGAGGAGGTGTCGGCATATGGCGCTCATCAGCCCGGTATCTGAAAGATAAAGTAGGCATACCGTGCACACTCACCGCGTTCCCGCGGGCAATTCGCAAGCTGAACTTGAATTAAGCGACATAGCGAACGTCTATTCTTGCTGTGTCCCGACTGCTCCCTTTCATTATGACTTGCTGTCACCGGCAAGACGGTTGTATACGCACGCCACCACAAGCGGTCTTGGTTTGCGGCGCAATCGACTTGGCTGAGAGTGCAACACGCGTTATCCGGGCGTTTCCGCGATAGTTCTTCGCGGGGGGCAGGCATGACTTTCTGGTCAACGGACACAATACCTGAACGCGAACGCTTCTCGTTCTGGCGCGAAATTATTTGCAACACGATCTTCAGCATTTCGCCTGAGGCGCCAAGCGAGCGCTTCTCCGCCCGCGTGCGTGTACGCAGCTCGGGACTGTTGCGCTTCGCAATGTGCCAATCCACCAGCTACGAGATCATCCGCACCCAGCGCGACGTCAACAGGGCGCCGGCGGACTACTACACCGTCTATTTGCAGCTGCAGGGTCGGACGCTGATCAACCAGTGCGACGATTCCGCATCGCTTGATTGCAACGACATCGTTCTTTCCGACTGTCGCCGCCCCTACAGCGCCACGCTGTCGAACGACGGACTGCGCGCAGTGGCGGTGCTGCCGCGCCCGATGGTCAATTCCCGTGCACCCTGGCTGAGCCAGCGGGCGCTCCACAAGATTCCTTCGAGCTCTCAATATATCGACCTCGCCCGGCGCCACATGATTCAGCTGATGTCCGAAAAGATCGGTGATGGCGAGACGGATCTGTTGACGGAAAATCTATGCAATCTGCTGGCGCTGGCGAGCGCACCGGATATTCCGCCGAGCCGCCTGCGGACAGAGCTTCAGACCGCTGCCATGCTGACGTTCTGCCGCCAGAACCTGCATCGTCCGGAATTGTCCCCGCAATTCGTCGCATTGCATTTTTCCGTATCGCTCAGAACAGTCCATAGCCGCTTTGAAAGGTTGGGAACGACATTTGGCCGCTGGCTGCTCGAGACCCGGCTCGATGCCTGCTCGAAGGTGCTGAAGGGCCAGCGCCGTCACCGCTACATTTCCGAGGTCGCCTACAATTGTGGATTCAATGATCTGTCTCACTTCAACAAGGCGTTCCGCGCCCGGTTTCAAATGGCGCCGACCGAGTGGCGCGATCAGTTCGTGAAGAACCAATGATACCCAAGATCGGTACGACCACCTGGTCAACCGACTCGATCGACGAGCGTGAACGTTTTTCGTTCTGGCGAGAGATGGTTTGCCGGAATGTGTTCAACGTCTCGGTGCAGGCGCCGCCGAAACGGTTCTCCGCCAGTATCACGGCACGCAGTCACGGGGCGTTTCGATTCGCCATGTGTGAATCTACCACTTATGACGTCGACCGGACTCAGAAGGACATCTCCAACGAGTCGGCGGATCACTATTTAATGTACCTGCAACTGCGTGGGCATACGCACTTCACACAGGCAAACGATTCAATTGAATTCGGCCGAAACCATATTGTCATTACGGACGGGCGGCGGCCTTACCACGCCGCTCTTTTCGATGACGGCCAGTTCCGCCGCCAGGCCATCGCCGTGCTGCCGCGGTCTTTCATCGAAGCGCGCGCCCCCTGGCTGCGCCGGCGCCCGCTCTCAAAGCTTGCGTCAAATTCGGTGTATGTCGACCTGACTCGCCGGCATTTGCTGCAACTGACGGCGGACGACCTGACCGACGGTGAATTGGCCCTGCTGACTGAAAATCTCTGCAATCTGCTTGCACTGGTCGATCACGCCGAAACCCCGATCAGCCGCGTGCAGCCCGAACTGCAGCTCGAGGCGCTGCTCGACTTCTGCCGTCGAAACCTGCATGACCCCGCGCTATCTCCGGATTTTGTAGCAGCGCAGTTCGGCATCTCCACGCGGACCCTGCATCTGCGGTTCGAGAAGCTGGAGCAAACTTTCGGCCGTTGGCTGCTCGACGCCCGGCTCGATGCGTCCAGCAATGCGCTCCGCAATCCGCGGCAGCATGCTTCCAGCATCTCGCAAATTGCCTATAGCTGTGGTTTCAACGATCTATCGCATTTCAATAAGGCGTTCCGCACGCGTTTCGGCGCATCGCCGAGTGAATGGCGCGCTTTGTGAGAACATTGCCTCCAAAAGGTCGAGGCCGGCGTGATGACGCCGCTTGGCTCGACACCACGGACAATTCCTTGATTTCAAACAAGACCTGATCGAGGGACGTCAATCGACAAGCACGCTGGAGTAACCGGCGACGAGCTTGACGAGGTCGGCCTGCCGGCTGACCCCGGTCTTTTCGAAGAGGCGGCCGAGATGTGTTTTGATTGTTGTATCGGCGACCCCGAGATTTCCGGCAACCTGGCGCACACCACCGACATTGACGATCGCGCGAAGCACACGGAGCTCGGTCGGCGTGAGTTTGTAGGTCTTGCCGATCACCTCTGACGAAGGCTCGGCCTCGAGCTCTGCCTTGCGCACAAAAAGGGCTGCAACTGCATTCGAAGCAGTGCCGGCCCTTCCCTTTTCGCCGGCGGTCAGAGGCAGAACATGCGCAACGTAACGCTCACCGGCGCGGGCTTTCATTGGAAGAGCACTGCCCTTGCCACCGGATTCTGCATCATTCTTACCCGCGGCAACGAACGCCGCGTGCAGGGCTTGGTCGACCTGAGGATCGATCGCGGTCAACCGACCATGGACACCACGAAGTAGATCGCCTTTGTCGAGCGCGGCGCGACCAGCCGCATTGCCGTGCACAATCAACCCATCGGCGTCGATTAGAAAGATCGCGGGGTTGAGGCCGTCGAGAATATCCGCGAATGTGGCCGCTTCCGCCTGGCTGAAATCGATCACCTTGCCGGTGCGAACCGCGCGCCTGACGTGCGGCACGATGAGATGCATCCGCCGGCGCATCTCGTCATCGACCATGCCGCTCGCTTCGTTCCGCGCCACGCTGAGATACGCACAGCTCGTAGCAGATTTTTCCAGCACGGCATTTGCAGCATCGATCCACCCCTGTGGCTGCGCCCATTCACGAAAAAACCGTCCCGCGCGAAATTCGTCATAGGGAACCAGGTCGGGGACGCTGACGATCTGCTCGACTTCACAATCGTACAGGCTGGCAACAGGATCGAATTTCCAATAGGTCTCGGCATAAAGCCGTACAAAATACGGATCGACGCCGGACTGATAATGGATGTTTCCGGATTTGCTGACTGAATCCTTGGACAGAAGTCCGGCTGCTTGCCCGCCTGCATAGCAGGCGATCTTTGCGAGCACGGAGGTCCACCGCGACGAATCGAGCGCCGCGTCATAGATATCGCCGATAAGTTGTGTGAGACCTTGATCTTCTTTCATGTCATCCAGCGCACCGGCTTCGCACCCGGGCGCTAACACAGCGATCCCCCGGTGCAGATTCGACTCAGCCGGTGCGACCGCTCGGCCGGTCCAGCTGCACGAGCGGTAATCTATGACATTCGTCTAGGGACTTCTTGGACGAGAGCGCAAACGATTTGGTCTACAGCGCGTAATCCAACGCATTAACCTTTCAGCTGCGCCAACGTTGGACGTAAGAAATGAAACAAAAGGTCGCAGCCGCCTGATTGATGTCGAAAGACAAGATCCCGGTGGGATTGCAGGTGATGCGCGCAATCATGTTGATGTGGGAGTCATAGCAGCTGCGTATAACCGAACAGCGATCGACATTCGAATATGTGAAAGTTCGGGATGTTATCCCATTACCTTTGGCAGCTGTTTCCCGCCCACTTTGCCCGCCACCGCAAAAGAACATTTCCGGCCTTTCCATTAAACGGGAGGGTGCCCCCGCTTTCGCGGGGCCGGGTTACTCGCGATTTTCAAGCGATGAATCCCGGCCTGCCGCCCAATTGCGTTGCGACCGAGCCGTCGACGATCCGCGATGCGATTCGCGTGCATGCGACACTTGATCCACACGGTCCGCGATTGTCTGCACCGAACGCCCTCCCCTGAGATTCGGCGAGCTTGATCGCACGGGGACCACAACACCTGCACGACGATATTCGCAGGCGTTGTCGCGAATGAATTGCAGGGCCGAAATGCAGGGCGCGGAATGCGATAGCGTCACGCGCTGAATTCCACTATTGGATCGTGCGAAGCGAACAAACCCCGCTCCACGATGAAAAGCCCACCCAAACTGGTGCAGCTGTCGGTGCTGACCCTTGCCTTCGCGCTGAGTCAGGCATTCCGGACGATTCCGTCCATTACGGTCAACGGCATTGCCGAGGAATTACAAGCCGGCCCCGCTGCCCTGGCCTTGTTCGGCGGCATGTTTCATTGGAGCTTTGCATTGATGCAGGTGCCAGTCGGCCTGGTGCTCGACATATTTGGCGTGCGCCGCGCAGTGATTGCACTTTCCGGCTTCGTCATATTGGGCGGAGCAATCTGCACGTTCGCTCCCGACATGAACTCCTTGTTCCTGGGCCAGATCCTGATCGGGATGGGCTGTTCCCCGGCATTCATGGCCGCGATCGTGTTTACGTCGAAGCATTGGCCGGTGGCACGCTTCGCCGGAATCTCCGGCCTCGTTTTGGCCATCGGCAGCGGTGGAATGCTGTTATCTGCGACGCCGCTAGCCTGGGTCATCGATCGCTGGTCCTGGCGAAGCGCGTTCGCTGTCCTGACGATACTGTCGATATTCACGCTGCTCGCATCTGCATTGATACTGGAAAAATCCGCGGTGCAGCGCACGCGAAATCTTGCGTCCGAAATCTGGGGCGGCTTCTACGGGCTTCGGTTCGTCCTGTTTGGCCGCCGGCCCATTGCACTTCTTGCCATTGGCTTTGTCAGTTACGGCGCTGTCATCACGATCAGGGGTCTCTGGATCGTACCGATGTTCGTCGAGCGGTACGGAGTGAGCCTGCTTTCGGCGGGGAATGTGGCGTTGTTCTTTTCAATTGCGATGATCATTGGTCCGGCGGTCGGAGGCTATCTCGACCCCGGCGACAAGGCCCGCCCGGCCGCCATCACGATGATGGCGCTGGCAATCGCAGCATCGATCTGCGCCCTGGCGATATTCGACGGCTTTTCGCTCTGGCTCGATGCGATCCTCTGCATCACGATTGGTTTTCTTTCGGGTTTTTTCATTCTCGTATACGCCGAGGCCCGCAGCTCCTATCCGCCTGAACTGACCGGTCGCGGACTGACGGCATTGAACATGAGTTTTTTTCTCGGGGCCGCGGTTGCCCAGTCGCTGTCAGGAATTATTGCCGTTGGCGCGCAACAGGTTGGCTGGAATGCGACCGATGCCGTTCTGCTTTTTCTGGCCGCGGCACTACTTGCCGGAACAGTCTGTTTTTTCACATTGATACGAGCGGCCAAGCCCAACGTTTCCTGAGTGATGCCCCGCGAGCGCCGGTCCGACGATGCCAGCGAGATGTTAGGGCAAGGGCCCCAAGGTCAGGAGCATAAAGCCCATGGCGACCATGCCTGCGAAGCTGATGAGATCGACGGAGTCAAAGGACATCCTCATGGCTGCTCACCTCGAAACATTTATGCGCTGATCACTCTTTGCAATCCAGGGTGCCTCTCAAAGTCTGAGCGCACCTCATCGTCGAGTTCGGGGAAACAAGCCTGTAGCCATCGCTATCGAAAACGCTTGCTTGCTTTTTGATGGCCTTGCCGGCGGATTGGTTTGTCGGAGCTTTTTTGACGTACCCAAAAGCAGGAGCAGTGGCCCCGCACAGGACAAGCACCGCCACAGAGCAAAGCGTTGCGTAGACGAAATTCATCCCGACCTCCCTTTCGGCAAATTTTTCGGCGTCGCCGGTGCCGATCCGGATCGCGCCCGTTTGTGAAGTTTGGGCGGTTTCTGTGAAAAAGAGTTTTGGATGTGGCGATAAATTTTAGTTCATAAAACTCAATTGATCCGGAACTTTGCTGCGCAAATCATCACACGAATGGACGAGATCCGAGCAAGTTCAAAGCATTTTAGGTAATTTCTCAGCATCACTGACGGAATCGCTGCGACGCCAGAGTTGCTATGGAAGCTCATGACCGGCGCCCTGACGACTTAATAGCGACGGTGAGGCATGTTGATCTGCGGCGAGAATACCAATCCGCTCGTGAGCCCAAGCAGCGTCACGACGCCGTGAGCTACTACAACCGTTTTGACGTGTTCGGTCTCAAGGTCAACCGCAAGCGGCTAGCGCCGATTTCCTTGCCTGGAAAGGCTTCCAGATGCCGGCGGCAAGATTGCCGCGTCGACGACCGACGCACCGAATTTGATTTCCGCGTATGTATATAGTCCCCCGGTGGGGCACGCCGAATTTTTAACGCTTCCCTTGTACGATCTATTTTTACTTTTGATTAACAGATGACGCGCCCCGATGAGCTCGACCAAACCGCAACCGATTTATCGCGGGCCGCTGATTTCCGAACTTGAACAGGCGGTCCGGATCGGCTCGCAGGAGACGCGCGTCAGGACGCTCAGGCGTATCACCGACCTCTTTCTGGGCACCAAGGAAAAGCTCAGCGAAGAGCAAATCGAGGTGTTCGACGAGGTTCTCAGTCATCTGATCGCGCGAATGGAGTCAACGGCGCTGATCGAGCTCAGCGAGCGTCTTGCACCAGTCAACAACGCACCGAACAACGTCGTCCACACGCTTGCGGTCGACGACGAGATCGCAGTCGCAGGACCCGTTCTTGCGCTGTCCAGTCGCCTGACCACGCAGGATCTCGTCGAAATTGCCATGGCCAAGAGCCAATCGCATCTGCTGGCGATTTCCAGGCGTAGTCATCTCGGCACGTCCTTGACCGATGTACTTGTGGAGCGAGGCGATACGCAAGTCATCACCGCGCTTGCCGAGAATGCGGGGGCGGAGTTGTCGGAGAAAGCGTACGCCGGTCTGATCGACAAATCCGAGACCGACGAGACACTTCTGGAGAAACTCGGCCTGCGCGTCGACATTCCACTCCATATTTTCCGTCGTTTGTTGGAACGCGTGAGCGAGGCGGTCCGTACACGTATCCTGGCATTGGCTCCCGCCGCGAAACGGGACGACATCGCGGAAATTTTGGCCAGCATTTCGAATGATACTGTCGAAGCCGACGAAGTGGATCGTGACTTTGCGGCGGCAGAACGCCTTGTGCGGCTGATACATGAAAAAGGCGAGCTTGATCAGGTCGCGCTGCTGGGATTTGCAAAATCACGTCAGTATGCGGCGGCCGTTACTGCACTTGCGACGCTGTGCGATGCTTCCGTCGACATGATCAAACAGATGCTGGACGATGGTCGCAACGAACCCCTGCTGATCCCCTGCAAGGTGGCAAACGTATCCTGGCCCACCTTGCGGGCCTTGCTGCAGGACGAGGTCCTTGGACGAACGGCTTCGGACGACGAGTTGATCAAGCTCAAAAGCGACTACAACAAGTTGTCACCCACGACAGCCAGGAAAGTGCTTGAGTTCTGGTCCGAACACCGGACATACGCAAAAACCCCAAACTAAGCTTTTTGCCCAACTGCCAGTCTCCGGCGCAGAAAACGCCGTGGCTCGCTTGCCAAAATAACGCGAGCCCGTCCCGACGCTTTTCCTGTAACATGCCGCAAAAGGCCCAGAGGCCTTTTTCGTAAGCGTCAGGGAGGGCAAGTATGAGAACTCCAAGGATGAGAGCCGCGAGTCTTGCGGCCGCGTTTTTGTTCGTAACGGGAGCCGCCTCGATGTCTGTGGCCAAGACGTACGTCTACGTGTCAAACGCGCAGGACGGCAATATCGATGCCTACATCATGGACACGGGCAGCGGTGCGCTGACGCCAATCGGCAAAACCGATGCAGCCAAACTGGTCATGCCAATGGCGGTAAGCCCGAACAAAAAAACTCTTTACGCCGTTATCCGCTCGCAGCCAGTGCGCGTATTGAGCTACGCCATCGATCCCGCGAACGGCAAGCTGACACAGAAAGCGTCGGCGCCGCTTCCTGACAGCATGCCGTATGTTTCGACCGATCGCACAGGACGTTTTCTTTTCACCGCCTCTTACGGCGGCGACAAGATTGCGGTGAGCCCAATCGGTGAAAACGGACTCGTTGAAGCGGAAGCGAGTCAGGTCATTCCCACCGGTCGCAATGCACATTCGATCCTGCCTGATCCGAGCAACAAGTTTGTGTACGCGGCCACGCTCGGCGCCAATCAGGTGCTGCAGTTCACCTTCGACAGCACGACCGGCAAGCTCACGCCCAACCAGCCTGCGGCAGTCAGCCCGGATGCTGGTCACGGCCCTCGCCACATGATCTTCTCGCCGAACAGCAAGAACCTCTACGTGCTCAACGAGCTTTCCGGACATGTGACGCAATACGCGATCGATGCCGGCAAGGGCACACTGACGCTTGTTGATAGTGTCGACTCGGTGCCGAAGGAGGCAGGTCTTGCCTGGGGCACGGCACAAGCTCCGGTCGGCGCCTCGCCCGCGCCCGCAGCGGCCAAGGATGACAAGCCGAAAGTCTGGGCAGCCGATATCCAAATCACGCCCAACGGCAAATTCCTGTACACAACGGAGCGCACGACCAACAAGATCGCCCTGTTCACGGTGGCAGCCGATACGGGCAAGCTTGCTTATGTCGCCAATTATTCAACCGAGGCTCAACCGCGCGGGATCAGGATCGATCCGACGGGCCAATATCTCATTGCCTCTGGCGAAAAGTCGGATCGCGTATCGGTGTACAAGATCGATCAGGCTACGGGAAAACTTGGCGAGCCCAATCGCTACCCGGTTGGAAATGGTGCGAACTGGGTGGAGATCGTCGAACTCCAGTAGACGAGAGCGACAGTCCATAAACTCTAGGCCTCGAGCCGTGTTGCTCGAGGCCTTTGTTTGTCTGGCTCATCGAAATGAGCAAACGCGAATGCCAATGATGGCCAGCTCCCTTGGTTCGGCTTGAAATTACGTGGTCGCGACCGCGGGTACGACCGTTTGATCACTTCGCCTCTTCGGCCCCCCAGCCAGGATCTGGACGACACCGGCAGCAAATCCGATCAACGTGCCGATCTGCCAGGCTGGTTCGTAAGAGCCGGAAAGATCAAAGATCAGGCCGCCGCCCCATGCTCCCAGCGACGAGCCAACCTGGTGCACAACGAAAGATACACCGAGCAGGGTCGCCAAATAGCGGGTGCCAAAAATCTCGGCAACAATACCGCCAATGAGTGGTGCCAAGCCAGGCCACCAAAGGAGACCCATCGCGGCAGCGAACAGGAGCGTGGTTGTTGGCGTGGGCGGCAAGGCGAAATAGGCAGCGAATATAATCGCTCGGAGAATATACATAAGCCCCAGCAGGATGTGCTTGGGATACCGCGCGCCAAGCCAGCCGGTCACCAATGAACCGACTGCGCTCGTGCCGCCAATAACCGCGAGCGCTTCCGCGCTCAACATCGGGTCCTGGCCGCAGAACGCCAGATAGTTCGGCAAGTGTGTCGTCAGGAAGATCAGATTGAGGCCGCAAACGAAATATGCTCCAGACATCACGAGAAACTGCCGATTCCGGATTGCTTGGCCGAGCACCTCGCCCATCGAGCTGGTTGCAGTGCTGCGCACCGGAATCTTGTCGGCGCCGCCGGCCCAAAATGCAGCGGGTAACATCACGAGCGCCATCAACACAAAAAGCAGCACTGCAATCTGCCATGGCTCGTGTGCCAACAGAGCCTGCGTGGCGAGCGGCACGACGACGGTGCCGAGCGATCCAGCCGCAGCGACCAGGCCAAGCGTTATGGTGCGTCGCTCCTCTGAGACGGCACGCACACATGCGGCTATTCCCAATGACGTTGCCGTGCACGATAGCGCCACCCCGATCAAACTGCCGGAGATAATCAGTGCAAACAGCCCTTGGGCCACAGCCATGATTGCCAGGCCGAGAATGTAGATCGCCGCGCCCACCATCATCGTGATGCGCAGCCCATAGCGATCGGCGGTCGCGCCAACGAATGCTTGGGAGAGGCCCCAGACAATGTTCTGTATCGCGAGCGTGAGCGTAAAATCAGCTGCGGTCAGAGCCAGATCCTGCGTGACTGGCGTCAGAAAGAGTCCGAAACTCTGACGTATCCCCATTCCGAGCGTGAACAACAAGGCGACTCCAATGACGATGAGTCGCGCTTGGCTGCTTCCAGGGATTTGTGACATTCAGAGGCCGATCCAAGGGGGGTGCAGGCTGGCGCTTCCTTGACGTATCCAAAACAATTTCCGCAGGTCAAGGATCGCTGGAGAATTCGTTCTGACGGAGGGTGGCGGAGGGAACGCTACCGCAGATAAAGTTCTCTATGCGGCAATTCCGCATACTTTTGTGATTTTGGGTGTATCGCGACGTACCTGATTCAAGCACCTCCCCACGGCCATAGAATTTACGTTGTTATTTCATGGGTTTGATAGCTAGTCTGCGCGCGTATTATGCCGCTAGCTTCGCGACGAGCGCACATGACCTGGTCAATCATTGCCCACGACAGTGCCACCGGCTGTTTCGGCATTGCCGTTGCAACGAAGTTCTTTGCGGCTGGCGCCCGGGTGCCTTTCATCGGCGCCGGGATCGGAGCCATTGCAACTCAGGCGCTTATTAATCCGTTTTACGGGACAAAAGGTTTGCGCCTCCTCCGCGAAGGCATGACAGCGAATGAGGTCGTGAAGGAGCTCGTCGCCGCGGACGAGGGACGCGATCACCGCCAGGTCCACCTTATCGATGCGAGCGACCGCATCGCCGCGCATACCGGGACGGCCTGCATCGGGTGGCACGGGCATCTTGCCGGAGAAGGATTTTCCGTAGCCGGAAATATGCTTGTTGGCGCAGGTGTTCTCAACCAGACAGCAAACACCTACCGCACCGGTGAGGCGCTTCCATTTCCGCGCCGGCTTGTTGCTGCGATGCTGGCCGGCGAAGCCGCCGGAGGCGACAAGCGCGGCAAGCAGTCGGCCGCACTGCTCATCTATGGCGAAGAAGAATGGTCCGATCTTGATCTGCGCGTCGACGATCACCCCGAGCCATTGGCCGAGCTCGAGCGGCTCGAGCGCGTGAGCCGCGAGCGATGGATATCATTCCGCTGCTTCCTGCCGGGCCGCCGAGATCCGGTGGGAGTGACTGACCGATCCGTCATCGAACGCGAAATCGCCCGCGAGCTTGCCGGCGAGAAGCGACAATGACGCCTCTCGTCGACGTTGAAAATCTAAGGGTTGTATTTCACGGCGACCGCGGCCGGATAACCCACGCGGTCGAAAGCGTAAGCTTCGACCTCGCGCCAGGGGTGACACTTGGGCTCGTCGGTGAATCCGGCTGCGGCAAGAGCGTCACCGCTCTCGCAATCATGGGACTGCTGCCGAAAGGATCCGCCGAGGTTTCCGGTCGCGTGAGCTTTGACGGCAATAATCTGCTCGATCTCACGGACGCGGCGATGCGCGATCTTCGCGGCGATCGCCTTGCCATGATTTTTCAGGAGCCGATGACGTCGCTCAATCCGGCCTACACGATCGGCGAGCAAATCATTGAAACGTTGGTCCGCCACCGCGGGCTTGCCCGCGGCCAGGCGCGGGCCCGCGCCATTGAACTGCTGCAGGACGTACGAATTCCATCACCCGAGCAGCGGGTCGATGAGTACCCGCACAAGCTTTCGGGCGGCATGCGTCAACGCGCGATGGTCGCTATGGCGCTTGCTTGCGACCCACAGCTGCTGATCGCAGACGAGCCGACAACGGCGCTTGATGTCACCATTCAGGCGCAGGTGCTCGACCTCCTGCGAAGCCTGAAGGCGAATACCAACGCAGCCATTGTCCTGATTTCGCACGACCTGGGGGTGGTCGCGGAGATTTGCGACGAAGTTGCCGTCATGTATGCCGGTGAAATCGTTGAACGCGGTCCGGTTGATGCGTTGTTTGAGTCCCCGCAACATCCCTACACAATCGGGCTCCTGGCCTCTATTCCTCGGCTTGATCGGCGGGTGGAAACTCTCGCAAGCATTGAAGGCTCGCTCCCGGACATGAGCGCCGTTCCGCAAGCCTGCCGCTTTGCACCGCGCTGTCCGTTCAGAAGCGAGATTTGCGTAAGCAGTCCTCCACCCATCGTGGACATCGGGACGAGACATTGGTCACGATGCCTCAAAGCACCGCTGGAAAGGATCGTTGCGTGAGTGTGCTGCTCGAGGTCGAAGGCTTGACGCGGCATTTTGTGACCCGCCGCTCGCCATTCGGACGACCGCTTGCCACGGTCAAGGCCGTGGACGGCGTCGACCTGACTGTCCCGGCCGGCAGCACCCTCGCGCTCGTCGGTGAAACAGGCTGCGGCAAGTCAACGCTCGGTCGGCTGATCCTGCGGCTGTTCGAGCCCATGTCGGGCGACATTCGCTTCGAAGGCCGCAGCATTCTTGCGTTTGGCGAGAAGGAACTGCGGGCCTTTCGGCGACAGGCGCAGATCGTTTTTCAGGACCCCTATTCGTCGCTTAATCCACGAATGACCGTGGGAGAGCTGATCGGTGAGCCGCTCGCATTGCATGATATCGTTCCCGCAAGTCGCCGGCGCGATCGCGTGGCCGAGCTTCTTAGTCTTGTCGGTCTCGACCCGAGATATGGTCAAAGATACCCGCATGAATTCTCCGGCGGCCAGCGGCAGCGAATCGCGATCGCGCGCGCTCTCGCAGTTGAACCGAAGCTTGTTGTTTGCGACGAGCCGGTTTCGGCACTCGATGTTTCGATTCGCTCGCAGGTGCTGAATCTGCTCGCCGACCTTCGCAAGCGCCTTGCCCTCACCTACGTTTTCATTTCGCACGATCTTTCGGTGGTTAAACACATCGCCGACCGGGTTGCCGTGATGTATCTCGGCCGCATTGTCGAGACCGCAGCTGCGGACGAACTGTTCGCCAGTCCGCGGCATCCCTATACCCGCGCATTGTTCTCCGCGATCCCCATCCCGCGGCCGCACTCCAGGCGGCAACGGCAGCTGCTGGAGGGCGATGTTCCCAGTGCGCTTTCGCCGCCAACGGGGTGCCACCTTCACCCGCGTTGTGCTTATGCGATCGACCGCTGCCGGATCGAGCGGCCGGCGCTTGTCGCCGATCAGAGTGGACACGCGACCGCCTGCCATCGTTGGCGCGAATTGCCCGCCATGTCGGGCCTGGCCGAGCAGCAGGCGCCTGGTGCCCGGCTCGAACGGCTGATGTCGGAATTCGCCCGTAAACCCGGTGTTGGGGCCACCGCGGTTGCTGCTACACTGAATTCGAGAGGGTCTGAACGGCGTGTCTGAACGCCGCTGAACTGCGCGAGGGGAACATGAAAAGCATGCGCTGGGCCGCAATCGCGGCCGCATACGTCGCATTGACCTGCGGGCTGGCGACGGCTCAGACAACGCTGCGGATTGGGTTGGCCGAAGACCCGGACGTGCTCGATCCCTCGCTCGCCAGGACCTATGTCGGGCGCATCGTCTTCGCTTCGTTCTGCGACAAACTGTTCGACATCGACCAGAACCTCAACGTGGTGCCACAGCTCGCGCTGTCGCATTCCACCTCCGCGGACGGCAAGACGGTCACGATCAAGCTGAGACCCGGTGTCAAATTTCACGATGGCGAGCCTTTCAACGCCGAGGCAGCGAAGTTCTCGCTCGAACGCCATCTCACCATGACAGGCTCGTTCCGCAAGCCGGAGCTGGCAGCCGTCGATCACATTGATGTCGTTGATCCGCTCACGATCAACGTCGTGCTCAAAAGCCCCTACTCACCGTTGATCGCGCAGTTCACCGACCGAGCCGGCATGATGGTGTCGCCGAAGGCCGCAAAGGAGCAAGGCGACAAGTTTGGCCTGCGCCCGGTTTGTGCCGGGCCTTATAAATTCGTGGAGCGCGTGCAGCAGGACCGGATCGTTTTCGAAAAATTCCAGGACTACTGGAACAAGGACAACGTTCATATCGACCGGGTGATCTACCTGCCGATCGTCGATTCGACGGTACGTCTCGCGAATCTCAAGTCCGGCGCGCTTGACCTGATCGAGCGTGTGCTGGCAACCGATATCAAAAACGTGCGCGCCGACAAAAATCTGCAACTCGCCACGGCGCTGGAGCTTGGCTACCAGGGGCTCGACATCAATGTCGGTAATGGCGATGCATCGAAGAACCCGCTCGGCCAATCCGCGAAAGTCCGCCAGGCGCTCGCACTGGCGCTTGACCGCGAAGCGCTGAACCAGGTCGTGTTCAACGGTGAATTCAAGCCGGGCAACCAGTGGGTCAACCCGGAAAATCCCTATTATCAGCAGGCCTATCCGGTTGCGAAACGCGACGTCGCCAAAGCCAAGGCCCTCCTGAAGGAGGCCGGCGTCACGGCGCCTTTCGATGTCGACTTCATGGTGCCCAAGGGCGCGGAAACCCAGGCAGTCGCCGAAGTCATTCAGGCGATGGCCGGCGAGATCGGAATCAATATGAAGATCCGCGTCACCGAATTTGCGACCTCGCTCAAGCAGGCGGAGCAAGGGAACTATCAGGCCTATCTCCTGGCCTGGAGCGGACGAACGGACCCGGACGGCAACACCTACATTTTTTTCAAGTGCAATGCGCCCCAGGATTCGATGGGCTATTGCAAGCCCGAGGTCGACAAGCTGCTCGATGAAGCGCGCATCCCCTCCGACATGGCCGCGCGCAAGGCGATCTACGAAAAGCTGACAAAGACCATCCTTGAGGACCTTCCCAAGGTTTATCTCTATCACCGCCGCATTCTGATCGCGCACTCGACCAAGCTCAACGGCTACAAGCAGATGCCGGATGGATTGGTGCGCGTTGTGGGACTGTCGCTGAAGTGACCGTTGCCGTGCTCGCGGAGGGTCGCCAATGTTGAACCTCCTCGGCAAACGGCTGTTGCAGTTGATCCCGACCCTGTTCTTCGTGTCGGTCATCATTTTCTCGCTGCAACAACTGCTGCCCGGCGACCCCGCCTTGATCATGGCGGGGGAAGAGCGCGATCCAGAAGTGATCGAGCAGATCCGCCGGCAGTATCATCTCGACCAGCCGATTCCCGTTCAATACTTCTACTGGGTGACGGGCGTGCTGTCCGGCAATCTCGGCGAGTCGATGCGCATTCACGTGCCGGTGCTTGATCTCATTCTGCAAAAATTGCCGGTGACCATGCAGCTTGCCTCGATGGCAATCGTGATCGCGCTCGCGATCGGCATCACCGCGGGCATCGTATCTGCGGTGAAGAAAAACACCATCTGGGACTACGTGGCCAATGGATTCGCGCTGTGGGGCATTTCGACGCCGAATTTCTGGCTCGGCATCATGTTGATTTTCCTCTTTTCGGTGAAGCTGGGCTGGCTGCCCGCGTCAGGCTACGTTCCACTGACCGAAGATTGGCGCGCCAGTCTCGCGTCCACGATCATGCCGGCTTTTGTCCTCGGCAATGCGATCGCAGCTATCCTGATGCGCCATACCCGCAGCGCCATGCTTCAGGTGCTCGAAAGCGACTACGTGCGGACGGCCCGGGCCAAGGGCCTCCTGGAGCGCACGGTCATCCTCAAGCATGCAATGCGGAACGCCCTCACCCCCGTCATCACCCTGGGCGCGCTCGAATTCGGGACCTTGTTGTCCGGCGCCGTACTAACCGAACAGATCTTCACGATCCCCGGTTTCGGCAAGCTGATCATCGACGCCGTCTTCAACCGCGACTACGCCGTGGTGCAGGGCGTCGTGCTGGTGACGGCGACAGTCTATATCGCGCTTAACCTGCTGGCCGACATCGCCTACGTCCTTGTCAATCCGCGACAGCGCACCTGACGAACATGGTCGACATCGCTGTCAACGCAAAGCTGTCCTCAACAAGCGAGAGTGTCGAAACACCCTTGCGACGCGCGCTACGCCGGCTTTTTCGCCGCAAAAGCGCGGTCTTCGGCCTGGCCTTTGTTGTGTTTTTTGTCGCGCTCGCCGTCTTCGCGCCCCTGCTGTCGCCATACGATCCTACGGCGCAGAGTTGGACCTTGGTGCGCAATGAACCCTCCGCGTTGCACTGGTTCGGCACCGACGATCTTGGCCGCGACATCCTTGCACGCGTCATCTTTGGCACACGCGCGTCATTGTTGGCCGGCGTCATTTCCGTCGGGATCGCGCTCTCGATCGGCGTGCCGCTTGGCCTGGCGGCCGGCTATCTGGGCGGCCTGCTCGATGCGCTTATCAGCCGCATGACCGACGCGATGCTGGCGTGCCCATTTCTGATCTTGGCAATCGCATTGGCGGCCTTCCTCGGTCCAAGTCTCAGCAACGCCATGATCGCCATCGGAGTGACGGCGACGCCGATTTTCGTGCGATTGACGCGCGGACAGGTCCTGGCGGTCAAAATGGAGGATTACGTCGAGGCCGCGCGCGCTGTGGGAAATCCGCGCTGGCGCATCGTATTCGTGCATATTCTACCGAACATCATGCCGGCTTTGCTTGTTCAGGCGACTTTGTCCATCGCCGCAGCCATCATCGCCGAGGCCGCACTCTCTTTTCTTGGGCTGGGGCAGCAACCGCCGGCTCCTTCATGGGGCAGCATGCTGAATTCGGCGCAGCGTTTTCTGATCAACGCACCCTGGATGGCGGTCTGGCCGGGACTTGCGATTTTTCTCACGGTGCTGTCGTTCAACCTGGTCGGCGATGGCCTGCGCGATGCACTCGACCCGCGCGACAGCGGCCGAGGTTAGTTGGCGATGCCAATAATTTGGGGGAGGACGTCATGACATTTACACGTCGCACGCTTTTGCTTGCTGGCATTGCCGCGCCCTTGGCCGGCTCATTGGCGCGAGCCCAATCCTGGCCGTCCGGTCCTGTGCGCATTGTCGTCGCTTATCCGCCAGGCGGGTCGACGGACGCGATGATGCGACTGGTCCAGCCGGGGCTTCAGCAGCGCCTTGGCGTCACAGTCGTGATCGAAAACCGGTCAGGCGCGTCCGGCAGCGTTGGCACCGCCGCAGTGGTGAAATCGCCGCCTGACGGCAATAGCTGGCTGGTGGTGTTCGACAACCATGCCGCCAACCCATTTGTCCTGCCGAGCCTGCCCTATGACAGCGAGAAGGATCTCGACCCGGTACTTCTGATTGGCACTGCGCCTTACCTGATCACGACGGCGAAGGCGAAACCTTACAAAACGCTTGCTGACGTCATCGCCTTCGCCAAGGAAAATCCGGGCAAGGTCAGCTATGCCTCGGTCGGCAGCGGCAGCGTTGGGCATCTGGCGATGGCGTTGCTGTCACAGCGCGCTGGCGTGAAGTTGACGCACGTGCCTTATCGCGGCGGCGGCCCGGCGATGAATGATGCGGTCGCTGGCCACGTTGAGCTTCTGGTCGGCAGCACCGCGTTGTCGATGCCGCAGGTCGACGCCGGGACCATTCGGCCGATCGTGCAGACCGGGAAAGAGCGCAATCAGTTTATCGCCCAAGTGCCGACCGTTGCCGAGAGCGGCTTCCCCGGCTTCGAAGCCTACGCCTGGTGGGGCATCTTCGCGCCGGCTGGCACGCCGAAGCCGGTCATCGAGCGTTTCAGCAATGAGATGGCTGCGGTCCTGCGTGAGGAGCGTATCGCAAAGCAATTGGTGGAAACCCAGCAGGTCGCGCTTACCCTCGGTGGTCCTGACGCAATGCGCACCTTCGTTTCAAATCAGATGCAGACCTGGGGCAAGGTCGTAAAGGATAACAACATCAAGGCCGACCAAAACTAACTGAACGTCTGCTCAAGCCTTACCTCCTGCGCGACCTCTCGGCTGCTATCGTGCCGCGCCGGAAGCCGGATGACGTCATCCCGCTTCGCGGCCGGTCAGGCCCGTAGAAATAGCCGTTTCGCGCAACGGCCACCCGGGTCCCGTGACGTTGCGAGTCGCCGCATGCGGATCTCAACACTTGATATCTCGGGCACCACCACCACTGTCCGGCGCCACGAAGCGCTGCTGCGCTTCGCGCGCTATCTGCTGGTCTATAATCTCGCGATTATTTCGTGGGTCGTCATCTCAAAGCTCTCCCAGATGCCATCGTTCGAGGGATTACTCGAATGGCTAACGGGCCCGACATGGAAATTCGCGGCCTTGGTGCTGGGTAGCGTGGGCGCAAGTTATCTCATTCTCGCACACCGGCTTTGGTGGGCATACGCCGTGATCATGCTGGCTCAGGTCGTCTACTTTTTTTCCGCGGGCTCAGCTGAATTAGCCGTCATGCGCGCTTCAGTCCTGTTCGCATATGGCGTCATCACCCTGCCTCCCATGCGCCCGCTCGCACCGCTCGCGACCGATATTGCGGTGATGGTAATCTGCTTCTGTTACATCATGATCGTTTTGTGCCTTTACAGCGCCGCGTGGGTCGCGAGCGGTGGACGCGTCCCGCAGGGTGCTTACGGCCGGCGCCCGACCCCGCTTGAGCCATTACGTCCCTCTCGCCTGCTCGATACTTTTCTGCCGGGTCATCGATCGCAGGACGTCACGCTTTGGGAAGGCGCGGTTTTCGCGCTTTCGTCGTTGCTGTTCGTGGCGGCCTCGATGGCCCCCTTTTACGGCATTCGCAGAGTGCAGAATGCGTTCCAGTCGACGTTCGCAACGCAGGTCCAGCAGGTATGTCCGGCGCAACCTCCCGAAGCGATGATCGCCTGTTGGGCGCAATTTTATCCCTGGAGCCGGGTTGCGATCGACCTCGGAGCGCCCATCGTCATTGCCGTTATCTGCCTCGTACTCGCGAACCGCCTGCGCCACTTCGGCAGGCAACATTTCATAAATCGGCTTGCAGAGCTGAAAGTATTACCGGCAGCATCGACCCTGTTTCTGCGTGCGTTTCGCGACGACCAGGTGCGCATTCGCCGGGCAAGCCGAAACCTGTTCTCATCCGTATTTGATCTCGGGCGCGTGCCTGCCACGCTTGACGAACTGATGCTTGAGCGCCTCGATGGACGCGGCGATCTGATTGCCATCGGCAATCCGCAGGATCGCAAAGGCGCTGCACGCCAATCCCCCTGGGGTGCACAACGCCTGTATGTGGACGATGCTCACTGGCAAGAGACCGTCACCATGCTTGCGCGTGATGCAGATCGTATTGTCCTGTGTATCGATGCGAGTGACGGGGTGCGGTGGGAGATCGCGCACGTATTGCAAAGCGGCCACGCCGGCAAGACCCTGTTCTTCCTCAATCCCTCCACCGATGTCCAGACTCGCAAACGGCAGTTGCAGGAGGATTTTGGCGTTTCCGCCGCAGATCTTGCATCCATCGATGTCGACCGTGTCCTGGCGCTCCGCACGACTTCAACCGATCAGTTGATCTTGATGGTGTGCGACAAGCCGGAGCGCGATGCCTATTTGGTTGCAGCGCGCTTGGCCTTCGAGGGTCGGGCGGGAAACCTGACGATGTCGGCCAAGGGCCGATAGGCGACATGACGAACTCGTTCTAAAAGGAGGTGGCGGAGGGAGTGGCTTCCTTAAATTGAAATTTCCATCGAATGGATCGGACAAAGAGAAAGACCGCCTCGTGACGGTTTCTCCAAAATCAGATCAGTTTGTTGATCAGACGCCGTTTGCGGGTAGGCGACTCGCACTGCTGTGGCATTCCTATAGCGCAAGTTCGTATTCAGCCACCAAAACCGCCCATAAAGCCGAAACCTGTTAGGGGCCTGAAGGAAATAATGACATGCGGCTCAAATGTTCAGGACCGAAATAAAAAGCCCGGAGGGTTGGCGTCAGCGTGAGATGGCAGGGACTGTCAAAGTTCGATCACGATGAAAGGCCTGGGAAAAGCCAAAGAGTTCTGGGCTGGCGTGATTACATTAATTTTTGTCCAGCATAAAAGCCACAACCGAAAACCAATTTCGTGCGACCATTAGGCTTAATTTTATAAAGAAACCGATTCAGATCGCCCCCCAAGTAAAAATCCGAAACTGCCGATCTACTGTCGGAGTAGGGCTGCACTGGGGGATGTTACGCGTGCCGGTCGAATGCAATCGATAGTCGACATTCTAAGACACTCACTAAAGGACACTCGCGGCTCAGCCGATGTTCGGTTCGAGCGTTTCGCGGGTAGCTGGATCGAGCGTCCTATCTTTGAGCGATTCGAATATACCGTCGCGCGCTACGGGAATAAGATCGCCGTGGATGACGGTGTCCGGTGCCTCACCTATCGTGAGTTGATGCGCGTGTGCATGGACCTTGCCTCGCGTATCGACGCGCAGGTTCCTCCGCGGGCTCCGGTGGGCGTGATGCTTCCCAACTGCGCGCTCGTGCCCATTGCAGCGTTGGCTTGTTTGGCTGTCGGCCGGCCCCGCAACGAGAAAATTATGGCGGAGTCTGGGGTGAAGGCCCTGCTGGTCGATCATGCCAGCATGGAAACGGCGAAGCTTGACGTGGATATCCCGCAAATCGACATCACGATCGCACCTGATAATGGAATCGAGAACATAAAGATCGCGGAGATTTGGTGCAACTGCGCGAGGACGGCCTTGTTGAGATTACCGGTCGCAAAGACCGGCAAGTTAAAATCGGCGGCTTGCAGGTCAATCCGCGCGAGGTCGAAGACGCATTGTGCCGCTGTAGCAACGTTGCGGAGGCTGCGGTGGTCGCCCGCAACGATGACGAGGGTGTCACTGCGCTTGTTGCCTACGTGGTTCCGATCCGACCGGCTGCTGCGTCCTTCCTCGCAGATCTAAAGGCAGCAATTGCCAGTCAATTGCCCAGACATTCTCATCCGGCACACATTCACCTCGTTAGCAAGATTCCTTTGTTGCCGAATTTCAAGCCGGACGTCGCCGCACTTGAAACGCTGGCGGCGCCTTTCAAAGACGAAGCGCGTCGGGCGGCATTCCGCGCGCCGTCCGATGACCGCGAGCGTGAGCTTCTTGCAATTTGGCAAGAGGTTTTGAAACTCCCCACGATCGGGGTCGACGACGATTTTTTTTGAGCTTGGCGGAACATCACTGCAGGCTCTTATGGTGTTTGCGAGAATTGAGACACGACTGGGCTACAGCCTGTCGCCAACGACCATCATGCAGGCGCCGACGGTTGCGCGCCTTGCGGAATTTATCCGAGCGACCACAGGCGCTGCTGCGTCTCAATCACTGGTGCCGCTTCGCACCTCCGGAACAGGCTCGCCCCTTTTCCTCGTGCATAACCTTTATTGCTTCGTGGTGTATTACCGCCATTTGCTCAGCGCTCTTAAGAGCGACCGTCCGGTGTTTGGCCTTCAACCACCGCCGTTGGATGGCAAGCATCGCATCGTTCGCACAATCGAAGAGATGGCTGCCGATTACGTCCGACAAATCCGACGTGTGCAGCCCCATGGCCCCTATTTTCTCGCAGGACACTCTTTCGGCGGCCGGGTGAGCTTCGAGATTGCTCAGCAGCTTGTCGGCGAGGGCGAACGCGTAAGCTTCCTTGGCTTGATTGATACAATCTTGGGCGATGAGGGACCGCCAGGCTGGGTGTCCAAGGCCATGCAAATCGGCCGTCATTCCCAAGGCTTTCAAGACCTGCTTTTTCGCGAAACGAGATTAGTACGAAGCATTATAAGGATGCGACAGTTTGATCTTTGGGTTCGACAGGGGCGTCCAGTCCCTTACGAGCGGCAACCCGACTACTACAATTGGCTTTATATTCGTGCAAACCGCGTTCACAGGGCCACGCCCTATCCCGGTCACATCACGATGTTCAGTAGCGTAGGCAACTCCGCGCGGCAGCGAGCTCATTGGGCCCCGCTTGCCCGCGGCGGGCTAACTGTTCTTGAAATGCCCGCCGACCACGACAACATGGTCTTGCCGCCACATAGCAAGCTCCTCGCCGAATATTTTGATGCCTGCCTCGATACTGCCGTGCGGGGAGAATGAATCTGCCGGATTGGGAATGATAATGGCCTAACCGGTAGCGGCGAGAGAAGGCGGGCTGGTAGGCTAGCAGATATTTGCAGTGCAAAAGGGCACGTCCGCTTTGCTCCTATTAGCGACCTCGAAAGCGGATTCCCGCAAAAAGGTCATGTCTGCTTTGCCTCCTAAAGCGGACAGATGCAGTGCAAAACGACAATGTCAGCTAAGGGCCAGAAGCGGACATCTGCCAACAGCTAATGCGCAAACAGAAAGACCGCCTTGCGGCGGTCTCTCCAAATCCAATTTGGCCGGATCACGAAGCTGCTACTTTCTTCTTCTTGCGCCACGCTAGGAAGCCGAGCACGCCACTGCCGCTCGCAAAGAGTGGGAGCGCCGCGGGAAGCGGCGTCTCCGCGCTGCTAGTGCCGGTCCTTACCAAAGTGATGCCTATTTCGGTACTAGGCGTCAGGCCGAAATTGTTGACAAAGCTGGCGGGACCGCATCCGCCCGTTGAAATACAGAAGTAAGACCGGGTGCCCATGCCGGAGCCCGTCGAATCGAAATCGCCTAGCGATCCTAGCCCCGTGCTATTCGAGACCGTTGCGCCCAAAAAGCTTTGGAAGCTGGCCCTTGCTGACGCCGACGCGCCAAGATCGACAACGGTCCCGGGAACAAAATTGTAAACAATCCCGAAGGCATCAAACAGAGCGCTGACCTGCATCGCGGTAGCGAGGGTGAAACCCGCGCCGCTAAAAGTTGCCAAAGCGGCTGCTTCCGTCTGTCCGACCGTGGTCGGCAGATCGAGAAACTCCAGCACATGGCCACTGTTGTCAATCAGTGTCAGATCATTGGGGGTCAGGAAGGTCCCGTTTCCGAGCAATGTCGCCGCCTTGGCGGTACCCAAGTTGTCGGGACTCGCACTGAACAAAAGCAACGACGTCGCCAGCCCGAACAGCTGCATGAAAGATAGTGTCGTGAGCATTCGCACGCAGACCTCCCTCCAAGTATCGGTTCGGGAACCGACTAAACCAGGGCCCCCGCGCGATCTTGGACAGAAGCGTCATTCGATCTGGCCCAAACGACAAAATGCTCTTACGGGCGACAAACCGTTGTCATCCATCCGAAGGATACGATGCTGAACACATGGGTGCCTGTCCGTGTTGGGTCTTTCATGTCCGCTGTACCCCCGAAAGCGGACATGTGCGGTACAAATGCGCCTGCCTGCTTTGGGCCAGAAGCGGACATCAGAGTTGCCGGCGAACTGCTTATTGCTGGATTTGTGCGTTGATGTTGAACGAGATTGATATCCGTTCCCCCAAACCGTGGAACGGATGCACCATGGCCGATAGCGGACATTCCGTCAGTCAATACCACCATCGAGCTGGCCACTTCATCCCAGAGGGCCTGCTAGCTCCGCTCGGTCTTTGCTGCACCGGGCTTAGAGATCAAGCTGCGAAGTCCCCGTCCGACAGCAGCAAACACTTTATAGATTGTGGAGGATGTTTCGGACTCGCGGAGCTGATTTCGAAGCGCCTCATTGGAGAGTCGATATGCACTTAATGCGGCTTGAAACTCTTCGTGCAGCGTAAGGTACGCTGTCCACCGCTTCAGATCGGTAAATTCCATTCGAGGCTCGGGAACTTCGAAGCCATGCTTGAGCAACAGACGATCGATAAAAGATCCTTGGGGTGGTCCCAGATATCGAGGAATTCCGGCGCGCCGCCACGTTTCGTTGAAAAGATGGATGAAACGGGAATCGGCGCATCGCTTCTGAACTTCCTCACACCGATCCGGATCGAACAGGGCCGCAATATCTAGGGCTGGGATGGGATAGGCGTCATGTAGGCGGTGCCCGAATCGTGCCAAGTCATGCTTAACTACCATTTCGGTAAGCAAATCAGCCCCGGTTTCCCCAAAAAGCGGCTCCTCACCAACTGCGACGCATCGGTTTATGGCCTCCGCGAGAGCCGGATGAGCGGGTGGAAACTTGAGGACCGAGAACGTGGCGCGCGGTGGATCGCAGGTCTCAAGCGGGAAGTAGATTTGGTCCGCTGGTAATTCTGGGTGCAGTAACACCAAATCGAGATCAATCCACCAACCGCCAAGCTTGTGTAGCATGGCATATCGGAACAAATTCGCATGTAGTGCGAAGCTGCCCCGTCCAAGATCTTTCCGATAGCTTAACACATGAGCGGCTTCCCAGATCTCGTTCGCATCCCTACGCACAATCCAATCAGGAACCACAATTGTCGGATCATACGTGAATAGTTCAATTCGATGACCACGGTCGACAAAGCTTCGTGGACCCAAAAGATTATAAGGCCCGAGAGCATTGCCGTGCCAAAAAGTACGGAGCGTCTCAGGCAGTTTGGCTATATCGCTTCTGTTCATGACAAATTGATACCCCACAACAAATCTTGGGCCGTTCGAGATCGGATCAAGACGCCGATATATGGACCCAATACCGAATACTACGATTTCGGCGAGGTTTGGCGGACGGAGTGCAACCGCAAACAAAATTCGCTACTCGTGGTCCAGGGTAATCTCGCGTATCTGGAGGTTCAGCGACGTAAGCGGGTCCAACCCACCGGCCGTGCCGGCCAAATGTCCGCTTTCGGGGGTTAAGCAGACACGACGTTTTGCGGCGCACACGTCCGCTTTGTGACCCAAAGCGGACGTTTGGAGACCTCTTCCGTTAGACGTAGCTGGAATTGCTGTTTGCAGACTGAAGGCGGTAGCCGATGTCATCTGAATTCAATCGCAGCCACATTGAGCAAATGGTAGTGCTCACCGGGTTCGCGCTGTTCCTCGTACTGCCGTTCTTAATACCGGCCTGAACGACTTAAGCGCTGGCATGTCTGCTTTACCCCCAAGGGCGGACATGTGCAGGTCATGTCTGCTTCGAGCCAATAGCAAACATACAGCAGTTCGATTTTGGCGAACGTCGCATGTCCGCTTACTGCACTAAATTGAATTAAATTGAATCGTAGTGGGCAGGGCTGCCTTTAAGGCTCGAAGCTAGTTAGTGGACATTACGATGTCAGACTAAACTTTGAGGCCGCCCCCTGTTGGCGGTCTCTTTTTTGAAAGCCAGCGATCACCCAGTCCATTTGAATCAGAACTTACGAGACTAGGAAACCGCCCCTTAAATTGGCGGCACCTAGGCTCAGCCATATCGGCATGAGCACCCTGACCATAAAATGCGCTCGATGTGGCGAGTTGTTAACTGCGCCCGAGCGAACGGAATACGTCGATGCACACCGAGTGCACCACGTATGGAAATGCGAACCTTGCAATTATAGTTTTTCAGCCACTATCGCCGCTCCGAAGCGGCGACAGCCTGCGCCTCTACAAACCTCAGAGTGATATTCCGCGTCCGCTTTACCCCCGAAAGCAGACATGTGCGGTGCACAAACCCAGGTCCGCTCTGGGCCAATAGCGGACATGACATCTATTCAATGACCTCGTCGGCGCGGGCGAGCACTGACGGCGGAATTGCGATGCCAATTGCCTTTGCCGTTTGCATGTTCAACACGAGCTCGAATTTCGCCGGCTGCTCTACCGGAAGGTCAGAAGGGTTAGTGCCTTGCAGAATTTTGTGAACGTGGCTCACCGCACGACGATAGAGCTTGCCAAAGCTTGCTCCATAGGCAATCAACCCGCCCGCCTCTGCCAGCTCCCTCAGTCCTGAAATGGTTGGCAGGTGCATTTTGAGCGCAAGCTCCGCAATTCGCGTGCGATCAGCGGTAAACTCGGCATCATCGGCAATCACCAGAGCGTCCGCTCCCTTGAGCGCAGAAAACAGACGGTCAATATCCCCTGGATCGCGCTCATTGAGAATGATGAGACCAATACCGAGATTTCGCGCGGCAGCCTCACATTCCTCAACGTATTGAGCTGCCGTGGGGCTCGCAACGTCACCGGAATGACGAGCATCAGCGGCGATCTTATTGCCAAACGACTGGTTTTTCGCAATTGCATACTCGATCACGAAGTGTCGCCCCTCTACGAGACCTTGTTCCCGGAGTCCTTTCTGAAAGCCGCCGATGAAAGCTGCTGGTGGCGGCCCGACCCTCAGGAATCCAATACGCCAAGACTTTTCAGCCCGTTGTGCAACCGCCACAAGGGTCAGAACGTCCGCTTTGGGTCATAAGCGGATAGCCCGATCTGCGGGACTGCACCATTGTCAGATATCGGGTGGGGAAATCGGGTGTCTATTCGCGCCTCACATCCATATGGCTTGAGCATGATCTAGCAATGGAGGTCTCCCTTGAACTTCCGCATTCGCGGCCTTGAGGCCGGACAATTTTCGCACCTCTTCGCGCTTTCGGAGGCAGAGCTGGCGGCGCAGGGCGCGTTAAGGAAAATCGCGGACGGTCCATGCCCTTGCCGCGTCAGTCTTACCGATGCAACGCCGGGCGACGAAGTCATTCTGGTCAACTACGAGCATCACGCGGTCGCCTCGCCATACCGGATGCGCTTTGCGATCTATGTGCGTCAGGGCGAGAAAACCTTCAACGCCGTCAATGCCGTGCCCGACCAGTTGCGCAGGCGCACGCTAGCGGTGCGCGGGTTTGACGACACGGCAATGATGACCGGCTGGGAAGTGATCGAGGGCATCTGGCTGGAAGAGGCTATCGAACGGCAGTTCGCCGATCCGCACACGCAATATCTGCACGTCCATTTCGCCGCGCCGGGATGTTTTGCGGCGAAGGTAGAGCGAGTGTGACCAAGACTCCCGTATGCCTTTAGACGTGGTCATTCAGCGTCCAATGTCCGCTTCGGGTCAGAAGCGGACATTTCGCCATTCATTCGATCACTTCGTCGGCGCTGGCATGATTAAACTTGCTACTGCGTCCGATACCCTATCTAGTTTGTGCTGAGCGGGGCGGACGGATGCTGGCTTGGGGTTGCGAGGCGCGTACAAGCTTTTAGGGGCGGCAGCAAGGGCGGCCAATGTGGATTTTGATCATCTATGTTCTGATTGTCGTGGTTGGCGAAGCCGCCGTGATCGCAATCGGTCTGGCCTTGGATCGAATTTACCCCTTAGCCAGTTTGCCGGTTTCGTTGTCGTTATTCTTCGCTGTGCTCGCGTTTGGATGGCCCCTGGCAGTGCGTTGGACCGAGCCTAAGCACGCAAAGAACATAAAACTCGCAAGCTGAATTCGCGCTCTACTCGGCGGTGCAGGACGGGCGCAAACCGGGCAGATGTCCGCTTTGGGTCAGAAGCCGACGCGCCGCAACAAGCCATGTCTGCTTTACACCCGATAGCGACCGCGAAAGCAGACATGCCGCAAATGGTCATGTCCGCTTTACCCTCGAAAGCGGACATGTGCAGTGCAACTAGCAATGTCGGCTATGGGCCAAAAGCGGACATCACAAT